>Ga0256827_10000636_pt1 | contig 21961 bp, 33 predicted proteins | sample CV84metaG_FD_185977 | JGI IMG/M metagenome (GOLD analysis project Ga0256827, IMG submission 185977) | Hydrothermal vent microbial communities from East Pacific Rise, Pacific Ocean - CV84 | ecosystem: Environmental > Aquatic > Marine > Hydrothermal vents | place: Pacific Ocean: East Pacific Rise... | reverse complement strand
TCCATTTACATGGTATGAAGAAGATGGCTCCGAACCTTCTATGTATGGCTCTATAATCATGTGTACTTCTCCAAATTGTCCAGATCCTCCAGATTGTTTTTTGTGTCTGTAATCTGCCTGAGATACCTTGGTTATTGTTTCTCTATATGGAATTTTTGGTACGACAAATTCTACATCTATTTTGTAATCATTATTTAAGTGCCATTTTAATATATTAAGATGGTGTTCTCCTTGACCTTGTATGATAATTTGTTTTAATTCTTTAGAATATTCAACGATAATACTAGGATCTATTTCTCTCATTCTGTTAAGAGCTTCTCCAAGTTTTTCATCGTCACTTTCGTTTAATGGGCGAATTGCGGTTCTGTATCTAGGAATAGGATTAAGAACAGGATTGTATTTTACATTATGATTTGCTGCATTTAAAGTATCGCTTGTTTTTGTATTTTTAAGTTTAACAGTTGCTCCAATATCTCCAGCCACTAATTTAGAAACCTTCGTTCTGTTTTTTCCAGCAACAACATACAATTGGGAAACTCGTTCTTTATTTTTTGTTGTCATATTTATAAGATCCATACCTTCTTCAACTGTTCCTGTGATAACCTTAAAGAAGTTAATTTCACCGATGTGTTCTTCTACAGCTGTTTTGAAAACGAAAAGAGAAGTTGGTTTTGTGCTATCAATAGGAATAATATTTCCTTCCGTATCTTGTCTTTTGTTACATTCACTAGGATGAGGAACAACATTTACAATAAATTCCATTAATCTTCTAACACCAATATTCTTTTTTGCAGAAGTGCAGAAAATAGGATATAAATCACGATTGATAAGTCCCGCAGTAATTCCTGATCTCATTTCTTCTTCAGATAAGCTATCGTTTTCGAAAAACAGTTCCATTAATGAATCGTCATTTTCAGCAGCTTTTTCTATTAGTTCTTGTTGCAAAGCAGTTGCTTTTTCTATTTGATCCTCAGGAATATCTAATATTTCAGGAGCACCTCCTTCTGCTGGATATTTGTATAATTTCATAGTTATAACATCTATGATGCCATTAAAATCATCACCTACACCTATTGGATATTGTACTTGAGCAACTTTGTTTCCAAAACTTTCTTTAATGCTTTCTAAACTTGCTTCAAAATTAGCTTTATCGTGATCTAAATGATTAACTACAAAAACAATAGGTTTTTCATATAGCTCTAAAGCACGAGCGTGAATTTCAGTACCTACTTCTATTCCATTTTGAGCATTGATAAGCATTAGTGCAACATTTGAAGGATTGATAGCTGTATAAGCTTTTCCCACAAAATCATCGGCCCCTGGAGCATCAATCATATTTATTTTAGTGTTGTTGTACTCCGTGTACATAACAGTAGAATATATAGAACTTTTGTTAGATTGTTCTATTTTGTTGTAGTCAGACACTGTATTTCCTGCATCTACAGTACCTATTCTGTCTATAACATTTCCGTTAAATAACATTGCTTCGGCTAAAGAAGTTTTTCCTGAGCCAGCATTTCCTAATAAAACTAGATTTTTGATTTCGTTTGTTTGATATGTTTTCATTTCAAATATATTTATATGTGAATAGTTTGAAAAATTATGAAGACACCAAATATACAAAAAAAAAGATATTTATTTTAATCTATTAAAGAATACTGTCTTGAATACTTGTAATGATTTGATAAACAACGATTTGTGTTCTTTTTACTTTGAATTACAAGTTTTAATCTCTTTTTCTTAAAAAAATGTTAACACTAACGTGTTGATAATCAAAAAAAGTTTTTACCTTTGCAGACCATTTTGTGGAAAAATGTAATTGTATTTAAAAAATAGTATTATATGCCAACTATACAGCAGTTAGTAAGAAAAGGTAGAAAAAAAGTGGAAGAACTTAGTAAGTCTAAGGCTTTAGATTCTTGTCCACAGCGAAGAGGAGTTTGTGTTAGAGTATACACAACTACACCTAAGAAACCAAATTCGGCAATGAGAAAAGTTGCTAGGGTTAGATTGACTAATGGGAAAGAGGTAAATGCCTATATCCCAGGAGAAGGACATAATTTGCAAGAGCACTCTATTGTTTTGATTAGAGGTGGTCGTGTAAAAGATTTGCCAGGTGTTCGTTATCACATTATTAGAGGGGCGTTAGATACCTCTGGTGTTGATGGAAGAACGCAAAGACGTTCAAAATATGGTACAAAAAGACCAAAGAAATAAAAACTTATAATTAAAGTAGTAAGATGAGAAAATCGAAACCAAAGAAGAGGCGTTTGTTGCCAGATCCTAAGTTTAATGATATATTGGTTACACAATTTGTGAATCATATTATGTTAGACGGGAAGAAAAATGCTGCATATCAGATTTTTTACGGAGCTATGGAAATCATAGATGATAAAAACAAAGAAGAAATATCTTCTTTAGATTTGTGGAAAAAAGCATTGGAAAATGTTACTCCTCAAGTAGAAGTGAAAAGCCGTAGAGTTGGTGGAGCAACATTTCAGGTTCCAATGGAAGTTCGTCCTGCAAGAAAATCAACTCTTGCTATGAAGGCTGTGATTTTACAAGCTAGAAAAAGATCTGGACATTCAATGGCAGAAAAATTAGCAGCAGAAATTATGGCAGCATATAAGAGTGAGGGTGGAGCTTTTAAGAAAAAAGAAGATATGCACCGTATGGCTGAGGCTAACAAAGCATTTTCACATTTTAGATTTTAAAAAAAAGAAAGTAAATAATAGGTAATGGATAAAAATCTAAAATATACGAGAAACCTTGGGATAATGGCTCATATCGACGCTGGTAAAACAACTGTTACTGAGCGTATATTGTATTATACAGGAAAAAGCCATAAGATAGGAGAGGTGCACGATGGTGCTGCTACCATGGATTGGATGGAGCAAGAGCAAGAAAGAGGTATTACTATTACTTCAGCTGCTACTACTACTTTTTGGAAATATAACGATCAAGATTATAAAATAAATATTATTGACACTCCTGGTCACGTTGATTTTACGGTAGAGGTTGAAAGATCTTTGCGTGTATTAGATGGTGCGGTTGCTGTCTTTTGTGCTGTTGGAGGTGTTGAGCCTCAATCAGAAACAGTTTGGAGACAAGCTGATAAATATAGTGTGCCAAGAATGGGCTTCGTTAATAAGATGGATAGAACAGGGGCTGATTTTTTTGGAGTAGTGGCTCAAATGAAAGAAAAATTAGGAGCTAATGCTATACCTATTCAGATTCCTATTGGTGCAGAAGAAAATTTCAAAGGTGTTATAGATCTTATAGAAAACAAAGCTGTTGTTTGGCCTGATGAAGCTGATTTAGGATCTACATATGAGATATTAGATATTCCTGAGGAGCTTAAAGAGGAGGCAGAGAAATGGAGAGCAGAATTAATAGAGGCTGTTGCAGAAACAGACGATACGCTTTTAGAAAAATTCTTTGAAGATCCAGATTCATTAACAATAGATGAAATAAAAGGAGCAGTTAGAGCTTCTGTTATGAATATGTCTATTATTCCTGTTATGTGTGGAACAGCATTCAAAAACAAAGGTGTTCAACGTTTGTTAGATGCGGTAACAGCTTTTATGCCAAGTCCTCTAGATATAGGAACTATAACAGGAACAAATCCTTCTACAGGAGAAGAGATAATTAGACATTCTGATAATGATGAACCATTAGCTGCTTTAGCATTTAAGATTGCTACAGATCCTTTTGTAGGAAGATTAGCATTTATACGTGTGTATTCAGGAGCAATTGATGCAGGAAGTCATATAATTAATGTAAGGACAGGTAAGAAAGAAAGAATTACACGTCTTTACCAAATGCATGCTAATAAGCAAAATCCAATAGATAGAATAGAAGCAGGGGATATATGTGCAGTAGTTGGGTTTAAAGATATACGTACAGGAGATACACTTTGTGTTGGAAAAGATTTAATACAATTAGAATCTATGGATTTCCCTGATCCAGTTATTGGAATTGCGGTAGAGCCATTAACACAAAAAGATGTAGATAAAATGGGCGTAGGTCTTCAAAAATTAGCAGAAGAAGATCCTACATTTACTGTAAAAACAGATGAAGATTCTGGACAAACCATTATTAGTGGTATGGGAGAATTACATTTGGATATTATTATAGATAGACTTAAACGAGAGTTTAAAGTAGAATGTAAACAAGGACAACCTCAAGTTGCATATAAAGAAGCTATTACTGTAAATACAGAACATAGAGAATTATTTAAAAAGCAATCTGGAGGTAGAGGTAAATTCGCAGATATTATTTTTGAATTAGCACCAGCAGATGGAGACGAAGAAGGATTGCAATTTGAAAATAAAGTAGTTGGAGGTAGAATACCAAGAGAATACATACCTTCTGTAGAAAAAGGATTTAAGGAAGCAATGAACAGTGGTCCTTTAGCAGGATATCCTGTTCAAAGTATGAAGGTGATTCTTAAAGATGGATCATTCCATCCTGTAGATTCAGATCAGTTATCTTTTGAGATATGTGCAAAACAAGCTTTTAAAGCATCAGCCGCAAAAGCAAAACCAGTACTTATGGAGCCTATTATGAAGGTAGAGGTGGTAACACCAGAAGAAAGTATGGGAGATGTTATAGCTGACTTTAATAGAAGAAGAGGACAAATTCAAGGAATGGATGATAAAGGAGGAGCTAAGATTGTTAAAGCAACAGTGCCTTTATCAGAAATGTTTGGATATGTAACAGCGCTTCGTACAGTAACATCAGGAAGAGCAACATCTTCTATGGAATTTTATAATTACGCAGAAGTGCCTTCAGGATTGGCAGATGAAATTGTTAATGGGAAAAATTAATATATAGTTTTTATGAGTCAAAGAATAAGAATAAAATTGAAATCTTTCGATCATAATTTGGTAGATAAATCTGCTGAGAAGATCGTTAAGACTGTAAAGACAACAGGAGCTGTGGTAAGTGGACCTATTCCTTTACCAACTGACAAAAGGATTTTTACAATTTTAAAATCAACATTTGTAAACAAAAAATCTAGAGAGCAGTTCCAGTTTTCTACTTACAAAAGATTGCTTGACATTTATAGTTCAACATCAAAAACAATTGATGCTTTGATGAAACTAGAGTTGCCAAGTGGTGTAGAAGTTGAGATAAAAGTATAATTTAGAAATATGCCAGGATTAATTGGAAAAAAAGTCGGAATGACTTCAATTTACGGTGCCGATGGAAAAAATATTCCATGCACTGTTATTCAGGTTGGGCCATGTGTGGTTACACAGGTTAGAACAACTGAGAAAGACGGTTACGATGCATTGCAATTAGGTTTCGAAGAAAAACGTGAAAAACGTGAAACAAAAGCAATGTTAGGCCATTTTGCAAAGGCCAAAACTACTCCAAAAAGAATACTTGCAGAGTTTAGCGGATTCGAAAAGGAGTATAAATTAGGAGATACCATTTCCTTAGATATCTTCCCAGAAGATTCTTGGGTTGATGTTATTGGAACATCAAAAGGAAAAGGATTTCAAGGTGTTGTTAAAAGATATAATTTTAGAGGAGTTAACGATGCTACTCACGGACAACACAACAGATTGAGAGCTCCAGGTTCTTTAGGAGCATCATCATATCCTTCGAGAGTTTTTAAAGGAATGAGAATGGCAGGACGAACAGGTAATGATCGCGTAAAAGTGATAAACCTAAAAGTTTTAAAGGTTCTCTCCGATAAAAACGTTATTTTAGTTAAAGGCTCTGTTCCCGGAGCTAAAGGTTCTTACTTATTTATCGAAAACTAATGGAATTAGCAGTATATAATATTTCTGGTAAAGATACAGGTAGAAAAGTAACACTTTCTGATGATATTTTTGGTATAGAGCCAAACGATCATGCTATTTATCTTGATGTAAAACAATATTTAGCAAATCAACGTCAAGGAACTCATAAATCAAAAGAAAGAGGCGAAATTGCCGGTAGTACAAGAAAGATAAAAAAACAAAAAGGAACAGGAACAGCTCGTGCTGGCAGTATTAAATCCCCTGTTTTTAGAGGAGGAGGACGAGTATTTGGACCTAAGCCTAGAAACTATAGCTTTAAGTTAAATAAAAAGCTAAAGCAGTTAGCTAGAAAATCTATTCTAACTTATAAATTAAAAGACAGCCAAATTAAAATCGTTGAAGATTTCGATTTTGAAATGCCAAGTACAAAGAAAATGGTAGATTTAAATTCAAAATTGAGATTGAACGATAGAAACTCTCTTATAGTTTTACGAGAACCAAATAAAAATGTATATTTGTCGTCGCGAAACTTACAAGATGTTAATGTTGTAGCTGTTTCAGAATTAACAACTTATAAAATTGCAAAAGCTTCAAATCTTATTATAACAGAAAAATCTGTAGAAGCTTTAGAAATGCATTTTAAAGAAGGAGGGATATAAGATGGGAATTATTAAAAAAGCTCGAATTACAGAGAAAATGAATGAATTAGGAGATAAACTTAATAAATATGCATTTATTGTTGAGTCTGATGCTAATAAAATTCAAATAAAAGAAGCCGTAGAAGGAATGTATGATGTAACTGTTACTGCAGTTAATGTTCTTAATTACGGACCTAAAATTAAAAGTCGATTTACAAAAGCAGGTGTTATAAATGGTAAAATATCATCTTATAAAAAAGCAATTGTAACATTGGCAGATGGTGATAAAATAGATTTTTACAGCAATATCTAAGAAAGAATGGCAGTAAGAAAATTAAATCCTGTAACTCCAGGACAGCGTCATAAAGTTGTTAACAAACAAGAAGCGATTACAGCATCGGTTCCTGAAAAATCATTGTTAGCAACAAAAAAACGATCTGGAGGAAGAAATAATCAGGGAAGGATGACAATGAGATATATTGGTGGAGGACACAAAAAAATGTATCGAATTGTTGACTTTAAGAGAAATAAAGAAGATATTAAAGCAGTAGTGAAAACTATAGAATATGATCCTAACAGATCATCTAGAATAGCTTTAGTAGTGTATGCGGATGGTGAAAAGAGATATATCATCGCGCCTAATGGTCTTACAGTGGGACAAGAAATTATGGCTGGTAAAAAAGCTTCTCCCGATGTAGGAAACTCTTTGTATTTAGCCGATATTCCATTGGGAACGGTAATACATAATATTGAATTAAACCCTGGTAGAGGTGCTGTGTTAGCAAGAAGCGCTGGAACGTTTGCTACACTCAAATCTAGAGAAGGGAAATACGTGATTATTAAATTGCCTTCTGGAGAAACCAGAAAAGTACTTGTTACTTGTAAAGCAACTGTCGGAACAGTATCTAATTCAGATCACGCTCTAGAAAGATCAGGTAAAGCAGGTCGTTCTAGATGGAAAGGACGTAGACCTAGAGTTAGAGGTGTTGTGATGAATCCAGTAGATCACCCTATGGGTGGAGGAGAAGGAAAATCCTCAGGTGGACAGCCTCGTTCTAGAAACGGAATACCTTCTAAAGGATTTAGAACTAGAGACAAGAAAAAGGCATCTAACAAGTATATTGTAGAACGTAGGAAAAAATAATAAATATGGCTAGATCATTAAAAAAAGGACCATTTATTGATTATAAAATAGAAAAAAAGGTACTTGCTATGCAAGAATCTGGTAAAAAATCAGTAATTAAAACATGGTCACGTCGTTCAATGATATCTCCTGATTTTGTAGGCCTTACCATCGCTGTTCATAATGGGAATAAATTTATCCCTGTTTATATTACAGAGAATATGGTAGGACACAAACTAGGTGAGTTTGCCCCAACGCGTACCTTTAGAGGTCATGCAGGTAGTAAAAAGAAAAAATAAAATTTGATAAAACGAATTTAAAATGGGTGCAAGAAAAAAAGAAAGAGCAGACAAAATAAAAGAGCAGAAAAAGGAATTGTATATCGCAAAATTGCGTAACTGTCCTACTTCTCCAAGAAAAATGAGATTAGTTGCTGATCAAATCAGAGGAGTAGATGTTAATAGAGCTTTAGATCTATTAAAATTTAGTCCAAAAGAAGCCTCGAGAAAACTTGAAAAACTTCTCCTTTCGGCCATTGCAAATTGGCAAGAAAAGAACGAAGATGCTCGTGTTGAGGATAGTAACTTATATGTTAAAACAGTATATGTAGATTCTGCAAGAGTGCTTAAAAGAATTCAACCAGCTCCTCAAGGAAGAGCTCATAGAATTAAAAAGCGTTCCAATCACGTTACTGTAATTTTAGATAATTTTAACAATAATAATCAGGCTGAATAATGGGACAAAAAACTAATCCGATAAGTAATAGGCTTGGAATAATTAGAGGCTGGGATTCAAATTGGTATGGAGGAAGAAACTTTGCAGATAAAATTGTAGAGGATAACAGAATTCGTAAATATTTGAAAACACGTTTAGAAAAAGCAAGTGTGTCTCGAGTTATTATCGAAAGAACATTAAAACTAATTACTGTTACAGTTAATACTGCCCGTCCAGGTATAATTATAGGTAAAGGTGGTCAAGAAGTTGATAAATTGAGAGAAGAGCTTAAAAATATAACTAAGCAAGAAGTTCAGATTAACATTTTTGAAATAAAAAGACCAGAGCTAGATGCAGTTTTAGTAGGAGCAAATATAGCTCGACAATTAGAAGGACGTGTAGCTTATAGACGTGCTGTCAAAATGGCGATAGCTGCAACTATGAGAGTTGGAGCAGAAGGAATAAAAATCCTTATATCGGGACGTTTGAATGGTGCTGAAATGGCTAGAGCCGAAATCTATAAAGAAGGACGTATTCCTTTACATACTTTCCGTGCAGATATTGACTATGCACATTCAGAAGCTTTAACAAAAGTCGGAATGATAGGCGTTAAAGTTTGGATAAGTAAAGGTGAGGTGTACGGTAAGAGAGATTTATCTCCAGTGTTTAAACCTAAAGGGAATAAACAAGCGAGAAATTTTAAGAGAAAAAGAAATTAATAAAACTTAAGTTTTAAGTAATGTTACAACCAAAGAAGACCAAGTTTAGACGTAGTCAAAAAGGGAGAATGAAAGGAAATGCTCAAAGAGGAGCACAAATTTCGTTTGGCTCTTTTGCTATAAAAAGTCTAGGAACTCATTGGCTTACAGGTCGACAAATAGAGGCGGCTCGTCAAGCTATTACCAGGTATATGAAACGTGAAGGACAAGTTTGGATTCGTGTGTTTCCAGACAAGCCAATAACTAAGAAACCTGCAGAGGTTCGTATGGGTAAAGGAAAAGGAGCACCAGAAGGCTTCGTTGCTCCTATAACTCCAGGTAGAATAATATTCGAAATAGACGGTGTACCATACGATGTTGCAAAAGAAGCACTTCGTTTAGGTGCTCAAAAACTACCAATACTTACCAAGTTTGTTGTACGTAGAGATTATGCCGAAAATTAGAATACTATGAAAAACAGTGAGATAAAAGAATTGACTACAGCTGAGATAGTTGAAAGGATAGAAATGGAGAAAAATAATCTTGATAAAATGAAAATGAATCATGTTATTTCTCCAATTGAAAATCCATTGTTAATAAAACAAGTAAGAAGAGTAGTAGCGCGTTTAAAGACAGAGCTTAATGCTAGAAAAAAACAAAACGTTTAATCTTTAGAAACAATGGAAAGAAAGTTAAGAAAAGAACGTATAGGAGTTGTTGTAAGCGATAAGATGACTAAGACAATTACAGTTTTGGTGAATCGTAAAGTAAAACACCCTAAATATGGAAAATTCGTTAACAAGAGTAAAAAATACTCTGTTCACGATGAAAAAGGTGATTGCAACATAGGTGATCTTGTTAAGATTATGGAAACAAAACCTATAAGCAAAAACAAGTGTTGGAGATTAGTAGAAATCATAGAAAGAGCTAAGTAATCATGTTACAACAAGAATCAAGATGTGGAGTAGCCGACAATAGTGGCGCCAAAGAAGTTTTAGTTATCCGCGTATTAGGTGGAACAGGAAAACGATATGCAACTATTGGCGATAAAGTTGTCGTGGCTGTTAAACAAGCGATACCTTCAGGAGAAGTAAAAAAAGGAACAGTGCATAAAGCAGTTGTTGTAAGAACTAAAAAAGAAATTCGTCGACCAGACGGATCTTACATTAGATTTGGAGATAACGCTGTTGTAATTCTTAATACTGCTGGTGAGATGAAGGGTACACGTATTTTCGGCCCAGTAGCTAGAGAATTACGAGAGAAAAGTTTTACAAAAATAGTTTCACTTGCGCCAGAGGTGTTATAAAAATACTGAAAATTATGAATAAAAAGTTTCATATTAAGAAGGGCGATTTTGTTAAAGTTATTTCTGGAGAGTCAAAAGGAAAAGAAGGAAAGATTTTAGAGATAATTGTTAAAAAAAATCGAGCTATAGTAGAAGGGGTAAATATGATTAAAAAACATACAAAACCTAATACAGCTTATCCTGAAGGAGGAATTATTGAGCAGGAAGCTTCTGTTCACATTTCAAATTTAATGCTTATCGATCCATCTTCTAAAAAACCAACCAAAATTGGTAGAAGAATGAATGATAAAGGTAAGCTTGTTCGTTATTCTAAAAAATCAGGGGAGGAAATAAAATAATGGAATACGTACCTACATTAAGAAAAAAATACGACGAGGTTATTAAAGATAATTTGAAAAAAGAATTTTCTTATTCATCAGTGATGGAGATACCTCATCTAGAAAAAATTACAATCAATCAAGGAATTGGAGAGGCTGTAGCTGATAAAAAGTTGATAGATGTTGCAATTAACGAGTTAACTGCAATATCTGGACAAAAAGCTGTAGCGACCATATCCAAGAAAGATATTTCTAATTTTAAGTTACGTAAAAATATGCCTATCGGTGTTAAGGTAACTTTAAGAGGAGAGAAAATGTATGAATTCTTAGAGCGTTTAATTGTTGTTAGTTTACCTCGTGTTAGAGACTTTCAAGGAATCAAATTTAAATTTGATGGAAAAGGTAATTATACATTAGGAATTGATGAACAAATAATTTTTCCTGAAATAGTTTTAGATAAAGTTTCTAAAATTATGGGATTACAAATGACATTTGTAACATCAGCTAAAACAGACGAAGAAGGATACGCTTTGTTAAGAGAATTCGGTTTACCATTTAAAAACATGAAAAAGAATTAAGTTATGGCAAAAGAATCCATGAAAGCACGAGAAGTTAAACGTGCAAAATTAGTAGAAAAATATGCTGCTAAAAGAGCTAAACTTAAAGAAGAAGGCGATTACCAAGCTTTGAGTCGATTACCTCGTAACTCCTCAAAAGCACGTATGCATAATAGATGTTCTGTTACAGGAAGACCTAAGGGGTATATGAGACAATTTGGTATTAGCAGAATTGTTTTTAGAGAAATGGTATCAAATGGATTAATTCCAGGAGTTAGAAAAGCAAGTTGGTAAAATAAAAATAAACAAAATGACAGATCCTATTGCAGATTACCTTACACGAGTAAGGAACGCCATAATGGCAAACCATAAAGTGGTTGATGTTCCTGCATCGAATCTTAAAAAAGAAATTACTAAAGTTCTTTTTGATAAAGGGTATATATTAAACTACAAATTTGTAGATGATGGACCTCAAGGCACTATTAAAATTGCTTTGAAGTATCACCCAAAATCAAAAACACCAGCAATTAAAAAAATTGTGAGAGTTAGTAAACCTGGATTAAGAAAATATGCGGGACAAAGTAATTTACCAAGAGTATTAAATGGACTTGGTATAGCTATTCTATCAACATCAAAAGGTGTTGTAACCGATAAAGAAGCAAGAAAGCTTAATGTTGGTGGAGAAATTTTGTGTTACGTATATTAATAGAGGAAAAGTATGTCACGTATAGGAAAATTACCCGTAGAAATTCTCGATGGAGTTACTGTTACTGTAAAAGATAAAACAGTTACTGTAAAAGGGAAATTGGGAGAATTAACGCAGGAATATAAAGGAAATATAACTGTAGAAGTAGAAGGAAATCAAGTACTCGTTAAGAGAAATGATGATGCTAAACAAACTTGTTCTTATCATGGATTGTATAGATCTCTTATTAATAATATGATAATAGGAGTTTCTCAAGGATATGAAATAAAACAAGAACTAGTAGGAGTAGGTTACAAAGCCGAGGCCAAAGGACAAATATTAGAATTAGCCTTAGGATATACACACCCTATTTTTATAGAAATAGCTCCTGAAGTTAGTATAGCTGCAGAAACACCTAAGAGAGGAAACCCAATAGTTACTCTTAAAAGTTTTGATAAACAATTAATCGGACAAGTTGCTGCAAAAATTCGTTCTTTGAGACCACCAGAGCCTTATAAAGGAAAAGGAGTTAAATTTGTTGGTGAAGAACTTAGAAGAAAAGCTGGTAAAACAGCAGGAATGTAATTTTTAAGGAAAGATTATTATGGCACTTGATAAAAAAGTACAAAGAAGAAATAAAATAAAACTAAGAATACGAAAAAAAGTAAAAGGAATTTCTGAAGCTCCTAGAATGAGTGTTTTTAGAAGTAATAGACATATTAGTGTTCAAATTATTGACGATACAAAAGGTGTTACCTTAGTATCTGCTTCTTCTCGATGTAAAGAAATAGCTTCCAAAGAAGGTATTAATAAAATAGAACAAGCAAGATTGGTGGGAACCTTAATTGCAGAAAAAGCCAAAGAAACAGGTATCAATAAAGTAGTTTTTGATAGAAATGGATACCTTTACCATGGTCGAGTATTAACATTAGCGAATGCTGCTAGAGAAGCAGGATTAACTATTTAATAAATTGAATTATGTCTGGAACTAGAAAAGTTAAAACTACCGATTTAGAATTAAAAGATAGATTGGTAGCTATCAATAGAGTAACCAAAGTAACAAAAGGAGGTAGAACTTTTAGTTTTTCTGCTATTGTTGTTGTTGGTAATGAAGACGGAATTGTTGGTGTAGGAACAGGAAAAGCTAGTGAGGTTGTTACCGCAATAGCTAAAGGAATGGAAGATGCTAAGAAAAATTTAGTTAAAATCCCTATCCATAAAGGAACTATACCTCACGAACAGTCTGCTAGATTCGGTGGTGCAAATGTTTGGTTAAAACCAGCTGCACACGGTACAGGAGTTAAAGCTGGAGGTGCGATGCGTGCAGTATTAGAGAGTGTAGGTGTTACAGATGTCTTAGCAAAATCAAAAGGTTCATCTAATAGTCACAATCTTGTAAAAGCAACAATGTTAGCTCTTAAAGAAATGAGAGATGCATATACTATTGCAGATCATAGAGGAGTTTCTATGGATAAAGTATTTAATGGTTAAGATAGAGAAATTATGGCAAAGATAAAAGTAACACAGGTAAGAAGTGGTATAGATCAAACCAAAAGACAAAAGGCAACGCTTGAGGCTTTAGGTTTGAACAAAATGCATAGAACTGTAGAACACGAGGATACACCTCAAATATTAGGTATGATAAGAAAAGTACAACACTTAGTAAGTGTTGAAAAAAGCTAAAAAAAAATAAAATGGAATTATCAAATTTAAAACCAGCAGAAGGATCTGTTAAAAACAGAAAGAGAATAGGTAGAGGACAAGGGTCTACTAGAGGTGGAACATCTACTCGTGGACATAAGGGAGCAAAGTCTCGTTCAGGTTATTCTAAAAAAGTAGGTTTCGAGGGTGGACAAATGCCACTTCAAAGAAGAGTACCTAAATTTGGATTTAAAAATATTAACAGAAAAGAATATAAAGCTGTTAATCTAGATAAAATTCAAAATATTGTAGATAAATATAAAATCAATAATTTTGATAGAGATGTTTTTGTTTCATATGGATTAGCTTCTAAAAATGATTTAATAAAAATCTTAGGAAACGGAACATTAACAGCAAAAGTAGAAATTAAGGCTCATGCTTTTTCAAAATCTGCAAAAGAAGCTATCGAAAACAATAAAGGAACTGTAGTAACTTATTAATAAAAATCTGATGAAAAGATTTATTGAAACTTTACAAAATATCTATAAAATAGAAGAACTTAGAAAAAGAATCTTTTATACATTAGGTCTTTTGTTGATATATCGTTTAGGATCATTTGTTGTACTTCCGGGTATCGATCCTACGCAATTAGCCGCTTTAAAAAGTCAAACATCTTCAGGTGTTTTAGGACTTTTAGATATGTTTTCTGGAGGAGCCTTTTCTAATGCTTCAATATTTGCATTGGGAATAATGCCATATATTTCGGCTTCAATTGTGGTACAGTTGTTAGGAATAGCTGTTCCATATTTCCAAAGACTACAAAAAGAGGGTGAAAGTGGAAGAAATAAAATAAATCAGATTACCAGATATTTAACAGTTGGTATCTTGTTAATTCAGGCTCCAAGTTATCTAACAAACCTACATTATCAATTACCACAATCAGCATTTGTAATGTCAGGAGCTTGGTTTACAATATCTTCAGTGCTTATTTTGACAGCAGGAACATTGTTTATAATGTGGTTAGGAGAAAGAATTACCGATAGAGGAATTGGTAATGGAATATCATTAATCATTATGATTGGTATCATAGCAAGATTACCATTCTCATTTATTGCAGAATTTAATGTTCGATCTAATGGAGCAGGAGGTTTGGTAATGCTTATTGTAGAAATGGTTATTTTATTATTGATAATTATAGCAACAATAGCCTTAGTACAAGGAACAAGACGTATCCCAGTGCAGTATGCCAAAAGAATAGTAGGAAATAAACAATACGGAGGAGTTCGTCAGTACATTCCTTTAAAGGTAAATGCAGCAGGAGTAATGCCTATTATCTTTGCTCAAGCATTGATGTTTATACCTATGATGTTTACCAATTTTACAAGTTCTGAGACAGCAAGTAGTTTTGCAGCTGCCTTTGCTGATTATACAGGATTTTGGTATAACTTTACATTTGGTTTAATGATCGTAATTTTTACATATTTCTATACAGCTATTACTGTTAATCCAGTACAAATGGCTGATGATATGAAACGTAATGGAGGGTTTATACCAGGAGTAAAACCAGGAAAGAAAACGGTAGAGTTTTTAGATACTATTATGTCTAGAATAACATTACCTGGTTCTATATTTTTAGCTTTTGTTGCTATATTACCTGCATTTGCAATTATTGCAGGAGTTGATAATCAATTTGCAAGATTTTATGGAGGAACATCATTACTTATTTTAGTAGGAGTTGTTTTAGATACCTTACAGCAAATCGAAAGTCATTTATTAATGCGTCATTACGATGGCTTAATGCAATCTGGAGGACGTATTAAAGGAAGAGGAAGAGGAGCTTCAATATAGAAGCATTAATAATAAAGTCGTTCTTTGATGATATTTTATAAAACAGAAGAAGAAATTTCTTTTTTGAAATTAAGTAATATTTTAGTTTCAAAAACACATGCAGAAATAGCTTCTATGATGGTTCCAGGAACTAAAACTATTGACATAGATAAACGAGCAGAAGAGTTTATTCGTGACAATGGAGGAGAACCAGGGTTTTTAGGAATGTATGGATTTCCTAATACACTTTGTATTTCAGTAAATGATGCTGTTGTACATGGTATACCTAGTAAATATGAATTACAAGAAGGAGATATAGTATCTGTAGATTGTGGTGTTTATATGAATGGATTCCATGGAGATTCTGCCTTTACTTTTGCTATTGGAGAAATTTCAGAAATAAAAAAGAAATTACTTAAGATAACAAAAGAATCGTTATATAAAGGAATAGAAGCAGCTATTGTAGGAGGACGTGTTGGAGATATTGGTTATGCTGTACAAAAACATGCAGAAGCAGCAGGCTTTTCCGTAGTTCGAGAAATGGTAGGACATGGCGTAGGAAGAAATTTACACGAAAAACCAGAAGTTCCAAATTACGGAAGAAGAGGAAGAGGTCCACAATTAAAAGAAGGAATGACTATAGCAATAGAACCTATGATAAATGCAGGTGATAAAAAGATTTTTCAAGATAAAGATGGTTGGACCATTAAAACTTCTGACGCTTTACCTTCTGCACATTTTGAACATAGTATTGCTATACGAAAAGGAAAAGCAGAAATATTATCAGATTTTAGTATTATAGAAAGTAAATTAAAAAATATATAAATCATGGCTAAACAGGCCTCTATAGAACAAGACGGAACAATAACAGAAGCATTATCAAATGCTATGTTTAGAGTAGAACTAGAAAATGGGCACGTAATAACAGCTCATATTTCTGGTAAGATGAGAATGCATTATATTAAAATATTACCAGGGGATAGAGTAAAAGTAGAAATGTCTCCTTACGATTTAACAAAAGGAAGAATAACATTTAGATATAAATAGATACACAATGAAAGTAAGAGCATCTGTAAAAAAGAGAAGTGCCGATTGCAAAATAGTTCGCAGAAAAGGGCGCTTGTATGTGATAAATAAAAAAAATCCTAAGTTTAAACAAAGACAAGGATAATTTGTAAATTTGTAATAAATTAAATTATTAATATAATATGGCTAGAATAGCAGGTGTAGATATTCCCGATAATAAGAGAGGTTTAATCGGGCTTACATATATCTACGGAATAGGAAGAAGTCGAGCTCAAAAAATTTTAGAGCAGGCAAATGTTGATATAAACATTAAGGTTAAAGACTGGACTGACGATCAAGTAGCTAGTGTTCGATCAATTATCTTAGATAATTATAAAATCGAAGGTGAATTGAGATCAGAGGTGCAATTGAACATTAAGCGATTAATGGATATTGCTAGTTACCGCGGAATACGTCACCGTATTGGTCTACCACTAAGAGGGCAACATACAAAAAATAATGCTCGTACGAGAAGAGGAAAGAAAATTGCCATAGCAGGTAAAAAGAAAGCAACTAAATAATTTTTAGATCATGGCAAAAAAAGTAAAAAGCACAAAGAAAAGAGTTGTTAAGGTAGAAGCCGTAGGACAACTTCACATACACTCCTCATTTAACAATATCATTATTACCTTAGCTAATAATGAAGGTCAAGTAATTTCTTGGTCATCTTCTGGGAAAATGGGATTTAGAGGCTCTAAGAAAAACACACCTTATGCAGCACAGGTAGCTGCACAAGATTGTGCCAAAGTAGCATACGATTTAGGTTTAAGAAAAGTGAAAGCTTATGTTAAAGGACCAGGATCAGGAAGAGAATCTGCAATAAGAAACATAAATGCATCAGGCATTACTGTTACAGAGATTATAGATGTTACTCCATTACCACATAATGGATGTAGACCACCTAAAATACGAAGAGTATAATTTTAAATTAGAAAATTAAGGAGAAATGGCAAGATATACAGGACCAAAAACAAGAATTGCTCGAAAATTTGGAGAAGCAATTTACGGTGCAGATAAATCATTCGAAAGAAAAAAGAATCCTCCAGGACAACATGGAGCTAATAGAAGAAGAAAAACTTCTGAATACGGAACTCAATTAAAAGAAAAGCAAAAAGCTAAATATACTTATGGTGTTTTAGAACGTCAATTCTCGAATCTTTTTGATAAAGCTTCAAGAGCAAAAGGTATTACAGGTGAAGTGTTGCTTCAATATTTAGAATCTCGTTTAGACAATGTTGTGTTTAGATTAGGAATAGCTCCTACACGTAGAGCTGCTAGACAGTTAGTGTCACATAAACATATTGTTGTTAATGGAAGAGTTACAAATATCCCTTCGTTTATGGTAAAACAAGGTGATGTTATTACTGTTAGAGAAAAATCTAAATCATTAGCAATAATTACAGAATCTCTATCGGGATTTAACCACACTAAATATTCTTGGCTAGAATGGGAAGAAGATATAATGGGTGGAAAATTCTTGAACACTCCTTTAAGGGAAGAAATTCCTGAAAATATAAAGGAACAATTAATCGTTGAATTATATTCTAAAAACTAGATTTATGGGTGTTATACCATTTCAAAAACCAGATAAGGTTATAATGATAGAGTCGGACGATCGAAAAGGAAAATTCGAGTTTCGTCCACTAGAACCAGGTTATGGAATTACAATAGGTAATTCTTTACGAAGGATTTTATTGTCATCACTTGAAGGATATGCTATTACATTTGTAAAAATAGATGGTGTTGATCATGAGTTTTCAACAATACCAGGTGTTATAGAAGATGTAACAGAAATAATTCTAAATCTTAAGCAAGTTCGCTTTAGAAAACGAATTGAAGACAACGACCAAGAAAGAGCTACCGTTACTGTAACAGGAAAAGATACCTTTACAGCAGGAGATATAGGAAATTTTTTAACAGGATTCGAAGTGTTAAATCCAGACTTAGTAATATGCAAGATGGAAACATCTGTAAAATTACAAATGGATATTAATATTGAGAAAGGTAGAGGATACCGACCTGCAGAGGAAAATAATGTAGATACAGGAGAGCAAGGAATTATTGCTATTAGCTCTATATTTACACCTATCAAATTAGTTAAATATGATATCGAAAATATTCGTGTAGAACAAAAAACAGACTACGAAAAATTAATCTTCGATATAGAAACAGACGGATCAATACACCCTAAAGAAGCTTTAAAAGAAGCTGCTAGAATACTTATTTTCCATTTTATGTTGTTCTCTGATGAAAAAATATTGTTAGAAACTGCAGAAAATAAAGAAAATGAAGAATTCGACGAGGAAGTATTACATATGAGACAGATGCTTAAAACAAAATTAGTAGATATGGATCTTTCCGTACGTGCTCTTAATTGTTTAAAAGCAGCAGATGTAGAAACCTTAGGTGAATTGGTAGTTTTTAATAAAAACGATTTGCTTAAATTTAGAAATTTTGGTAAAAAATCATTAACAGAGTTAGATGATTTACTAGAAGGAATAAATTTAACATTCGGAATGGACATAACAAAATACAAACTTGATCAAGAGTGATTGAAAGATGAGACACGGAAAAAAGTTTAACCATTTAGGACGAAAGAGTGCACATAGAAAAGCAATGTTAGCTAATATGGCTAGCTCATTGATAATGCACAAGAGAATAAATACGACACTTGCAAAAGCTAAAGCTTTACGTAAATTTGTAGAACCTCTAATTACAAAATCGAAAGACGACTCAACGCAATCTCGTCGAGTAGTGTTTAGCTACTTAAGAGACAAAAATGCTGTGTCCGAATTGTATAGAGAAGTTGCTATTAAAATTGCAGATAGACCAGGCGGATATACTCGTATTTTAAAAACAGGAAACAGATTAGGTGATAATGCAGAAATGTGCTTTATAGAATTAGTAGACTATAACGAAAACAGAATGGCAGAACCTAAAAAAGCAGTTAAGAAAACTAGAAGAAGAAAATCTTCGGCTAAGAAAAAAGATGCTGCTGTTACTGAAACTTCAACTACAGAGACTGTAAAAGCAGAAGCAAAAAATGAAGCTAAAGCTGATGCTAAAGTAGAAGAAAAGCCAAAAGCTAAGGCTACTCCAAAAGCAGAAAAGAAAACTAAAACTGCCCCAAAAAAGGAGGAGAAATCTGATAAAGAAGAAAAGTAATAAAATATAAATTCTAATAAGAGAAGGTGTTACATATAAGTAGCACCTTTTTTTATTTATTTAATCAAGAGAATTCCTCGAGGCTTGCCTCAAGGTGCCAATAGCACCTCTCCTTGAGGAGATGTCAAAACTTTTTTAAAAGTTTTGGGTGAGGTGTAATAAAGAAATTTCGTTTTTGTACCTTTAGGCAAAATGAAACGAGCGAAATACCTTTAAGACTTTGCTTCGAGGATAGTTCGTTTCAAAATTTATTTTATTTAAATAGGCTATCCCCTTAGAATTATTTATTATTTTTATAAAAAAATTAATATTATGTCACAAATAGCACAAATATCAGCAAGAGAAATTTTAGATTCCAGAGGGAATCCTACCATAGAGGTAGATGTTATAACCGATAGAGGCGTTCTAGGGAGAGCTGCCGTTCCTTCAGGAGCTTCTACAGGAGTTCACGAAGCCGTTGAGTTAAGAGATGGAGATAAAGGAAGATATGGTGGAAAAGGCGTTCTAAAAGCAGTATATAATGTCAACAAACTTTTAAACGAAGAGTTAAGAGGTTATTATATTAATGAGCAATCTGTAATCGATGCTGCAATGATAGCACTTGACAAAACAGAAAATAAAGCGAACTTAGGAGCCAATGCAATATTAGGCGTTTCGTTAGCCGTAGCAAAAGCAGCAGCTATTTCTTCCGGACAGCCATTGTATAGATATGTTGGAGGAGTAAATGCCAATACATTGCCTATTCCAATGATGAATATTTTAAATGGAGGATCGCATGCCGACAACAAAGTAGATGTTCAAGAATTTATGATAATGCCTGTAAAAGCAGAACGATTCTCAGAATCATTAAGAATGGGTGTAGAAGTTTTTCATTCCTTAAAAGAAGTTTTAAAAAAAGGAGGTTATTCTACAAATGTTGGTGATGAAGGAGGTTTTGCTCCAGATTTAAAATCGAACGAACAAGCTATAGAATTTGTCCTTAAAGCCATAGAAAAAGCAGGTTATAAACCAGGCGAAGATATTTATATCGCTTTAGACCCAGCAAGTTCAGAGTTTTATAACGAAAAGGAGAAACATTATTTCTTAGAATCTGTTAACGAGAAATTATCTTCTGATGATATGGTTAATTATTGGATAGAATGGACAAAAAAATATCCAATTCTTTCTATCGAAGATGGTTTACACGAAGACGATTGGAAAGCTTGGAAAAAATTAAACAAAGCAATTGGCTCAAAAGTTCAATTAGTTGGCGATGATTTATTTGTTACAAATACAAAAAGATTACAAAAAGGAATCAATGAAAAATCAGCCAATTCTATTTTGATAAAAGTAAATCAAATTGGAACATTAACAGAGACTATTAATGCTGTAGAATTAGCCAATAAAAATAATTTTACTTCCGTTATGAGTCATCGTTCTGGAGAAACAGAAGATACAACAATTGCACAATTAGCAGTAGCTTTAAATACAGGTTTAATAAAAACAGGTTCAGCTTCTCGTTCCGATAGAATAGCAAAATATAATGAGCTATTAAGGATAGAACAAGAATTAGGAAATGCATCTCGTTTTTTAGGAACAGATTTTAAATTTATTCGATAAGTATCGAAAAAATATTGAAAAACATAAGCACTTGTGTTTCGCAACACTTTTTGTGTTTTTTACAAGAAATACATTTAAAACTTCTAATTAAAATCTGTAATTTTAAAGAGAAATTTAAGTTAACGTAATAAGTTATAAACTATAAAAAGTAATAAAATGGGTTTAAAAGAAAAATTGTTCGAGAAAATTCAAGAACACAGACCAAGAACCACTCGATTAGTAAAAGAGTTTGGTAATGTAAAAGTTGGAGAAGTAACTATAGACCAAGCAATTGGTGGAGCAAGAGGTGTTAGATGTTTAGTAACTGACATTTCTTATCTTGATCCTATGGAAGGTATCCGTTTTCGTGGATATACTATTCCAGAGGTAATGGCTGCTCTTCCAAAACCAGAAGGTAAAGATTATCCTTATGTTGAAGGTTTTTGGTATTTATTGTTAACAGGAGAAATTCCTACAATGGAAGAAACTCTTGAAGTTGTTGAAGAATTCAAAAAAAGATGTGAAGTTCCTTCATATGTATTTGATGTAATCAAAGCTTTACCAAAAGAGTCACATCCAATGGTAATGTTTAATACTGCTATTTTAGCAATGCAAAAAGAATCTAAATTTGCTAAATTCTACGAAGAAGGATTTAACAAAATGGATGCTTGGGATACTATGTACGAAGACTCAACAGATCTTTTAGCTCGTTTACCAGAAATTGCAGCTTTCATCTACAGATATAAATATAAAGATGGTGATATTATCGCTAACCCTAAATCTGATATGGGTACTAACTTTGCAAAAATGATGGGTATCGATGCTCCTTATGATGATGTTGCTCGTATGTATTTCATTCTTCACTCAGACCATGAGTCAGGAAACGCATCTGCA
>Ga0256827_10000635_pt1 | contig 21984 bp, 16 predicted proteins | sample CV84metaG_FD_185977 | JGI IMG/M metagenome (GOLD analysis project Ga0256827, IMG submission 185977) | Hydrothermal vent microbial communities from East Pacific Rise, Pacific Ocean - CV84 | ecosystem: Environmental > Aquatic > Marine > Hydrothermal vents | place: Pacific Ocean: East Pacific Rise... | reverse complement strand
TGAGAAGGATCAGATCATTCATTTCTGAAATTTGGACCAAATTCAAAAACTCTTTCAAATCTTCAAACTGTAGCCATTTTTAATCAAACTTCTGGAGCAATTCTTAAAACTACATCTTCCCCAAAATCATTATGTTTTGCTATAAAAGGTTGAGCAGCAGCACCTGAAGCAGCATTTCATAAAATAGGAGTTGTAATTTCTACAAAATTATTTTTGATATAAAAATCTCTTAAAGATTTAATGAATTTACTTCTAAAAAGCATTCTATCATAAGATTCTTGATTTGTAATTAAATCAAGATATCTTTGTCTGTAAATAGTTTCTTGGTCAGTTACTCAATGAAATTTTTCTGGAAGAGGTCTTACTGCTTTAGCTAGAATTTGAAATTCTTTTACAAAAAGAGTTAATTCTCAATGTTTAGTTAAAAATAAATCTCACATTATTCAAACATAATCTCATGTATCTACTAGTTTATCAATAATTTTAAAAGGATTTCTTTCAATTTTATCAATTTCAATAGTTTCAGTTTTTCAAATAATTTTTCTTCCTGTGTTAAATTCAACTAAATCTTTCACAAAACAAACTTGAATTTCTCAAGAGTGGTCCAAAATTTTCCCAAATGAAAGTTTTCAAAAACTTCTGTAACTAGTTAGTCTACCTGCTGTTTTAAATTCTCAAATACAACCTCCCGCCATAAGATTTTCTAAATCCCTCAAATGTCCTCACTGTGTATCATTTTTAGAAGTTTCTATAATATCAGAAATATCTTGTTTATTTGCAAATCTGTTTGCATAAGGTATTACATTTGCATCTTTTAATGCTTGAATTTTTTTAATTCTGTCTTGGCTTTCTCTAGAATATTCCATTTATATTTTGTTAATTTTTAAATTTATTTTTATTTTAGCTATTTTAATTAATTTTTCAATTTTTTTATTGCTTTTTTTATGATTATAATTAATATCTAGCCATATTATAAATAAAAAAATATAAAATTATGCAAGAAAAATTAGATAATTTAAAAATTAGTTTTTTGGAAGAACTTGAAAAACTAGAAAATAGAGATGGAATATTTGAATTACAAAACAAATTTCTTGGAAAAAAGGGTGAATTAAAAGCTATTTTAGCTGGATTAAAAGATTTATCAATTGAAGAAAAAAAATCTATTGGACAATCTTCAAATGTTTTAAAAAATTTTATGGCTAATTCTTTAGAAGAAAAAACTATAAAGTTAGATAAAAAAGCTTTTGATGAAATTTGAGATAAAGAAGCAATTGATGTTACTTTAGAATTTCCTTCAAAAGAAAAAGGTCACTTGCATCCAATTTCTATTACTTCAAAATTACTTGAAGAAATATTTATTTCTCTTGGGTTTAAAATTGAAGATGGTCCTCAAGTAGAGACTGAAGAATTTAATTTTGATAAATTAAATATTCCTGATAATCACCCTGCAAGAGATGTATGGGATACTTTTTGGATTGATGATGAAATTAATAAAAATAAAAAATCTGGAGATAAGTATTTACTAAGAACCCACACTTCTCCAGTTCAAATTAGAACTATGCTAAAAGGAGATTTACCTATAAAAATAATTGTTCCTGGAAGAGTTTTTAGATATGAACAAGAAGATGCTAGGCATACTTGTAATTTTTATCAACTTGAATGATTAGTTGTTTGAGAAAAAATAAATTTCTGAAATCTTAAATGGACTTTAGAAACTGTTATGCAAAAACTTTTATGAGACCAAACTAAATTAAGATTTAGACCTTCAATTTTTCCTTTTACAGAACCTTCAGCTGAAATTGATGTTTCTTGTCAACTATGTAAAGGTACTGGAAAAGTAAAAAAATCTAATTGTAGAATGTGTTCTGCAACTGGTTGGGTTGAATTACTTTGAGCTGGAATGGTTCATCCAAAAGTTTTAGAATGAGCTGGAATTGACCCAGAAAAATATTCAGGTTTTGCATTTTGAATGTGAATAGATAGAATTGCATCTCAAAGATTTTGAGTAAGTTCTTCAAGAATGTTTTATCAAAGCAAATTAAAATTAAATGAACAATTTTAATCAAAGCAAAATAAGACCGGTCTCTAGTTACTAATATTAGTAACTAGAGACCGGTTTTTAATTAATCTTTTTTTATTAATAATCAACTATTTCAATTTCAACTTCATCCTCTAATTCATTATTATTAGAAAAAGTAGTTTTTAATTTAACATTATATTTTCCTGCTATTTCAAAAGCATGTCATGGATTAGCATCAGTTGAAACTTCTCAATCTCAGAAATCCCAAAAATATCAAGTTATTTGCCCCTCTGATCATTCTGAAGAAAAATCTATTTCCTGATTTACTTCTGTTGTTTTCATACTAACATTAATTGCTGCCTTTTGTGGTTTAGGCTTTAAAACAAGTTTTTTAATTAAACTATATTTACTTCAATCTGTAGTAATAACAGTTAATTTTACATCATATTCTCAAGGTAAATTATATCTATGAGCTGGATTTATAGCATCTCTTTCTTCTATTGCTGTACCATCATCATAATCATAAATAAATTTCTCAATATTTTTTCATTTAATTTGAGTTAAAGAAGCATCAAATCTAACAAAAGTTGGTACATATTTATTTTTAGTAGTAATTTTTAATTTTAAAATTGCATCTTTTTTTATAGATTCAATATAAATTCTCTCTTTCATAATTATCACTTCTTTTGTAATTCTATGTTTAAATGTATAATGAGCTACAACTGTTTTATTTCATTCTACATCAACATCTAAATCTAAAACTTTCCCTGTTTTATCAGTAGTTCAATCATCATTTAAATCCCAAGATACACTTTCAACTTTATAATAAATATCATCTGTTCTAATTAATCTAGCATCAAATTTTAACTTAGTAGGAACATCTAATTCATTTATATAGTATTCATGATTTTTATCTTCAAATTTAATATCATTTAATAAGTTTCAATCATTAAAAATTTTTAATCTAAATTTGTTTTTTAGTTTAAGTTTTTTAGGGATATTTATTTCTATTCTTAAAATCTTTATTTTTCCAGAAGCATCCCTAAGTTCTACTTCAATATTTTGTTTTCAATATTTTTTAAATTTATGCTCAACTCTAGAAGATCATTCTACATCTTCTTCTCAAGCTTCTTTTTTAGTTATATCTCATTCTATTTTCCAAGTAAAAGTTTCAACATATCAATTTCAAAAAGCATTGTCTGGTTTTTCAACATAAAAACTATATTTTAAATCTTCAACTAAATCTTGTTTAAATTTAATCTCTCATTTTATTTTAGATTTATCTAATTTTTTAATAATAAATATTTTATCTAATTTAGTAGTTTTTTTTCATTCTCTTTTAATATAAAGTCAAACCATTATATCTTCAAAAATCTTTTTTTGAGGATGAAATTCATATCAAGTATGAATTGGTTCAATATATTTATTAGCATCTGTTTTTTCTATAAAAGTCCATTCTAGTTCTCAAAGATTTTCTAAATCTCTAGCATCAAAACCAACTGTTTTAAATCATAATTTATTTATTTTTTCTTTTATTCTTACAATACTAGAAATTTCAATAGATTTAATATTATTTATAACTTTTGTTTTTGATTCTCATTTTGCATCAGTTCAATATACATTAACAAGTACTTTATAAGTTCATACTTTATCAAAAGTTTTAATTATAGTAGGAGTCTTTTTTGTTTTTTCTTTTTCTCATTCAAAAATCCATTCATATCTATCAATATTAAATCATTTTTTTCTTTGTGTATATTCAAAATTACTAATATCAAATTTTAAAGTAACTGGTCAAATTAAATCAGTAGTATTATTTAAAATAGTTTCTGATTCTGAAAAATTTCCACTAATTAATTTAGAATTATCAAATATTTGAACATCTCATCAAGCCATTATTTGCCAATTTGGTAAATTAGCAATTTTTTTATTAATATACATCCAAGCAGAACCTGTAGTAAAAGTAAAAAGTAATAATATAATAGCAAATATTGAATAAGCTATCTTCTTCTTTTTATATATTTTTTTAGTTAAAAGTGCTTTAAATCAGAACATTGCTAAAAATACAGTTTCTATAAAAACAAGTATTGAAAAAATAACATTTACTGATTTTCAAATAAAAGCATTAATATCATTTAAATTAATTCAAAGAGAATAGAAAAATTTTACATCCTCTAAAGTTTTAGCATTCATAACTATAAAACCTATAAATGCTCAACCAATAACAAGAGCAACAACAGCTATAGCTACCATAAATCAAACTAAAGCTCCTATTGATGTTTTTTGTTGTGATTTAGCTATAATCTTTTTTTCTAATTTTTTTATTTTCATAAATAATTTTTCTCCTAATACTGAAGGAACAGTTTTTGAAACTACAGCATATTTTGACTCCTTAATTTGAATTTCTCATTTTCATTCTTGACCAATATTAACTTCTTCTATTTTCATTTTAGTTAAAGCTTTTGCTCTTAATAAAATTTGATTATAAATTGGAAATTTTATATATTTAATATCTTTTTCTATTTTACCTTCTCTAAAAGTAACTTTAATATCAGTATCTCTTGGTTCAAAAATAAAAATATCAGCTGAGTTTTTATTCATAATATTTAAAATATCCTCTAAAGATTTAATATTAATATCTATTAAATCTTTATTTCAAATATTTTCTTTAGCTTTTGCTTTATTAAACATTTTATTCATAGCAACTGTTTCACTAATATCTCAAACAACTTCTTTTTGTTCTTCTTCATCCTCTTTTTTTTCTTCTGCTTTTTCAATTTTCTTTTCTTTTTGTTTTTCTAAATCTTTTTCAATAAATTTTTGCTCAACATTTCATAAAATATCCTTTTCTTCTTGTTTAGAAGTTTCTATTATTTCTTTTCTTTCTTCTTGTTCTAAATTATTTTCACTTAAAGATTTCTCAACTTTTTCAAGTTCAGCTTTTATCTCTTCAGGTGTTTTAGCTTTAGACACTTTTTCATTTTCATCTAAATCTAAATTTAATTTTGATGGATCAAACATATTTCCTTTTTTAATTAATTAATATTTTTATATACTATAAGAATAGCATTTAACAGCAAATAAATAAAATTATTCTAATAATATTATCTAAAAAAACATTGACACAAAAAAAATATAGTTTATAGACTATATTTTTTTATTCCCATTCAATTGTTCCAGGTGGTTTTCCTGTTAAATCATAGAAAATTGTTTCTATTTTTGAATTTTTTAATATTTCAGTTACTAATTCTTTTAAATCAGCTAAATCAATTTTTGAAAAAGTTGCTGTCATAGCATCAATTGTATCTATTGGTCTAAGTACAATTGATTCTTTTCATTCATTTCATACTGGAATTAAAACAACTGGAAATTGCCAAATTTTATTTCTATAATCTTTTTCTATTAAAAATTTTTCTACAATATCATCTATTTCTTGTAATAATTTTATTCTATCATCAATTAAATATCATTTAACTAAATTTAATTTAGATTTTTTTCATAAATTTAATAATACTCTATTTACAGAATTAAAATTATTAGTTATTGAAGTTGAAACTTCATTTAATTCTTCCCAATCAATTTCTTTTCACTCCTCCAAAGTTATAGATAATGGATGTTTATAACTTCTATTATCTCCTTGAACTCATACAGATTTTACTTCCAAAATTTTTCACACAAATTCAAATCATAAAAATCAATTAATTTCTTCTTCTTCATAATTAAAATTATCTTCTGCTTTTTCTTCTTCATTACATAAAATTCTAAGAGAAAGTCCTGGTCCTGGAAAAGGGTGTCTATCAATTAAATCACTTCATATTCAAAGCAATCTTCAAATAGCTCTTACTTCATCTTTGTATAGTTTTTCAAGTGGTTCAACTATTAATCCTGCATCAATCATTTTTTGAATCTCTGGGACTCTATTATGATGAGTTTTAATTGTTTGAGCATTTTTTGTTCAACCTGATTCAATTGTATCTGGATAAATTGTTCATTGAGCAAGTAGCCAATTTTTAGTATCAAGTCATAATTCTTTAGTAATTCTTGCTTGAATTTCTATAAATTTATTTCAAATAATTTTTCTTTTAGTTTCAGGTTCAACAATTCATTCTAAATCTTTTAAAAATTCTTGCTTAGCATCAATAATTTGAAGATTTTTAACTCATGCTCAACTCAATAACTTTTCAACTTTTGATGCTTCATCCTTTCTCATAAATCCAGTATCAACAAAAACTGGATAAATTCTATCTGCTCAAATTGCTTTATTTATAAGGAAATAAGCAACTGTTGAATCTACTCAACCTGAAATAAATAAGAAAACATTTTTTTCTCAGATTTGTTTTTTTAGTTCTTCTAATTCTATTTCAAGAAATTTTTCCATTGACCAATCTTTTGAAATTTTACAAATATTTGCAAAATTTTCTAAAATTTTAATTCAGTTTTGAGTATGGCTTACTTCAGGGTGAAACTGTAGTGTATAAATATTTTTATTGTAAAGATGTATCGGTGATACATCTTTTTTATTATTTAGATGTTCCAACGGAACATCTCTACATAATTCTGTAGCCCCAAATTCACAATCATCAGTTGCTCAAATAACTTTAAATCAATCTGCCATTTTTACAACAGAATCTCAGTGACTCATCCAAACAACTATTTCATCAGATTCAAAACCTTCAAATAATTTTGAACTTCTATTTATTTTTAAATTTGCTTCACCATATTCTTCTGTATCTCATCATTTTATTTCTCCACCATTTACATAATGAGTTAATTGATGACCATAACAAATAGACAAAATAGGTACCTCCATTTCAAAAAATTCTTTTGGTAAAGTTAAAGTATCCTCATCATAAACTGAATTAGGACCTCAGCTTAAAATTATTCACTTCAAAACTCAAGAAGAAATTTCACTTCTTAAATTTTCCAAATCTTTTTCTCATAAACCATCCAAAGCTGGAACAATTTCTGTATAAACCCCAAGATGTCTAAATCTTGAAGTAATTAAATGTGTATATTGACTTCAATAGTCTATTACTAGTAATTTTTGCATTTTTTATTTTTTTATTTATTTATTTATTTATTTATTTATTTATTTATTTATTTATTTATTTATTTAAAATCTTCTTCATCTATAGTTCAAATATTTTCAATAAATCTTTTTTTATCATAAGTTTTTATTTATGATAAATTTATAAAAGAATTATCAATATTGAAATATTTTTTATCTAAATGAAAATTAAATTTACTTCATATTCTTCATTTAGTTGTCAAAGAAACACAAAAAAATAAATTTCATACTTTCTTAATAACTAGAACTGGTCTTTTAAAATTATGTGATTTTCAATAAACCTCATTTCAAATATTTGCTCAAACACTTATATACCAAATCTCTCTATTATTTATAAAAAATTCTCTATCTTCTCAAAAATTTAATTCTTTCTTTATAATTCACCAATTATCATATTTTTCAATAGTTAGCATTATTTTTTGATTTTTTATTGATTAAAATTTGCATTTTTTATTTCTTGTGATAATATTTAATTGAGGTTTGAGGGATTTAGCCCATTACGCGAACAATATTGATTCGGTGTCAAGCCTTAAATAAGAAAATTATCTTTAATTAGATAATTTTTTTTATTCTAATTTTTCATCAAAAAATAAAATATTATCTCTTCATCATAAATATCAATCTTTTTTCCAAGCAGGAACAACTGATACAAATTCAAAATAATTACTTTTTTCATGTTTTTTAATAACTATTCTAACTCTATGTTTGTTATTATTAATAATAGCTACAAATCAATAATAAAAAGTATTTTCGTTAACATTTTTATATTTTTTCTTTCAAATCTTTATTTTAAATTGTTCAATTTTTTCTCTAAATTCTTGATATAAATTAGAATTTTCCAAAATATGTTTTGTATAAAAAAAACAAATATATCTTACATAGGCTTCTTTAAAATCTCTTTTATGAACTTTATTTTTCCATTCAATATGATTAAATCAATCATTTGTAATTCTAATTTCTCAAAATAATGGAGAAATTATTTTTTTATTTTCTTTATAATACAATAAAGCCTTTTGCTTCATTTTTTCAAGAATTTCTAAATTAATTTCCATTTTACTGTATCTTAAAAAATAATTTCATCTCAATCATCTGGAACTATGATATTTCAACTAAATTCTGTTTCAGCATCTTCTTTTAAAAGCTTTTTTCTATCCTTAAATTCTAATGTATGAATTAAAATCAAATTTTTAGTTTCTAATTTATTAGCTATATTTCAAGCATATTTAGCAGATATATGACTCATTTTTTCTAAATTTATTTTTCATCAATTTTTTATATCATTAGAATCTAATGTTAGTGATTCACAAATTAAATAATCTGCTCATTTCATTTTTTCTAAATCATTTCTTTCTAAAACTCAAACTGCTTCATCTCAAAAAAATACTACTTTTATTCAATTATATTTTAATATAAATCAAAATTGAATCATTTTTTTTGAATTTAGATTTATTGGTTCAATTTCAAATTCTCATATATTTTTCTTTTCTAAATTATCATTATTAATAAAATTAATTATTCAATTATCAAACATTTCATTTTTTTACTTTTCATGTAATTAATTTAGAAATTTGTCTAATATTATTTTCTACATTTTTTGAACAATATATATTTAAATTTGATATAATACTTCAAACAACTCTATGAAGATGAAAAAATCCTAAAAGATGGTCAGAATGACAATGAGTTATAAAAATATCACTAAAATTAATTTCTCTTCTTTTTACTAATTGTGCTAAATTAAGTCATCAACCACAATCAACTTGTAATTTATTTTTTCAATCTTCTATTAAAAAATATGTATTGTCCATGCTTTCATTTAAAGAAGCTCATACACCAAAAAACTTTATTTTCATATTTTTATCTTTTATTAAATAAAAAAGTTATTTTCATAACTTTTCTAAACTCTTATTTTTTTCTTTTTTGATTCTTTCCTTGCATCATTTGGATTAGTAAAAAGTGGATTAGAATTTGAAGGTTCATCCTTTAGTAAATCATCTAAAACTCAAACTAAATCATTATCATCTATTTCAATATCATTAATATTTGAATTTTCTGAAACTGCATTTATAGAAAAAATAGATTTTGTAATTTTAAATTCAATTTCTCAAAGTAAACTTCCAAATTTTTCAAATGCTTTTTCTTTATAAACAACTAGTGGTTGTCTTTGAGCATATCATTCAAAAGCAACCTCTTCTCTTAATTTAGTCATAGAATCAATATGCAACATCCATAGTTCATCTATAGATTGTAACATTATTCTTTTTTCTAAATCATAAAATTCTTGCTTATCTTTTGCATTTTCTATTAATTTTTCTAATTCTTCTTCTGCAATTTTAAAAATATATTCACTTAATCTTTCACCTTTTTCAATTTCTGATAATTCAATATTAACAATTGCTTCAACATCATCAATTTCAACTTTTGTATCAATTGCTTCAACTCAAATAAAGGTATTTATATTTTTTATTATTGTTTTTACATCTCAGTCAGAATTTTTATTTAATTCTGCAATTGTTATTTTTTTTATTTGATTTTTTATAAGAACAAGTGCTTCAGGGTGAAGGTTATCATTTTCTAAAATATTATTTCTTCTTTTATAAATAATAGTTCTATGTTTATTCATAACATCATCATATTCCAAAACATGTTTTCTAGAATCAAAATTATGTCATTCAACTTGTTTTTGTACTGCAGTTACTTTAGATGTTAACATTCAACTTCTAGCAAGAGGTTCATTATCTGGAAGGCTTGCAAAAACTGGTCCATTAAAAACTCCAAAAAGTTTATCTCATCCAAATATTCTCATAATATCATCATTTGGTGATATTAAAAATTGTGTAGCACCATCATCTCATTGCCTACCAGCTCTTCATCTTAATTGATTATCAATTCTTCTTGTTTCATGTTTTTCAGTACCAATAATATATAACCCTCAAATTTCACTTACTCATTCTCACAATTTAATATCTGTACCTCTTCAAGCCATATTTGTTGCAATTGTAACTGCTCATTTTTGTCCAGCTGCTGCAACAATCTCAGCTTCTTGTTCATGATATTTTGCATTCAAAACATTATGTTTAACTCCTGCTCTTTTTAATTCTCTTGATAAAAATTCTGATTTATCAACTGAAACAGTACCAACTAACATTGGTTGACCAGTTTCATTAATTCTCTTTATTTCTTCTACCAACCACTCAAATTTACCTTTTTCATTTTTGAAAAGTAAATCTGCTTTATCTTCTCTTGCAATTGGTTTATTTGTTGGAATAACAAGAGTATCTAAAGCATAAACTTTATAAAATTCTTCTTCTTCAGTTTTAGCAGTACCAGTCATACCTGATAATTTCCAATACATTCTAAAATAATTTTGAAATGTAATTGAAGCCAAAGTTTTACTTTCTTGTTGAATTTTAACACCTTCTTTTGCTTCAATAGCTTGATGAAGTCAATCTGAATATCTTCTACCAGAAAGAGCTCTACCAGTATGTTCATCAACAATCATTACTTCTTCACCATTTATAATATAGTCCTTATCTTTTTGATAAACCCCCTCTGCCTTTATAGCATTTTCAATATGATGTAAATCATTATAATGATTTGAAACATAAATATTGTCTACTTTTAAAATTTCTTCAATTTTTTTAATTCAATCTTCTGTAAGTGTTGCAGCTTTTTGTTTTTCATCAATTTTATAATCAACTCACTTAGTTAGTTTTTTAGCAATAATTGCAAACTTTCAATATTTACTAGTTGGTTCATTCTCTGGTTGAGAAATAATAAGTGGAGTTCTTGCTTCATCAATCAAAATTGAATCTACTTCATCAATAATTGCAAAAAAGTATGGAGATTGAACTTTATCTTCAATATTTCTAACCATATTATCTCTTAAATAATCAAAACCTAGTTCATTATTTGTAGCATAAACTATATCTTTTGAATATTCTCATTTTTTAGCACTTGGATGAAGTTCATTATGAATTACTCAAACAGTCATTCAAAGAGCATTATATAAAATTCACATTTCTTCAGAATCTCTTTTAGCTAGGTAATCATTTACTGTAACAAAATGAATTGAATTTCATGTTAATGCATTTAAATATGCTGGAATTGTACCAACAAGAGTTTTTCATTCACCTGTTTTCATTTCAGCAATTCAACCATCATTCAAAGCTAAACCTCAAATTAATTGAACATCATAAGGAATCATATTCCATTCAACTTTTCTTTTATCTGTACCTATTTCAAAAGTATTTCAATTTAACAAAAAACAAGCCAATTTCAAATTAGCAACTGCCTCTATTTTTATTTCTTCTAAAATTTCTTTTATTTTAATTGAATCCTCTTCTTTTTTGAAATCAAGATTTTCAAATTTAGCTCTAAATTCTATAGTTTTTCCTTTTACAAAATCTAAATCTTTTCATTCAAATTCTTCATATTTTTTATTTATTTCTTCAACTATAACTGAATAATTTTTAACTTTTTTAACATCTGGATCTCCAAATATTTTTTTAATTATACTTTCTATCATTTTTTATTTTTTTATTTATTATAAATTTATTTTTATTATAACTATATAATTTATTTTTCAAATAAAAAAGAACCTATTTTGCAATAAGTACTTATTTATTGTTTTTTCACTAAAAATCTAATTAATCCAATTAACCGAGACCGGTCTTAAATTTTCTCAACTAATCAGTTAAAGACCGGTCTATTTTTCTAATATTCTATTTCTCTTCTTTTTTACTTTTAGCCTCTCTCTCAGCTTTTCTCTTAGCATATTCTTCATCTCTTTTTTTCTTTTCTTCTTCAATTTTTTTAACTTCTTCTTCTTTTGGAATTCTTGCTAAACCAATTCTTCCTTTTGCAATATCTACTTGGATAATTTCAAATTCTACTTGTTCTCATTCTTTAACATAGTCTTCTACTTTCATAGCTCTTAGTGGAGAAAGTTTTGAGATGTGAATCATTCCTGATTTACCTTTGAATTCTACTATTGCTCATGTTCAGTCAATAATTTTTTTAACTAATCCAGTATCTTTGTACCCAACTTCTGGAACCCATAAAATTTGTTTCATTTCTGCTATAACTTTTTCTCAGTTTTCTTGAGATTTAGCTGTAATTGTGGTTAAACCATCTTCAGCTATTGAAATTCTTAGTTCATAATCTTTTTCTAATCTTTGAACATTTTCTCATCATTTACCAATTACTGTTGAAATTTTATCAACTGGAACTTGCATTGTTAATATAAGTGGAGCATATTTTGATAAACTTTCAGCTACTTTTGGTTGAGCTTTTAACATATCATCTAAAATTCAGTTTACTGCTGTTTCACTTTGAGCAAATGCTTCACCAAAAACTTTCATAGAAAGTCATTTTATTTTCATATCCATTTGTAAAGCTGTGATACCAGATTTAGTTCTAGTTACTTTTAAATCCATATCTCATAAAAAATCTTCCTGAGCTTGAATATCTGATAAAATTTTATATTCCCCAGTATTTTCATCATAAATCATACCCATTGCAACTCCTCAAACTGGAGCTTTTATTGGTACTCAAGCATTCATTAAACTTAGTGTTGAACCACAAACTGAAGCCATTGAACTTGAACCATTACAAGTTGTAATTTCTGAAACTACTCTCATCATATATGGAAATTCTGCTTCACTTGGAATTACTGGCAATAAAGCTCTTTCAGCTAAAGCTCAGTGTCCAATTTCTCTTCTACCAACTCATCTCATCATTCTAACTTCTCATACTGAATATGGAGGAAAATTGTAGTGGTGAATATATCTTTTTGTTGATTCTTCCATCATACCTGCTGATAATTGAGCATCATCTGGTCCTCATAAAGTTGCTATTGATAATGCTTGAGTCATACCTCTTTGAAATAATGCACTTCAATGAGTTCTTGGTAATAAACTAACTTCAGATTTTATTTGTCTAACTTCATCAATTTTTCTTCAATCTAATCTTTTTTCTGATTTTAGTATATTTTCTCTCATTACTTCTTTTACTCTTTTATAAACAAGAGCTCAAACATCATCTGGATTAAATTTTAGTGAACATAATTCTTCTTGTCCTTCTCCAGTGGGAGAGGTTAGGTGAGGGCTTAAAAGTTCTCTTACATCTTCATCTAATTTATCTAATTCTTCTTGAAATTCATATTTTCCTTTATTATAAAGACATTCTAATTTTTCAAGAGTTAAAAATTCTCTAACTTCTGCAAATAAAGATTCATCTGCTTTATTAAAAGTTGGTTCTATTTTTCTAATTCAATATGCTTTTTCATATTTAGAAATATATTCATTTTGAACTTTACAAATTTCTTTGATAATATTGTGAGAATATTCTAATGCAGCCAGCATTTCAGAATCAGAAACCTCTTTAGCCCCAGCTTCTACCATAGTTATAGCATCAACAGTTCAAGCAGTAATTAATACTAATTTAGCTTCATTTTCTTGGTTTTTTGTTGGACAAAAAATATAACTTCCATCTTCTTGTAGTGCTATTTTACAAGCTGAAACAGTTTCCTCAAAAGGAGCTCCTGCCATTTGTAAAGAAAGACTTGCACCTATTATTCCCCAAAAACTTAAATCAGTAATAGAATCAGAAGATAGAACTGAAGCAATAATTTGAGTATCATTTATTATTCATTTTGGAAACATTGGTCTAATTGGTCTGTCAATCATTCTTGAAGCAAGAGTTGCTTCCTCACTTGGCCTAGCTTCTCTTTTTGAAAATCTATTACCACCAATTGTTCAACTAGCATAAAATTTTTCTTGAAAATCTACAACTAAAGGAAAAAAATCAGCTTTTTCATTTAAACCTTTAGTTTTGATTCAAGCAGTAGTTAATAAAATATTATCACCACTAGTTATCATTACAGAACCATTAATTAAAAGAGCTAATTTTCAACTTTCAAAAGTTAAATCTACTCCAGAAATGTTATATGTTTCTTTTAAAACCTCCAAATTAGGAGCTGTTTTATCACTTAATCCAATCATTTTTTTTATTATTAAATTTTAAATTTGCTTTCACAAAGAATTATATAGATATTATTTTAAAACACAAAAAAAAGTGTTGTAATAACACTTTTTAATTATTTATTTTTATTTTGTATATTTCTAATTTCTATTATTTCTTTAATTTTACTTAATAATTCAGGATGATTAGTAGTAATTTCTTTAATAGAAAATGATAGAATTACTATCAAGACTGATTTTTTAATTGCTTTAGCACATGCCATTCTTTTTCATTGGTCTCAAAAAACAGCCATTTCTCACAAAATATCTTCAGCTTTTACTTTTCATAAAATTATTTTTTTTCAAAGTTCATTTTTATAAATTTCAATTTCTCCTTCCTCTAAAATATACATAGCATTAGCCTCATCATTCTCTTTAAAAAGAACTTCTCATTCAGTTAAAGATTTTTCTTGACAAAAAATTTCTAACTGATTTTTTTCTTCTATACTAAGTTTTTCAAAAATTTTTGAATTATCAAACATTCACATATTTTATAACATTATAATGTAATATATAAAAACTATAACACATATTAAAACAAATAGCAAAAAAAAGAAGTAAAATACTTCTTTTTTTATTGACCACATCATCATTCAACAACTTTACCATTTGAAGTAAAACCAAAATTTGGATCATAAGTTGTATTATTAAAGTCAAATTCACATTCTTTTGGCTTATTTTCAAAAGAATTACATATAAGGTCTGCATATGATTTTGAATTTCTTCAAACTCAATCAACCTTTAATCAATTTAATACAAAAGTAGGTGAACCTGCAACTCAATATTTCTTATTTTCTTCAGTATCTAAATTAAATTTAGGATATCTTCAAGTACTATTTTTTAAAGTTTCATTATATTTAATTTCTTTTTCAGTTTTAGATATACATTTATCTAATTTAGAACTGTCTATATTTTCAGAATCTAAACATTCTTTTGCTTTTCACTCTTTCAAAAAACATTTCATATAATTATAAAATTTATCATTTTGTTCTTCTTGAATACAGTTTTGTCTTATATTTTGATCTCATTCTTTTTTTCAATGCATTAAATAATCAACATATTTAATTTTTACATCTGCTACCTTTCATAATTTATTAATAACTTCTAAATATCATTTTTCAGCTTGAGTTCCAAATGGACAATATGACATTACATATAATTCAGCTTTTGGTTTTTTTACTTTTGGAGCACAACTTAGTGTTTTAGAACATACTGAATCTTCACAATCAGTTTTTCCATCATTATTATCATCAATTTTATTATTACATATTTCAGCTAAAGGATCAAAATCACCACCAATATTTAAAAAATATTTTTTATCTTTAGTAGGAAGTAAAAATCCTCCTAATTCTGATATAGTATTATTTTGAAAAATAACAGCAGGAAGTCTATTAATACCAGCACTTTTTAAAATATCTTTTGCTGATTTCTCAGAGTAATCTTTTTCCTCAATTTGCATACTAGACAAACTAGGGATTTCTTTTAATTGTTTAATAATTGGTTCTAAATTACATTTTTCACCACATCTTTTATCTGTAATCATTACAATTTTAACAACATCATTTTCCACTTCTTTAATTTTAATAGTTTTTTGAGTATCAATTTTTGTATTACTTTTATTAAAATAATAAATTTCTCAAATAACAACTAATAATAATATAATTATAACTGATAATATAACAGTATAATTCAAAACTTTTTTTTCACCCATATTTTTTTTTTATATAATAATATTTTATTTTAAGATTTTACCTTAAATTATTCTTAAGTTTGGTATTCCTGACAAGGATCGAACTTGTGTCTACTCCTTAGGAGGGAGTTATTCTTCCACTGAACTACAGAAACAAATTTTTTTGATTTAAATTGTTTTAAACCAAAAATAAGCAGAAACAGCTAAAAGTATAAAGACAAAGGTTATTAAAACTTTTTTATCAAATTTTTCATCTTTTAAATCTTTTTGTAATTTTTTCTTTTCCTCACTTAAATCATTCATTTGCTTAGAAATATGAGTTTTAGATTCTTCAAGAAGCATCTGACTTCTATTGTGTTCTGATACACTTATTGATTGCTTAACTTGCTCTCTAGAAACTCAAATTTCAATTGACATATCTTGTATTACTTTATCTTTTTTTTCAATTTGTGTTCTTAAATCAGTATAAATATTTTCAAATGTTTTTGTTATCTTGTCATAGTCATCTTTTTTTGTAATTTTTTTTGATTCAAACTGAGTATTATTTTTTTCACCTCAATTATTAATTATGATTGGAGCAGTTTCAGTATTACAATGAATATTATTAACATCATCATTATTTACATAAACTGATTTTCACCTTTTTTCTGATCTTATTTTTCAAGATTTTACATATCTATCTACACTTCTAACTGAAATTTCTAATAAATCAGCAGCATCTTGTCTAGTTAATGTATATGATTCCATAAAGATTTTTTTAATTTTAAAACTATACCTTTTATAAGATTTTTTTTCTAATAATCAAGTTTTTTGCCTAGAAATGCTTTGACATAAATTAACAGATGTTTTATAATATATAATATAATAAAAAACCTAAAAAAAGTTTGACTTATTTTTAATATATATATAATGCAATAGCTTTCAATGAAAAGCACTAAAAATAGTATGCGGCTATCGTCTAGTGGTTAGGACCTCTGGTTTTCATCCAGGTAACCGGAGTTCGATTCTCCGTAGCCGTACCATTTTTAAAATACTATATCGCGGGGTGGAGAAGTGGTATCTCGACGGGCTCATAACCCGTAGGTCATTGGTTCAATTCCAATTCCCGCAACCATTAAAAACATACTAAAAAGTCTAAAATTTTATTTTAGATTTTTTAAATAAGCGGCTATCGTCTAGTGGTTAGGACCTCTGGTTTTCATCCAGGTAACCGGAGTTCGATTCTCCGTAGCCGTACCATTTTTTGTCAGTGTAGCTCAGGGGTAGAGCACAGGATTCATATCCCTGCGGTCGGTGGTTCAAATCCACCCATTGACACCATGTATACTTTTACAAAGTAAATAATTAATTTTGATTATTTACTTTTTTAAAATATAATTTTTAGAAAAAAATAATCTTAATATATCTATTATGGAAAATAAAATAAAAAATTATATTGAAAACTTTTTTACAAAATTAGAAATTAATATAAAATTCTTTAATATTGAAAATAAAGAAAAAAATTTATATTTTGTAAAAATAGAATCCGATGACTCTTCCTTACTTATATGAACACATTGAAAAACAATAGAATCATTACAAAGAATTCTTTCTATGTGTATTAATAATATTTCTGAAAATAAAATTAAATTAAAATTAGAAATAAATAATTATTCTAAGACATCTGAAGATAGATTATTTCTAAAAGTAGATCATAGTATTATAAGTTTAAAAAATAATGGTTGAGAATATGAATTATGAAATTTATCACCATATGAAAGAAAAAAAGTTCACAATTATGTAATTAAAAACTATGATAATATTTGATCTAAAAGTAGATGATCTTGAGAAAATAGAAAAATATTTTTATTATTAAAAAATAAAAAAGAACAACATAGAACAAAAAGTAAACTTACTATTGATATCAATTGAGATAGTATTTAAATAAAATTAAATTTAAAATTTATGAAACAAATATTTCTATTAACATTATTATTATTATCCTTAACAAGTTTTTATTTAATTAATAAAATTAATTATGTAAAAGCAAGGACTATAAAACTTAATATAGTAAAACATCCTGAAAATTTACCTACAAAAGAAATGGCTTTTAATACTTCTTTTGGTTTTAAAAATTTAAAAGCTGATTTATATTGGCTTGAAACAATTCAATATATTTGATGAAATGCTGTAAGTTCAGAATATAAAAAATATTTATACTTAATGCTTGACGTAATTACAGAATTAAATCCATTTTTTGAACATCCCTATAGTATCTGACAATTATTATTACCAGAATATAATCCTAGATATGAAAAATTAGAAAAAAATCAACAATCAAAAAATATTGAACAATGAATTAATATTTGATTAAAATGAATTGATAATTTTTGTGACAAAAATAAGTTAGAGGCTATAAAAAATAATGAACTTTCTTATAATTTTCAAGAATTAAAAACTAATAATAAATTTAGAAATCCTTGTAAAACTTACAAAATTCCTTATAATTTAGCATTTATATATTTCTTTTATAAAAAAGATCCTAAAACAGCATCTTATTATTATAGAGTTGCATATGCAAATGATGATACTTTAGAATGAGCAAGAATGATGGCTGCAATAATGAAATGAAAATGATGAGAAAGAGTTAAATCTTTCTATATGTTTTTAAATATGGCTCAAACTGATTGAACAAATGAAATTTGTACTAATTTTTCACAAACATTAATAGATTATTCTTCAAATAGACAATTTGTATTAGATTCAACAATATTGAAAAAAATACAAAATTCAAGAAATCAAATCTTTTTTAATATTAAAAAGGATAAACAAAACAAAATTTTAGATTCTACATGATGTGAACATTTTTTAAATAAAGCTATAAGAGAATTAAATTTAATATATTTAGAATCTGCAAATAAAAGATTTTTGAAAAGGTTTTCTAAAAATGCCTTAAATGCAAAGCAATTACTTGAGAAATGAATGATAAATTTCATACCTACGGATCCTCAATCTAAAAAAGATCATATAATTAAATATTATTATAATGATGAAATTAAAAGATTTGATTACAAATAAAAAAAGACTTATTCTTAGAAATAAGTCTTTTTTTATTTTATCCAACTTTCAGAAATATCAATAATAGTTTTTGATAATTTTATAGGATTATGTCTAACATAATCACTTTCATCTTTAAAATCTTTTTCAATTATTTTGTAGCTTTTATCAGAAAAATTAAATTCTTCTTTATTTTTTACAGGTCTTTTTCATTCTTTTCTATATTTTTCAACTAATTCTTCTGAAATATGTCAATTATTTACAAAAACATAATCTATAACATTTCAAGCATATTTTTCAATTGTATTAATAAAATCAGGTAATTCATAAGTTGTTGTTTCTCCTTTATCAGCCATTATATTACAAATATAAATAATTTTAGCATTTGTTTTCTCTAAAGATTCTTTCATTCAAGGAGACAATAAATTTGGAACTACACTTGTATATAAATCTCAAGGGCCTATAACAATAGTATCTGATGTTAATATTGCATCACTTGCTTCAGGATTTATTTTTCATTCTCATCAAACAAGAAAAGCATCAACTATATTCTGATTGGTATTATGAGTTTTTTCTCAAGGATTTTTATCTGAAACATCAATATTTTTTTCTCAAATAATTTCTGTTCCATCTTCAAATTTTACTCATAAATGTACATCTTCTAAAGTTACAGGAATAACTTTTCCCTTTACTCTAAACATTTTACAAGCTTCTTTTAGGCCATCATTAAAATTTCATTTAATATTATTTAAAGCAGTTAATAAAATATTTCAAACTTTATTTCATCAAATAACTCATTCTTCTCATTCAAATCTATATTCAAATAAACTTCTTACAAAACCAGTATCCTCAGCTAATGCTGCAATTCATCTTCTAATATCTCAAGGTGGTAAAACTCAATATTTATCTCTTATTTCTCCAGTTGTTCAACCAGAATCAGTCATTGCAATAATTGCAGCTAAATTTTTTTCAAATTCTGTTTCTTGATTTTTTAATCAATACAGAACATTAAATGTTCAAGTTCACCCACCAATTACAGTTATATTTATTTTTTTATTTTGTAGCATTTTTTTATTTAATTATTTTTTCAGGAAAAGAAATATAAATCATTCTATCTGTACTTGTTCAAGTACTTTCATTATCATTTTTTCAAGTAGCAAAATATTTATATCATTTTTTTTCATAAGCCTTTTGAGAAGCTATATTTTCTTTTTCAATATCAATACAAATAAGTGCTTTTGGAAAAAGATTTCTATAATAAACTTCTGAATTAAAAATTACTTTTGATAAACCTTTTCATCTAAATTCAGGATAGATCCTTATTCAACTAGTATGAATATTTTCTCTTTCTTTAACTACAATATTATATACTTTATTATCCGTAATGGTATTAATTTTTGGAAGATTTGTTGGTCTTCCCCACCAAATTCCAGCTATTTTATTGTTTTTTTCTAATAAACAAAATAAAAATCTATTTTTATTATTATACCATTTTTCAAATTTTTCTTCACTTGAAAATCTTTTCAAATCTCAAGTTCATTTTATCATAGCAATATCAGTTTTATCTTGAGAAAATTCTATAATCTTTTTTATTTGATTTTCAGGAATTCATAAAGAAATTGAATACTCTCAAAACTTTTCAATAATATTGTATTCTCAAAATTCTGGTTTTTTATATAAAATTTCTTTTAATCTTTTTTCAGCAATTTCAATATCTTTTGGATAACCAACATCAATAAACTCTCATTCTAATTTTAATAATTCAAAATCCTCTAGTTCTAAAAACAAATTAATTGCATCAGTTATTTCATATTCTCATCTACTTGATAATTTAATATCATCTACTAATTCAAGCATTTTAGAAGAAAATTTGTAAACTCACAGATTTGCTAAATTTCAAATAAACTCCGTTGGTTTTTCAACAATTTTTATTGCAAACTTGTTAGAATCTTGTTCAAAAATCCCATATTTTTCTGGAGTTTCAGTTTCTAAAACTAAAGCTCAATAATTACTAGAATTAATTAAATTATCTAAATCTTTTTTTTCAAAGATAGAATCTCAATTAATTAAAATAAAATCATCTTCAAATTTTATTCCTCTAATTGCTGCACCAGTTCATTTTTCATCACCTTGAATATGATAAGAAATTTTTGTAGCTTTAAAATTATCTCAAAAATAATTTGAAATAATTTCAGATAAATATTTTACAACAATTATGATTTCATCAACTTGTGTATAAATATTTTCAATTGTATGTTCCAAAATTGGTCTTCCTGCAATACTAATCATTGGTTTTGGAATAGTATCTGTAATTGGTGCAAGTCTTGTTCATCTACCTGCTGCTAGTATTATTGCTTTCATAATTTTTATTTTTAAGTTCACTTTTTACCCAACCTCTAGCCCCTCCCTTGTAAGGAGGGGGATAAAGTGGATTAATTTTTAATAGATAATTTTTCAAAGAAGATTTATTATTTTTTTAAAAGAATGTTAAAAAATCACATATTATAAAAGTTCTTCATAATTTTCTTTTTTAATTCTAAATATTTTTTTCTATTAATTATTTGAATAGAAAAAGGAAGTTTTTCAGAACTAGTAAGATTAAAGACTATTTCAAAATCATCCATATATCAATTTTCATAATACTTTTCTATATCTTTTATTTTAGATTTTACAAATGCTGTTTCTGGTATTTGATAATCAAAAAAGTTTCAAAATAATTCCTCAATATTTAAAATATTATCTTTTGTATACTTTAAAATATTTTTTAAATCTTCTTCTGAATAAATTTCTTTATTTAATATATTATTATCTATATCAATTAAACAAATAATAAAAAGTCACATATAATTAGATATTCCTTTTTCTGCTTCTACCTCAGTTAGTCAATCTTCTAAAGCACTTTCAAATTGCCAATCCATTTTATCAATAGCCATATTTTTGTTATTAATTTCTAAAATTCCCCTCCTTACAAGGGAGGGGTTAGGGGTGGGCTATTTAATAAGAACTGCCTTAATCCTCCTAACTCCTCTACTACTTGCTTCTTCTTTTTTGATTTTGAAAGTTCCCATAGTTTTTGTGTTTTCTACATGAGGTCATCCACAAAGTTCTTTTGAGAATGTGTTTCCTGATTTATCTGCAAAAGTATAAACTT
>Ga0256827_10000634_pt1 | contig 21990 bp, 19 predicted proteins | sample CV84metaG_FD_185977 | JGI IMG/M metagenome (GOLD analysis project Ga0256827, IMG submission 185977) | Hydrothermal vent microbial communities from East Pacific Rise, Pacific Ocean - CV84 | ecosystem: Environmental > Aquatic > Marine > Hydrothermal vents | place: Pacific Ocean: East Pacific Rise... | reverse complement strand
GAGAAATAAAAATACAACTCCCATTCCAAGTACCATAAACTTCAATGCTTCTACTACATAATTCACTTCAGTCATAAAAAACCTTCTGTACTAAATTTATGCAATATTCTAGCTATTTTTACTTGAATAAACTTAATTTAGCGTCTCTTTTTTTTACGATTATTTTGCCGTGCTACTTTTTGTTCATTTTCATACTCATTCATCATCGTATTTACAGTGTTTTGGTCAAAACCCAGTTGATTTGAATTAGATTTTTTTTCTTGGAGTAAAATAGAGACTACACGTTCTACAAATTCATGATAATCCATATCTTCCATACTGTCAATAAATTCTGCAGCATTATTATCAATAGTGATATCTCTAACTTGAGACTCTAAAGAAGAAAAGTCCATAACATCTTCACTACTTCCATCAAGATTGATGGTTTCTAGCTTCATATCAGCTCCAACCTCTTTTTGAATGCGTTGCAACTCTTTAAACTCTGTTGTAGAAACCAAAGTAATGGCTTTTCCAGATTTACCAGCACGACCTGTTCGTCCAATTCTATGCACATACGATTGTGGGTCAAAAGGAATATGAAAATTAAAAACATGTGAAACATTTTTAACATCTAATCCTCTTGAAGCAACATCTGTGGCAACCATGATTTTTGTTTCCCCACGACGATAAGCTTTAACAATTCGTTCTCTGTCCATCTGTTCCAAATCACCGTGTAGACCCTCTGCATTAAAGCCCATAGCTTTAAGATGTTCTGTTAGCCTATCTACTTCTCGTTTCATTCTACAGAAAATTATACATTTATTGGTATTTTCTGTTTCAAGTAATTTTACTATAGCTTGGTCACGTTGTACTTCTTCAATAACATAATAAGACTGTTCAATAACATTATTTGTAGTACTTTCATTTTCACCAACGACAGAAACAAATTGAGGGTTTGTTAAAATTTCATTTGCCAACTCTTTAATAGGTTCTGGCATGGTTGCAGAAAAAAGTAGTGTTTGTCTGTTCTGAGGTATATATTCAAATATTTCTTTTATCTCTTCTAAGAAACCCATGTCCAGCATCTCATCTGCTTCATCAAGAACAACTACTTCTGGATTAAAAGAATCTATTTTACCTTTTTTATAAAGGTCTTTAAGTCTTCCTGGAGTTGCTACAACAACTTGAACACCTTTATTAATAAGTGCTATCTGTCGTCCATACCCTACTCCACCGTAAACAGTAATGGTACGAATACCACAAAATCGTCCTAGGTGATAAAGCTCATCACTTACTTGGGTTGCTAACTCACGTGTAGGGGTAATAACCAATGCTCGTTCTATCTCTTTTTTAGCAATCTTATCCATTAACGGCAGACCAAATGCTGCTGTTTTTCCTGTACCTGTATGGGCTTGACCCACCAAATCTTCACCTTTTTCAATAATGGGTATAACCATCTCTTGAATAGGACTAGGTTCTTTAAAACCTGCTATTTTAACCCCTTTCAAGAGGTCTTTATGAAAATTAAATTCATTAAATGTCAATTTATTTACCTTGCAAAATACGAGGGTAACTCTAAAAGTTTAACCCTAAATCATCATCAATAGAATAATTCCAAAGATTATTCTATAGATACCAAATGCAACAAAAGTAAATCGTTGCAAAAAAACTATAAACAATTTTATGGTTATATATGCAACCACAAATGCTACTACAAAACCGACCACAAATGCAGTCAAATCAGCACCAATAAAATCTTTATAGTGCTTTAACAAATCATAACCACTTACAGCCATCATCACAGGAATTGCCAATAAAAAGGAGAACTCTGTAGAAGCTTTTCTACTTACACCTGAAAGCATACCAGCAATAATTGTTGAACCTGCTCTACTCGTTCCAGGAACCAGTGAAAATATCTGTCCAAAACCTATTATCATAGCTTGTTTCCATGTCACCTCTTCAATATCTTGAGAAGGTTTTTCTTTATCTTTATGGTAATGCTCTACAATAATAAAAATAATACCACCAATGATAAACATCCATGCAACAGTAGAGACTGTAAAAATCTCTTTTATCCAATCTTTTAATAAAAACCCTACTATTGCTAAAGGAAAGAAAGCAGCTATTATCTTTTTCCAGAGTTCTATCTCTTTTAAGTTAATCTTATCTCTATAGAGCAACATCACTGCTAAAATAGCTGCAAACTGGATAATAACTTCATAAGCCTTAACCACTGCACTTTGCTCTATACCTAAAAACTTACTCGCAACAATCATATGACCTGTTGACGAAATAGGCAAAAATTCTGTAAATCCTTCTATTATTCCTATAATAATGGCTTGTAAAATGTCCATGACTCTATTATCCTATATTAATTTAATTTAATTTATTCTATTTTTCTAACTATTTAATGTAAAAAACTGCTCAGTGTTACCGAGACTACACGATTTTTAAGATTTCTCTTAAATCTTTTACATCCACACAATGTGTTGCAGCTTCTCTAAGTATTGGTTTTCCACAAAATGCTACACGTGTATCTGCATGAGCAAACATGCTTAAATCATTTGCTCCATCACCAACGACCAAAGTATCTTTTCTATCTATACCTAATAAATTTTGGAGACGTACAATCATATCACCTTTTGCATTTGAATACATCATTTCACCACCAACAGCACCGGTTAAAATACCATTTTCACTATGTAAAAAGTTTGAAAAATCTACATCAATACCTAATTTCTTACAAGCTGGTTGGGTTGCATCTCTAAAGCCACCTGAAAAACATATTATCTTATAACCTTTCTCTTTCAAACCTAAAACAACTTCCCCTGCTCCATTCATCATGGGTAATGATACACAAATCTCTTCTACTTTAGCTTTTGGTAATCCTTTAAGTAGTGCCACTCGTTCTACTAGAGAAGCATAAAAATCTAACTCTCCTGCCATCGCTCGTTCTGTAATAGCGACTACTTCATCTTTAAAGCCAAGTTCTTCAGCAAAAAAGTCAATAGTTTCACCATCCATTAGCGTTGAATCAAAGTCAAATACAGCTAATTTCATTTTTATCCTTATATTTTGTAATTTTTTGATAGAATTATAGCTTATTTAAATAAGAGGAATTAAAATATTATATGTTTGAACAATTTTGTAAAACACTTCACAGTGATAAACCTTTTATTACCGTTGAGATAACCCCTCCACATGGTGCGTCTATAAAACCAACCATAGAGAAGATAAAAGAGCTTAAACTTCATGAGAAAGTAACTGGTTTTTCTGTAACAGATAACCCACTAGCCAAACTTAAGATGTCTGGTGTACTTTCTGCTATACAAGTACAACAAGCTTTTGGAAAACCTGTTATAGCAACCATGAGCATGAGGGATAAAAATAAACTTTCATTACAATCAACACTACTTGGTGCGAACGATTTTGATCTACGTTGTATTTTAGCTTTAACGGGTGACCCAGCAAAATACTCGGATCAACCAGAAGTTAAAGGGGTTTTAGAGAGAGATTCAACACTTCTTTTAAGTATTATTTATAAACTAAACAATGGTTTTTCCTATTCCAATAAGGAGTTAAACCCAAAACCAAAACCCATCTATCCTTTTGCTGTGGCTAATGCTTATGCAAAAGATATGAGTCGTCTTAAAAAGAAAATACTCAAAAAGCTAAATTATGGTGCAAGAGGTATTATTACTCAGCCTGTTTATGACATAGAGAATGCAAAAGAACTTATTGAGATTTTTGAAGAAGCTAAACATGAAAGTGTAAGAGATACAGCTAAAAATGCAGAGCTTATTTTAGGTCAATTTCCTGTTGTTCGTGCAAAAACAGCTAATTTTATTTCTGACAAAGTTCCGGGTATTACTGTACCAAAACATATTATTGACGAAATGAACTTGGCTGCTATGGATGGTGTGGAAAAAGAACAAGAGGTTGGTTTTAATATCTCAAAATCCCTATTTGATGAGATTTTAACGATTCACCCTAAAGTACATTTAATGACACACAATAGATTTGATTTATGTTTAGATTTAATTGGAAACAATTAATCCACAAGATTAAACTAAAATACGAAATAAAATACAAAGGTAAAAAATGAATGACAATGCATATGGGAATCCTTATGGACAAGAAGGACTAGGACGAGAAGTACTTGGGGGAAATGTTGATACATCAGGTGCTCCATTTCCATTCTTAGAAATGGGTACAAGTTTTGTAATTGGATTAGCTATCGGTTTTTTTATGAAGAAGTTTTTTAAACTTCTACTACTGGTTTTAGGATTTGGTTTGGTTATTCTTTTTGTAATGGAATCTCAAGGAATATCTACCGTTGACGAACATGCTTTAGATGCAGGTGTATCTACAGGTATTGACTCATTTAAAGGATTAACTGCTATGCTACAAGAGAGACTCTCAAGCATGACCATTACAAGTGGAGCTGGTGCTGTAGCTGGTTTCTTTGTTGGATTAAAATTCGGTTAATAGATGAAACTACTCGTTTCTGCTTTAGAACCCTCTTCAAACCTTCATTTGAAAGAGGTTCTAAAACACAGCAATAATGTAGAACTTTTAGGTATTTTTGACAAATCATTAGGTAACCCTCTTTATGATGTATCTGAAATGGCAATTATGGGTGTGGTTGATGCCATAAAAAAGTTACGTTGGTTCTTTAAAGTCGCTGATGAAATGGTAAAGTTAGCTGAGAATGCCGATAAAATTTTACTTATGGACTCTTCTGGTTTTAATTTACCACTGGCTAAAAAGCTTAAAACTGCTTATCCTGAAAAGGAAATCATCTACTATATACTTCCTCAAATATGGGCAAGTCGTCCCAAACGTTCTCTAAAACTAGAAAAGTATTGTGACAGGCTTTTAGGTATATTGCCTTTTGAGATAGAGTACTATAGCTCAAAAGCAGAATATATCGGTCATCCTCTTTTAGATGAAATAACTATAGAGAGTAGAGAAGAAAATAGCAATACTATCGCCTACATGCCAGGAAGTAGGAAAAGTGAAATATCCAAACTGCTTCCTATTTTTAAAAAAATCCAAACAGAACTTGCAAATAAAAAAGCCTTACTTATAATTCCTAAAAGTTTTTCAGATAAAAAAATAGAAGAACTTTATGGTGATATTTCAAAATTTGAAATAGAGCGTGATACCCATAGAGCCTTAGCAAAGTCTGAGTTTGCATTTATCTGTTCTGGTACTGCTACTCTTGAAGCTGCTCTTATAGGAACACCTTTTACACTTACTTATATTGCTAAAAAAATAGATTTTTTTATTGGAACAAAACTTTTAGGTATTACACAAGTTGGCTTAGCCAATATTATTTTAACCAATTACAACAATACTACCTTACACAAGGAATTTTTACAAGAAGAGGTAACAGTTCAAAATCTTTTAAAAGAGTATTATGATACAGATAGAACGATATTTGAGCAGAAAGCAAAAGAGTTAAAATCTTATCTTTCCCATGGAAGCTCTAAAGGTGTAGCCCAAATTATTGAAGCTCTGTAATACTAAAGACATTCTTCTTATCTATATATTCATAACTTATATTCAACTTCAAAAGGGTCATAATATTTTGAACAATATAGAGACCCAATCCAAGTCCTTGTCCTTTAGGATTAAAAGGTTGCGTGTACTCTTCTAAGTTATCAGTAAATTGCTCCCCTTCATTTATAATCTCTATTTTATTACTATAAATTTTAATGGTCACCTTATGATTAGGTGAATATTTTAAAGCATTGTCTATTAAATTCTTAAGAGCCAAGGAAAAAAGTTCAAAATCAGTTTTTAAAATAAAAGGTTCTTCTTCTATTATCTCCACCTGTTTTTCTATCTCTTTTTCATCCATTATCATTAATTCTAGAGCTTGATCAATCATCTCACGAGCATTGTAGGTAACCAACTTTAGTGTATAAGAAGAAGATAACATTTTCTCTATTTTAGAGAACTCCTCTATAAGCAATTCTAAACGTTCAAAAATAGCAGCATATCGCTCTTTTTGAGCTTTATCTTCTAAGAATTCATTGAGTAGTTTTCCTTTTCCTATAGGTGTTTTTAACTCATGCATAATGGTACGTAAAAAAAGTTGTCTTGAGTTTATAAGTGATTCTAGCTTACGTAGAGCATTATCAAAAGCATTTGATACCTGTGCTATTTCATCATGGTTATCACTCTTGAAAGAGACTGCCAAGTCACCTTTGGCTACCCTTTGTATTTTACTATGTAAAGTTTTTAAAGGGGTTAAACTCTTAATTAACCAAAAATACAATCCAAGTAAAAATAGTAAAGATAACAAATAACCAAGTAAAATATATTTAGGAAATGATACCTTTTGCGTATCACGTAATAGAAGTTTAAATTCTGGATGTACAATAAAAAGATATAAATCTTCTTTGTAACTCCATATCATAAATTTTGTTCTTAAAAGAGGTCGTTTTAAAAGTAAATTTGAATGTTGCCCAATATAATGAATCTCTTCATTTTTAATCAGTTCAAAATTACTCTCTTTTAAAAAAAACTGGTAGTTTTTATCATTAAAACTCAAAGGCACACCACTGGCACTACTTTGACTAAAATGCTTTATTGAAAAGAGTGCTGTTTGGATATAACGTTTTTCATTCTCTTCAAGATGATAGCTTTTTTGAATATAAAAATAAGAGATAAAAAGTGCTGTCAGCAAAACGATTGCCATAACAAAAATAATACGTATTTTATTATAAAGTGTCATGCAATATCCTCACTATGATAACAGTTTATAGCCTACACCACGAACTGTTTTTATATTGACCTCTGGTCCTAACTTATTTCGTAGTCTATTTAAAATAACAGCCAAAGAACCATCTGAACTCGATTCTAAAACTTGAGACTCATAAAGTATCTGCTCTTTTGAAACTGTCATGTTTCTATTTTTTATAAGTAACTTTATTAGTACAAACTCAGCAGGTGTTAGATCTATACGTTCCCCATTAAGAAGTACATCTTCTTCATTACTATCAAGCATTAATGCATAAGTGGTAGGTTCTACATTATCTTTAATTTTCTTATAACGTCTAAGTAAAGACATGATACGGGCATACATCTCTTGAGGGTCATAAGGTTTAGGAAGGTAATCATCAGCCCCAAGTTGTAAGCCTACTACTTTATCTGTAAGGTCAGAACGTGCTGAAGAGATGATAATAGGAATATCATACTTGCTTACGACTTCTTTACAAACATCAAGTCCATCTATACCAGGTAGTGTCAAATCTAAGATTAGTAAATCATACTTCTCTATACCTGCACTAAGACCTAAATAAGGATCTTCATAATTTGTAACTTTCAAATTATATTTTGCTAAGAAATTACTAAGAAGCTCTGCATATTCAACATCATCTTCTATCATTAATATATTTATCATAAAGACATTATAGCTCATAAATATTAATGAAGTTTTACAGAAAGTTAATTAAGAAGAAATATGCTTCCACCCTGCCTAATCAGCTGTGGGAAATAAATATATTAAGGTAGAAGCTAGAAAGAGAGTAAATAAAATAGGAATAAAAAATTATCTCTTTCATGTTCAAAGTATAACCAGCAAACGTGTCAAAAATGTGTGTATTTTAAAATATCTTTACTTCTTTTAAAGACTACTATATAGGGATTTACAATAAAAAATATTATCAAATATTAATGTCTATATATGAACATATAATAACATTAAAAAATACTAAGAATAAAATTTAAAAAAAGAAAAATAATTACATAAACTTTATGGTATCATATATAATTATATTTAATTTATTATTATGTATATTATTTAAGAGAATTGGGAGTAATAATGAAAAAATTGATTATATTCATAGTTATAATGATTATTTTAATTGTTATAGGGTTTAATTATTTAAACACTTCACCTACAGATACAAAAATATCTACACAAAAAAGTAGTCCTAAAATATCAAAAGATGAAGTAGTAAAAGAAACTATATCTATAGATCACAAAAATCTTCATATAAATAAGCCAAGTATGTCAAATACTAAAGAAATAGATGAAATAAAATTATTATTAAAAAAAGCAGAAAATTTACTTCAAGATTCGAAAGATGAAGATGCTCTTGCAATATATAATCTTATATTAGAAAAAATTTCAGCCAATAATGACCCTTCACTAAATGAATATTTTGTTACGGCATGTATGTCAAAAGGTTACATTTATCAAATCTATCCACATATAGATAGTGATGCTGCTATCGAAGCTTACAGTAAAATTATTAAAAAATTTGAAAAGAGTGATAATAGAAAACTTATTGAATATTATATAGATGCAAAAATACAACTCTCTTATCTTTTACCCGAAGATGAAAAGATTGAATCATACAATGAACTTATTTCTAAGTTTGAAAATAGTACAGATATAAACATTCAAAAGAAAATAGAATCTCTTCTTATTACTAAAAGTTTTCAACTTATGGGAAAAAATGATGAAGAAGCTATGCAAATACTTGATAAAGTTATTGAAAAGTATCAAGAAAAAAATGCGACAATAACGCTTCCTGAAAATATTCAATTTTCTATTTTAAATAATATTGAACTCGCCCTAATAACAAATAATGAAAATGATGATTATGTTGAGTTAGCTAAAAAGTTTATGTCAAATTCACCCGATACAAAACCTCTACTAGATATGCTTGAAATTATTAAAAATTCTCAAGATATAGATCAAGAAGAAGCATTAGCTAGATGGAAAGAAGAGCATGGGGATTATCGTTTTCCAGATTGGAGTTTTCAAGAAGTGGAAAGATGGGCCTACCAAATAGAAGACCAAGAGACCAAAGATAGAGTAAGTAAATATATAAATGCTTTTGTTAATCAAAAATATAATATACCTGATAAATATTCCGAAAGTACTACTTATGAAGAAATGCCTATCCATAACAACTCTACTCAAGCATATGATACCATATCAGCTACCAATAACCAGAATAATGAAATATATAGACCTATGGAAAATAATAATGATGAAGAGATTATTGAAGATGAAATTACAGCTGAAGAGATTTATGAAAATGAAATAAATCAAGCTGAAACTAATGAATCTACTGAAGAAGAAATTTATCCTGACCCATATGAAAACCCCGATATAGTGCCATATGAGCCTGACCCTTATGTACAAGAAGTATATGAAGCAACAGGAGAATATCCAGACCCTTATGAATAGAATGGATAGTTGCTAACCTCTCCTTCATGAACTAATCATTAATACATGTTTCAATCCCAAGTCCAGTAACTACCTTTTCTATAAACTCTCCACATGTACGATCACAAGTATAATCATCACCTGAAAACTCTATACTTGTAAAACATTTTTTATCACTATCTCTTCTATGTATAACCTCTGGATAAATTTTTAAATCCATCTCTATCTTAGCAATCTCTTTACAAATTTCGATTTTAAATTCAGGATTTATATACTCCAAAGTTAATCGCATATATCCCTCTTCCATTCTAACTATTGCTGTCACATTCTCTGACATAACCTATCCTTATTGGTAAATTGTTCCCTCTTTTAAAATGATACTACTTTTCTAATATAAAAGAACCTAATTAACGCTTTATCTTACGTCGTCTCCACCAAATCAATCCTATTATCCCAAATAAAATAGGAAGCCCCACCTGTACCCATGCAGAGATTTTTACAGTTTTATGTAAAATCTTCTTATGAAACTCATTGTCTATCTCTAATCCTGTCATATTGGCAACATGATTCATAGCCGATATAGCCAAGTCTCCATCAGGTATGCTCTTGTGACAGCTAAAGCAAACCCCTTGACGGTCAAGTTTTGCTCGTGTTTCAGGGCTTAATGGATTGGCAAGTTTCCAGTGGTTATCTACCGTTTGAACTTGTGTTCCATTTTCGTCTATCATTACTGAGTAGTCATGTTTAAGGTTTGGTATGGCTGGTATCTGCTCATCTATTTTCTGTGGTAAGACTTTTCCATCAGCTGTCATAAGGTCAATAATGGCTGTTTTACTTTGGTCTCCAAAGTATTTACCTCCATTAATTCCCATACCCAATGCCTTTTTAGAAGTATGACAAGACTCACAGGTTCGTGACTTTTTAGTAATGGTATGAGGATTCACCTGTGACATGGTAATGGCATTTTGTCCCTCTGGTCCTGCCCCTTCCACATTAGGAATCTTTACAATATGATTTTGTAATTTTGCTTTACCATCTTTACCAATTACTGTGATGGTTACTTGACATCCTGGAATGGTTGGAGAGACTCTTCCTTCTCCATTTTGGCTCAGTGCTGGGTTTTCCCAACGTAAGTAACTTCTAGTCTCTGTCACTTTTCCATCAACTAAGAAATCTTTCAAAGACTCTTCACCCGTCGTACCATGAACATCATGATGTTTAGAAGCTTTTAGATAATCAGGGTTCTGTTTCCCCTCTGAGTAGTCAATCTTAACATGACAACCATAACATTGAGGTGCCCATGTAGCATGGCAAGTATAGCACTCTAGTCTGTCCGTATGAGCTTCTATTTTATCCATGGCTACCAAGGCTTTTTTAGAAAGTTTCTTATCCTCTTTTAGCTTTTTTAGTGGTGTGAGTTCTATATCTTTTCCTGAAGCCAAATGCATTATAACTTTATCACCATGGCGTACAGCCTTGGTCATGGGGTTTCCTCTTGCACTGAGTAAAAACCCATCTCCCTTATCTTTAGGAATTGAGCCTTTTTTAAGATAGTCAGCCAAAGTTGTAATCGTTCCCCTTGCTTTTCCCTCTTTTGGTTTGGTATCAAATTCATCCGAGTAGCCTAGTGGTAGCTCCCAAGGGTACTTTTTGGTTGTTCCATGACAATCCTGACACTCTATCTCTACAGCACCCAAGTTTGCTCCTGTCATAAAGCCATCACCATGCATGTCATTAGAGGTGTGACAATCTTGACAGAGCATCCCTTTAGAGTAATGAATATCTTCGGTGAGGTGCAAGTAGCGTTTGGTATGAAGTTTGGGCTGTCCATTTCCTTCACTATCAAAGGTAGACTGATACTCGGTCTCCATCAGTCCTTGGTAACTTACCCCAATTCTCTTTCCACGATTATGACAAGTCGTACAGGTCTCTACAGGTATTCCTGAATATTCAGTCCCATGAATATTCACTTTAGTTTTACGTGACGATTGTATCTGATGGGTTAACATATGCCCCGTTTTATCGTGAGGTATTTTAGAGTCATTCCCTTCATAAAAGCCTTCATTTGAGTAGGGTATATGACATGATGCACAGCCCATTCCTCGGTAGTCACCTCGTCTACTTCTCCCTTTTCCACCTGTGTGACATCGCAGACACTCTTGACGCAAATAAGTATAAACAGAAAGTAGTGGGTCTTTTTCTACTTCATCAGCTGTTGGAGCCTCGGGTAAGGCTGTTGAGTGTTTAGGAAAGGCTTGTTCCTCTTTTTTACTCAGCTCTTTCATATACTCTTGATAGGTTTTGGTTCCAAGTCGTTCATGGGTATTGTTGCTCTCATAGTTAGACTCCCAATGGTTATATCCATCAGACTTACCAAACGACCATAAGGCCCCATGAATCTTTCCAGCTTCGGTATTCATGAGTGAGTTCCATTGGGCTTTTACCTGCTCCTCATGACACATACCACAAGTGTTGATATTTATCCATTGACTGGTCGGAGAGGGATAAAATTCTTTAGGACCTTTGTGTTCTAAAAAGTACTTTAACGTACCCGAGTGAGAAACATTTTTATCATTACTCTCTGGGTTTCCCCCATGACAAACCACACAGTCGTTCCCTTTAGCTCCTGCTTTATCAGCAACCTTTAAAATCTCTATCATCATTTTCGATTTATAATCACGTATATGCTCTATACCATCATGACACTGAACACAAGAATTTGAAAATAGATAGAGAGACGTGAGTAGAAGTAAATAAACTATTTTTTTCATGCTAGAATCCTTTAAAAGAATTCTACCTAAAAAACATCATAATAGAGTGTTATAATTTAATATTATGCCAATGCAATCTCAGCCGATTCTGATGCTAAAATATTTAGAGAAGCACTTTTTCGTGTTTGTATCTCATTTTCATGTTTTTCCATATCAAATGTTTTAGATAAATGTTTACAAACAGACTGTGCATCTTGTAGTGCAATAGCAAGTGAACTTGTAGCACCTGGACTTGGAGTCATATTAAACGTCAATCCATCCTCTTCAATCTTGGCTTCACCCAACATCAACTCTTGTTTTTTCTTATCTATAATTTGTGGACGCATACCACCATAGCCCTCTGCAAATTTTAAATCTTTAACTTTTAAAGATGGAATAACTTTTTGAGCATCATGAAGAAAAACCTCTTTCCCAACTAAAGGCATCTCTTCAAGTACATTTTTTAAAATATATCGACGAATGGTTTTGTCTTTAAAAAGATTCATATAAACTTTAGTAACATCTTTGTCAATATTCAATGCAGAGATAAAATCTTTCAAATGCAATTCATGATAACGCTCTAACTTAGGCAAAGCAAATGCTGTTGGACCAAAACGTGTGTTCCACCCTTGTGTAATGTCAGGGTCAGCATGTATAGCAGCAAAAGGAAGTTTAGGGTTTTGCATGGTGTAGACTTTAGAGCTTAACAGTTTCTCTTTTGTAAAGAAGAAAGAACCACCAATAGGTAAAATAGCATACTCTTTTCCATAACCCATGGACTGTGCAAAAAGTAAAGAGTAAGCTCCTGCATTAACCACCACTGATTTAGCTCTAAAAGATGTGGTATCGCTAATGATGATAAAACAACCATCCTCATCTCTTTTTATCTCTAAAACTTCTTCGTTATAACGCATCTGAATATTTTTATCTGTATCAAGAGCTTGTTGTACAAAACTTTCACTTAATTTTTTATAGTCAACGGTAGTGATTTGGTCTCTCGCACCCATAGCCAAGATAGGTTCTTTTCTACCCTCTACAAGTTTGGGTTCAAATATTGCTAAAAACTCTTCATCCCAAAGTTCAAGATACGGATAAAGTGTTTGAAACTCTACATAACGCTCTTTTAGTTTCGAAACCTCTTCTTCTCCTACTGCCAACAGCATCTTATCTTTTTTAAAACCTACTTTATCTACTTCATCAAAATTTTGAATATAGTTCGCCACCATAGAAGAAGAGCGTTTTACTGTTTGAGCTTTTTCATACGTATAGTTACTCTCTATATCGCCTACATGCAAAGTTTGAGAATTTGCTTTAGGGTTAGAGTTAAGTTGAGAAACTTCATCATATTTTTCAAAAAGAATAATATTTTTAATATCTGTATAACGTGCCAATGTAAAAAGTAAAGAAGTTCCAGCAACACCACCACCTACAATGGCTGTGTCAAAAAGTTTATTGATAAGCATAATTATAATCCATTTATTTTTATAACTTTAAAATTTTATTAAAGTTATAAATTATATTATAGTTCATATGAAGTAGAGATTATTTCTATACTATTGGCTCTTAAACAACATCACTTCCCGTATTTTATCATAAGAGACCTCTTCCGATAGAGCTTCAAAAACAGGTTTTAACCGTAAGCGACCATCTTCTGAAAAATGTTCTTCATTTTTTTCATTTTCTAGGAGAACAATTATCTTTTCTATAGAGTCAATAAGCTCACCAGTGGGCTTAAACTTACTCAAATCAATTTGAGGTTCCTCTTTTTTTAACGTTGCCAAATGATTCATAATGGTTCCTTCTGTAACCCCACGTATTTTGGCTATCTGTTTGATGCTATCACAACTCTCTATAAGTGCTTTGGTTTTCAAGTGGGTAGGTGTATCATTTTTCATCTTGGCTGTTTTACCCAAACGTAGTAGTTTTTTCTCCTCTTCTATCTGTAAAAAGTTGGTTAAACCACCCAAGCCTTTTATGTAGTTCATATGACTTTTTTCAAGCTCCTCTTCACTGTAGCTCTCTATCTCTTGGGCTGCCTTTTGTGAAGCTTTTTTTATGGGTTCATCTATACGCAAAGTTAAAGGCTCAACACTGAGTGCCATCTCATTTAAACCCATAAGACGTAAACCCTCTATACTTTTTATACGTGACAGTGCCACATACCCCTGCCCCACTTCAAAAGTTTTACTCAAATCTATCTCGGCAGCATCCAGCGTCATCCCTTGTGACTTGTGAATGGTCATTGCCCATGCCAAACGTAAAGGAAGTTGTGAAACCGTAGCAATACTCTCTCCAGCTTCATTCTCTATGGTCCAATCTTCAGCCACTACCCGTATCTTTTGACCAGAAGCAATCTGAACAATAGGAATATCAGCTTCAAAATCTACTACTACACCTGTAGTACCATTGACATAACCTTTTTCAGGATTGTTTTTTATAAAAATAACCACGGCATCTTTTTTAAGGGTCAACTCCTCTAATACCAAAGACGTTTTAAAGATTTTCTCTATATTTTTAGCCGAGCCTTTTGAGGTATATTTAAAAACTTGTGGCTGACCTTCTAGTTTCTGTAACTCTTCTAGGTTTATTCTGTCAACATCTATGTTATGTGTATAGAGTTTGGTCGGTGTAAAGTTAGCATCGAGCTCTTTTTGATATCGGGCATCAAGCAGTTCACGAGAGTTTTGGGAAACCGTTCCCGTTCGTATGTCATCTAGCACCTCTATGAGCCGTTCATCACTCTGTCTAAACTTCTCTTGAAGGTAACAGCTCTTCAATGCTAACTGTTTCCAAACAGGACTCTGCCAAGCAAAACGTTTCTCTTTAAACTCTCTACTCACGGGTGGTAACTGAAAAAAGTCTCCCGATATCACAACCTGTACCCCACCAAAAGGCTCTGGTGAGTTTTTGAAAGCTCTTAGGACTTTGTCCATCGAAGCAAAAATCTCAGGTGAGACCATAGAGATTTCATCAATAATCAAAACTTTTACTTTTTTAAAGCGACTTTTGAGGTAGCTCTTCTCTAAAAGAAACTCTACGTAACCATTATCCACCACCGTGTCACGGATACCCAAAGCAAAAAATGAGTGGATAGTCTGTCCCTTTAGGTGAGAAGCTGCTATACCCGTAGGTGCAACAATAGTAGGGTAAATCTGTCGCTCTTTTAAGTATTGAATATATTGGTTAAGAAGATAGGTTTTACCTGTTCCTGCTGAACCCGTTATAAAAACATTCTTTCCCGATTTTAGTATGTTGAGTGCTGTTGTCTGTTTCATAGGAGTATTTTAACATGAAATAATAATTTTAGTAGAAAATATGTCAAATTGTCATACAATTTGACATATTATTAAAAAAAGGGGCTGCTTAATATTCAGGATAATACAAAATATGGTGATACTGCTCCCCAATACATTCACTCTCATCAGCTGTATCATCTATAATATTGTCTGTTATATCGACGATACAATCATTATCAATTTCGGCAATAATACCTAAAGATTTTTGAAAATATACATAAGAGATATTCTCCTTAGATACAAGCAGTCCATTCTCATATGCAACGGTATTTATATACGCTGCATCAATAATGGTATTAACACTTTTTTGAGAAACACATTTAAATTTTAAAATATTATGTTCACCATCATAGTTTTTATATGCATAGAAATATATTTCATAATTATCTATAATAGAATCCAAGGTACAACTTTCTATTACTTCTATATGTTCTTCACCAACTACTTGTGTTCCCACACTTAAGTCTTTACTCTCATTTAGAGATTTATAACGAGAAACTTCATCTCCTATAGAGATATTTCTCTTATAGACTTTAGTTTTATTAATATCTCCCATTAATAACATATCAATCTCATCATTATCAATCGTTGTTATGCTTTTTAAATTCGTATCTTCTTTGGTCATAATCCTATTCGGTTCGACTACAATACTTTCAATATAAGGTGTACTATTTAAATCTCCATTTAATTTAAGAACATCCGTATATTGTTTATTTAAACTCATGTTCGGTAGATATTCTGCCATATCAATGACCATAGGACTACTTTTACTATCTGAACCACAAGCATGAAAAATCAAGATTAAAACTATTCCCATTAAATACTTTTTCATTGCATTACTCCTAAATATTATTAATAAATTATTATAATATTAAAAGTAAAGCTTAAACTTAATTTCATACTTATTACCAAGTTTATTCTTTAATATTTGTTTAATATTACTACCTAAACAATAGATAGTAATAGCTTATAACTTATTCTTCTCATTTTAAACAAATATGTACAAAAAACTCTATTTTTTAGAAAATTTCTTAGGCAAATCCTTGTAACTCAGCCTCAACTTTAGCCATTTTTTCAGACGCATCAGCCAATGCTTGTCTGTTTTCTGCAATCACTTGTTCAGGTGCATTAGCCACAAATCTTTCGTTATTCAGCATTCCATTCAACTTAGCAATCTCTTTTTCAAGCTTCTCTTTTTGCTTAGTAAGTTTTCCTATAATCGCTGACATATCTACATCATCCGTAGAGATAAAGGTCTCTAAATTATCAGAAACATCAGTTACAGAGTTTTCTAACTTAGCTTCTACAAAAGTAAGTTCTTCTACTTTTCCTAGTTTTTCAATAAACGGTTTCATCATCTCAAGGTCTGAACCACTTGGCATTTTTAAAGAAGCCTTTTCTATCTTTTGGTTTCCTTTGTCGATGAGTGTTTTACAACGTCTAACCGATACAATCGCTTCCATAATCAGGTCAAACTGTTTGATGACCTCATCGTCTGCCTCTGTTGCTACAGGGTAAGATTTCACCATAATCGACTCACCCTCTTCAAGAGTCTCCTCTGAAAGTCTCATGTAGAGGTTCTCTGTAATAAACGGCATAAATGGATGAAGCAACTTCATTGATTCTTTAAAGATAGACCCAAGTTCTGCTACACTTGCTTTGTCTGCTTTAGAAAGCTCGATTCCCCAGTCACAGAACTCACCCCATAAGAATCGGTACAGTACAGTCGCTGCATCGTTAAATCGGTAGACATCCATAAAATCACGTGTCTCTTTAACAGCCACATTGAAACGAGCCAACATATAACGCCCAAGAGGAGTTTTAATGTTTGCAGGGTCAAGGTCATTAAAATGCTCTTGGTTGAGTTGCAAGAAGTTTGTCGCATTAAAGAGTTTATTTGTAAAGTTACGACTCTGTTCTAGCTTATCTTCACTCAATTTAATGTCACGCCCTTGCACAGCAAGAACAGCCAAGGTAAATCTAAGTGCATCGGTAGAGTATTTATCTATGGTCTCTAATGGGTCGATTACATTCCCTTTGGACTTAGACATTTTTTCACCATGCTCATCTTTTACCAGTGCGTGTAGATAGATATCTTTAAATGGTAACTCACCTGTAATGTTCTCACCCATCATAAGCATACGTGCTACCCAGAAGAATAAGATATCAAAACCAGTAATTAGTAAACTGTTTGGATAGAAGTTTTTCATATCTTCTTCATTCCATAGTTCACCTTTACCCCAGTCACCATTTCCCCAACCCAGTGTTGAGAATGGCCATAGACCAGAAGAGAACCAAGTATCTAACACATCAGGGTCTTGATAAATATTGGTCGAGTTACATTTTTCACAACAACTAGGGTTTTCACCCTCAACAGCCCACTCATGGTTACAGTCGTTACAATAGAAAACAGGAATCTGATGTCCCCACCAGAGCTGACGAGAGATACACCAGTCACGCAGTTCACCCATCCAAGCGTTGTAAGAGTTTATCCAATGAGATGGGAAAAACTCTGCTTCACCATTGTTTACTTTTTCTATGGCAGAGGCTGCAAACTCTTTTTTTACAAACCACTGTTTAGAAATATACGGCTCTACAATATTCTTACATCGGTAACAGTGACCTACTTGGTGAGGATGATCTTCTATCTTAACCATAAACCCTTCATCGTCAAGTTTTTTAACAATCACATCACGAGCTTCGAGTCGCTCTTGACCTTCAAACTCTCCACAGTGTTCATTGAGCATACCTTTTTCATCAAAAATAGTAATAAACTCTAAATCGTGACGTTTCCCAACTTCATAATCGTTTGTATCATGTGCAGGGGTAACTTTTACAAAACCTGTACCAAACTCCATGTCCACATGTTCATCACCAATAATCTCTACTTCACGCTCAATCAACGGCAATTTAATCTTTTTACCTATCAAGTGGTTATGACGTGTATCCTCAGGGTGAACCATAACAGCTGTATCACCAAAGTAGGTTTCTGGACGTGTAGTGGCTACAGTAATGTTTCCTAAACCATCAGCCAAAGGGTAGTTAATATGGTACATTTTTCCCATGTGATCTTCATGCTCTACTTCGATGTCACTTAATGCTCCATCATGGGTACACCAGTTAATCATGTAGTTACCACGAACAATGAATCCGTTGTCATACATCTGTTTAAATGACTTTTTAACAGCGTTACCTAAACCCTCATCCATGGTAAAACGTTCACGAGACCAAGCAGGAGATACACCTAACTTTCTAAGCTGAGAAGTAATGGCATCTTGAGAGTTCTCTTTTTGCATCCATGCACGTTCTAAAAATGCTTCACGTCCAATCTCCTCTTTAGTGGTACCCTCTGCTAAAAGTTGTTTTTCAACCACGTTTTGCGTAGCAATACCAGCATGGTCAACTCCTGGTTGCCATAATGTTTTGTACCCATCCATTCTTTTGTAACGAACAATAATATCTTGCAAAGTAAAAGTAAGTGCATGACCAATATGCAGACGACCGGTAACATTTGGTGGTGGCATCATAATGGTGAAATGTTTGTCAGGTTGTTGAATAGCTTTATTTCCATCTATCTCAAAGTAGTTTCGCTCTTCCCAAAGCTTGTAGTAGTTTGATTCTATCTCTTTTGGGTTGTATACGTTTTTTTTAGTAGTTTCGCTCATAAGTAGTCCATATTTTTTAAAGTAAGACCGTTAACCAAGCAAACACTTTTTGCTTATGCGACAAACCTTGCATTCACCCACAACAGTGGGCGTTCACGTCTGCAAGGTGCCAGAGTATAAGCAAAAAGTGTGGCAATAGCATAAGGGGTCAATTTATTAACGCGATTATAGCTAAAAGCTCCTTAGTGTAATTCACTAAATTTAAACCCTTTATCATCTAAGAGTTTTCTAACCTCATTTTGATGCTCCACACCCTTGGTTTCTAAACTAACTGAGACTACAGCATCACCAAACTCTAAGTCTGTTGAGGTTCTATCATAACCTATCTGAACTATGTTTGCTCCAGCTTCGGTTAACAACTCAGTAAATGTCATCAACGAACCTGGTTTGTCTATCATAACAACAGAGAGTTTCATTTTACGAGAACTCTTTACCAGCCCTTTTTCTATAATAAGCGAAAGCATGGTTACATCTATGTTTCCACCACTTAGTACGATACCAATCTTAGAACCTTTAGGTAGGTCTATTTTACCATGTAGCAGAGCTGCCACACCTACTGACCCAGCACCCTCTACTAGAACTTTCTGTTTCTCTAGTAAAAATAAAATAGCAGCTGCAATCTCATCTTCACAAACCAACTCTAAGGCATCTACCTCTTTAAGAATATGTTCTAAGGTAATAGGTGAAGCATCACGTACTGCAATTCCATCGGCAATTGTTTTTACACTTTTGGTTCCATGTGCCTCTTTACTCTCAAACGATTCTTTCATGGCAGGAGCACCAGCAGCAGCGATACCTATAACTTTGGTTTTAGGATTTAGGGCATTAACTGCCACTGCCATACCAGCGATAAGACCACCCCCACCTACAGGGACAATCATAGCATCTAAATCTTTTTGAGCCTCTAACATCTCTAAAGCTACGGTTCCTTGTCCTGACATCACTTCATCATCTGTAAAAGGGTGAACAAACTCCAGTTGATGTTTTTGTGTATACTCTACAGCATGAGCATAGGCTTCATCATAATTTGAACCATAAAGAATAACATTGGCACCCAGCTCTTTTACCCCTTGAATCTTATTTAAAGGAGTAGAATCTGGCATGACAATGGTGGCTTCTATGCCAAAATGTTTAGCAGAAAAGGCAACCCCTTGTGCATGGTTACCTGCACTTGCAGCCACAACACCCCCTTTTTTCCCATTTTCTACTAATGTTGCTATTTTATTAAAAGCACCACGAAGTTTAAAAGCACCTGTTCTTTGAAGGTTCTCTTTTTTCAAATAGACTTTATATCCACTTATTTCAGAGAGTATAGGAGCATAAGAGAAAGGAGTATGGTGAATCACTCCATCAAGTCTTGATTGAGCTTTTTTTATAGAGTTTAAATCTAACATTAATTTTTCCTAGATAATATATTGAATCGAATTATATTCAAAAAGGATTAAATATGGAGTGCGAACTACCAAGAGTGAACTCAAACCGTGATGAGATGAAAAAATATTTTGAAGAGGCTAAAACCATTGCTGTTTTAGGATGTTCTCCTGATACAACAAAAGCAAGTAATCATGTGGCTGAGTATTTAAGAGATGCTGGATATACTATGATACCTATCTACCCAAAAGAAGAGACCATTTTAGGTCAGAAAGTTTATAGAAGTTTAGCAGAAATAGACGTACCTGTTGATATGGTAGTAGTATTTAGAAAACCAGCAGCACTTGATGCCATTGCTGATGCTGTTATAGCTCGGGGTGATGTAAAAACTTATTGGACACAGTTACAACTTATTAATAATCATGCAGCTGACAAAGTTAAAGAAGCTGGTATCAATGTAGTACAAAACTACTGTGCTATGGTAGAGCATCGAGCCATTTTTTCTACATAGAAAATAAGGGTTGAAATCTCAACCCAACAGTAATTTTCACAAAAAATATTTAAAATTGTTATATTACATTGCTTTTTAAAGTAAAAGTAAAGCAGTATTGAATAAAAATATGCTAAGATTCTACTCGAAAAATTTATAATATTTTATAGAAGGAATCTTACATGATATACATAATTACACCTGTTTTTAATAGAAAATCATTTACTCAAAATTACTTAAAAGCACTTAGAGAACAAACCGTTAAAGAGTTTAAAACCATTATAGTTGATGATGGCTGTACTGATGGTACAGCTGAGATAATTGAATCAGAATTTCCAGAAGTCATTTTACTAAAAGAAAAAGGTGATTTATGGTGGACTGCTGCTACAAATATAGGTGTAAAATACGCTTTAGAACAAGATGATGTAGAGTATATCATGACCCTCAATGATGACACACTTCCACAAAAAGATTATATAGAGCAGATGCTTATAGCAGCTAAAGAACATCCTGATGCACTTTTTGGAGCATTTACTATAGATGCACATACGGAAAAACCTCTGTTTGGTGGGAAAATAATGGACTGGAAAAAATGTGGAATTTACCCATTGATTACAGAACCATTACAAGAAGAGTATACTGGTCTACATGAGGTAAACGTCTTTCCAGGAAGAGGACTGCTTATTCCTAAAAAAGTATTTAGTGACATAGGTTTCTATGATGAAAAGAATTTTCCTCAAACCGTAGCAGATGATGATTTTACGCTTAGAGCTACAAACTTTGGCTATAAAATATATTGTAACTATGATGCAAGAATAAAAGAGTATCCAGCAGAGAGTGGTGGTGTGAGTATTAGAGAAGAGAAGAGTTGGAAAAACTATTACCTCCACCTATTTGGTATGAGGGGTGCTGCAAACTTAAAATGGTTTAGTATATTTGTTATCAAAAATGCACCTAAAAAGTATCTTCTCTCTTGTCTTATTATTGGAAATGGAAGAAGAATAGGAGGTTACTTAAGAGACTGGATAAAAGAGTCTCTAAGTAAAAAATCTTAAGTTTATAAGATTGGGTATATTTTTATATACCCTCTATTTACTTCTTACTTCAACTCACCCCAAGAGTCTCCAATACTAACAGAACATTCCAAAGGAACTTTTAGTTTCATAATATTTTTCATCATATATTTAAATTTTTCACCTATTTCTTCAACACTCTCTGCTTTTACTTCAAATATTAACTCATCGTG
>Ga0256827_10000633_pt1 | contig 22016 bp, 16 predicted proteins | sample CV84metaG_FD_185977 | JGI IMG/M metagenome (GOLD analysis project Ga0256827, IMG submission 185977) | Hydrothermal vent microbial communities from East Pacific Rise, Pacific Ocean - CV84 | ecosystem: Environmental > Aquatic > Marine > Hydrothermal vents | place: Pacific Ocean: East Pacific Rise... | reverse complement strand
GAGTAATTATGTATTTATATTTTTGTGCGACTCATACTGAGTCGTAATGCTTTGTTTGTATTTATTATAAAGATTTGAACCCTACGGGTTCTTTATTTGCGACTACTATTGTTCTGTGTAATACTAAATAGGTATTTAAATAGCGTAAATATAATAATCAATCTCCCTGTCCCTCTTCTCCAAGAGGGAACGCATTGAATATAAAATTGAGGTAAAGATACATCAATAAATCAGACGCTGTAGGTGTAGAACCGTAGATAAAAACTTTAAGAGGTAAAATGTAGTTTTTATCAATTATTTGGTTTCTAGATAATAAACAGCACGACTTATACTTTTTCCGTTTTTGAAGTAGTATTTACCACCCCAATTCCAAATAACCTTTTTGTATCTGTCAACTTTATCGCCGTCTTTTATTATTGTGTGGGTTATTGTTTTGTAATCGTCAGACTCGGTAGTTTGAGTTTTACCATAAGGAATATCGCTGTTTTTACGAGCAATTTCTTCTTCGGCAGCAGCTATGCGAGCTTTTCTTTTAGCCTCTTCTTCGGCTTCTGCAATTTGTCTTTGTCTAGCCGCTTCTTCGGCAGCTAATTGGGCTTTTCTTCTTTTTTCTTCACTAGCAGCTTTTTCTGCATCCTTTTTGGCTTCAAGAAGTTTTTGAGTTTCTTCTTGTTCAGCTTTAATTTTTTCTTCGGCTAAACGCTTTCGTTCTAATTCTTCAGCTTCAGCTTTAGCTCTTTTTTCAGCAGCTTCAGCTTCAGCAATGGCTTTTAACGAATCTTTTTTTGCTTTTTCAGCAGCTTCGGCTTCAGCAGCTATACGTGCTCTTTCGGCAGCTTCAGCTTCGGCTTTAGCTCTTTGTTCTTGTAATTTAGCTTCTTTTGCCGATTTTTCGGCTTCTCGTTGAGCTTTTATTTTTGCATCAGCTTCTTCTTTAGCTTTTTGTTTTGCTGCAAGTTCAGCTGCTTTTTGAGCTTCTGCAGCTTGTTTTTGCTTTTGAATTTCGGCTTCTTTAGCCTGTTTTTCAGCAAGTTTTCTTGCTTTTTCTTCTTCAGCTGCTTTTTTAGCTGCTGCTGCTTGCGCTAATTTTTTATTATGTTCTTCTTCTTTTGCTTTTTTTGCAGCGGCTTCTTCAGCTGCTTTAGCTTCGGCTGCTGTTTTTCTAGCAGCTTCTTGTTCTGCAAGAAGTTTTGCTTTTTCAGCAGCTTCGGCTTTCTTTTTTTCCTCTGCCGCTTTTTTTGCAGCTAAAAGTTCAGATTCTTTTTTTGCTTTTGCTTCTGCTTCGGCCTTAGCTTTGGCTTCAGCTTCGGCTTTGCGCTGTTCTTCAGCCAATTTGCGGGCTTGTTCTTTGGCGGCTTTATCCTTAGCTTTAGCTTCTTCGGCCGCTTTTTTTGCAGCAGCTATTTCTGCATCTCTTTTAGCTTTAGCTTCAGCTTCAGCTTTTTTCTTAGCTTCATCTGCTGCTTTTTTTTCTGCTAAAGCTTTTGCTTTTGCTTCTTCAGCTAATCTTTTTTTCTCAGCTTCTGCTTCGGCTTTTGCTTTGGCTTGTGCAGCAGCTGCTTGTTGTGCCGCTAATGCTTTTGCTGCAGCTTCTTCTTTTTCTTTTTTTATAGCTTCTTCTTCTGCTTTTTTAGTGTCTTCAGCTACTTTTTGTAGTTTTGCTCTTATCGATTTAGTATAGTCAGTATCATAATCAAAACCATCAGTATCGGGGTCGTATCTGAATACACCAACAGGTTGGTTATAAACAACAGTGTTTACTCCATCGTATTGTTTAAAAAGATTTACTTCAAATTGGAGGTCGTATCCTTCAGGGTTTATTGCATCATCTGCAATTGTGGTGTTTACTTTTATCTTTTTCGTTACATAACCAGGTTTAATAAAAGAAAACACATAATCATGATTGTAATCTAATGTTAATTCAATATTCTTTTTTCCTGATGATGTTTTCCATGGTTTGCCATCTTTTGTAATTCTTATACTAGATTTATCGTAATTCCCTTTAGTTACTTTAAATTTAATATATGCAATTAATTCGTTTTGTGAATACGTTGATATACTGATAAAACTTATTGCAATAAAAATAATTATCCTATAAAAGGATGTAAGATTATATTTATTTATTTTTTCTTTATTCAATATTATGCTTTATTAACTCGCAAAGTTAATAAAAAATTGTGTCGAAATATATAATTGTTAATATGATGTTATAAAATCATTAAGTTAATGATAAGTATGTTTTATTTTATAATGGATATGTATGAAATTAAATAACGTGAATACGATTTAATATTGTTTGCAGATTCAGATAATTAGCTTATATTCGTGTTAAATTTGAGATGAACTTCAGGTAAGGTATTACTTCTTGATTTTCAGCAATAAACTTGGATTTTTATTGGTTTTATGCGAGCTAAATTATTAATTAAATTCAGATTAACAAATAGTTATTGATTTATTAATCAATAAAGTTTATTTCCTATATTAATAAGCAAAAGTCAAACTTTAGATTTATTTTTGTTGAAAATTAATTGCTATGAGAAAAAAAACACTTTTTATATTTTTAATATTTTCATTAAATATAATTTTTGCGCAAAATAACGCTCAATTTATTTCACAATCAGGAATACCAGATACAATAATGTCTGGTCAACAATTTAATTTTTCAATTACAATGAAAAATACAGGTACAACAACATGGACTGATTCGAATAACTACCATATTGGTTCGCAAAATCCACAAGATAATTTATTTTGGGGTAATACAAGATTTGCATTACCAAATGATGTTGCACCTAATGAAGAAGTAACTATAACAGGAACCGCTACAGCTCCTTCAAATATAAGTCCTGCTAATTTTCAATGGAAAATGGTTCAAGATGGTGTTGAGTGGTTTGGTGAAACAAGTGAATTAGTTCAAATTATAATACCTGATGCAGTTGTAAATAATTCAGAGTTTATTTCACAAACAGTTCCAACTTCTTTAAATGCGAACGAACAATTTAGCGTATCGTTAACATTTAAAAATACAGGAAACACAACTTGGTCTGAGAATGATTTATTCCGATTAGGTTCTAAGTCTCCTGATAATAACCTAAATTGGGGAGAAAACAGAATGTATTTATCAAATCCTGTAGCTCCGGGAGAAGAAATAACTTTTACCAGAAACTTAACGGCCCCTTCAGTATCAGGATTTTACGTATTCCAGTGGCAAATGGAAATTGAAGGTCAAGGATGGCTTGGCGAACTTTCTGCTCCTATAGAAATTATTATAACACAAAATAATTCTGATTCATTATTATTTTCTGGAAATAACTTTTCTGTAAATAATCATATAGTTGCTACAAGTTTTTTTACTTGGTATGGAGTAGGTCAAGGACAACAATCTAGCCCTTGGGTTGCGTTATATGGTAGAAACACATGGACAGGCAGTGTCGAATTTTGGAAAAGAATGATTAAAGAAGTAATGATGGCTAATATTGATGTACTTTACGTAGAACTTATTCCATACATGGAGGACAAAAGAGGGAATTTTTTTATAGCTTTAAGCGAATTACGTCATAAAGGCTGGAATGTTCCGAAAATTTGTCCATTTTTAGATCCTGAAATTACATATACAATGTTAGGTTTTCATGCCGATTGTAGTAGCGAAGCGGGAAAAGATGAACTTGTTAGTCATTATATAAGATTCTATAATCAATATTTTGCAACAAACGCCGACCAATATGCCGACGATTATATTTACACTCAAGACGGACACCCAGTTCTTGATATATGGCATATTCAGTTACACATTGATAATTACGACCAACTAACCAGAAATGATATTACAAGCAGATTAAGTGCAGAATTTGGTGCAAATCACCCAATTTTTAATAACGACATAAAAATGATAAATAATGCTTATTCGCCATGTTTTAACTTTACAGATGAAAGAATTTATCAGTTTGAGATGCAAGAATATAAAATAGATAAAAATTGGAATGGTATAAATTCCTCATTAGTAAAACCCGGTTATTGGGATCAAAATGTTAGAAATAGTAATGGCTTTATTTTACATAGAGATGGAGGTTCTCATTACTCAACCGCTTGGGAGAACGTAAATGCTGATGCTTCAATAAATCGTGTATATATAGAAAGCTTTAATGAATACGATGAAGGCTCGGGTATTTATGCTGCCAGAACTGATACTATCTATAAAAAAACAGATGGTGGTATGAATAACACAAGCAACGATGTATGGTCATCAACAGATAATCCCTACGAATATTTAAACACTACGGCTATAGGAGCAGCTCAATTTAACGACGATTTACAATTAAATGCTAAATTTATTTGGAATAATATTCCCACAACAATAAATCCTGGTGAAAGCTTCATAGCAACTGTTATTGTAAGAAACGAAGGTAACGAGCAATGGAATGCTGCAAATAATTTCAAACTAGGAGAAAACGAAAATATCGATAATACTCTTTTTGGTAATGCCCGATTTTTAATTAATGACTCAACAAATGAGATTCCCGAATATGGAGGAGTATTTAGGGGGAGAGTTTTATCTTTTGACGTAGAAATTATTGCCCCTACAACACCCGGAAACTACTCTACACACTGGCAAATGTTACAAGAAGGTAATGCATGGTTTGGCGATACTCTTAATATAAATATTACAGTTGGCTCAACTAAAATTTATAATATTCAAAACACTAATTTTAGTATCTTTCCTAATCCTGCACAAACATATTTGATGGTTAAAACTACCAATAAAAATGTGCAAAATATTGAAATAATAAACATTACAGGTAAAAGTGTTAAAAAGTTAAATATTATTACAAGTAAATCAAAAATCGACATTTCTAATTTAGAAAAAGGAGTATATTTTATAAAACTCGGAAATACAACAAAAAAGTTTGTAAAAGAATAATTAATTTATACAAAAATATATAATAAAAGCTACTTGTATATGGTAGCTTTTGTAGTTTTAAATAACTTAATTACTTAAATTCACCTTTATATTTCAACTATTTGAGATAAAAACTAAATCATACAAAAAAAACAGTAAATATAGTTTGCAGTTACATTAAGTTTATTTACTTTTGCAGTCCTTAATTTAAAATGTTTGTAGATGTACGCAATTGTAGATATAGCAGGGCAACAGTTTAAAGTTGAAGAAGGACGCAGAATTTACGTTCACAGATTGGCTGAAGAAGAAGGCAAAACTGTGAAATTTGATGCAGTTCTTTTATTAGACGACGAAAAAACTGTAAAAGTTGGAACACCTTTATTAAAAGGGGCCTCAATTGAAGCTAAGATATTGTCTCATATGAAAGGAGACAAGGTAATCGTTTTCAAGAAAAAACGAAGAAAAGGTTATAAAGTGAGAAACGGTCATCGCCAATATCTTACTGAAATAATGATAGAGAAAATTTCTGCTAAATAGGCAGTTTAAATTAACGAATTTTTATTTTTTTAAAAATATAAATTATGGCACACAAAAAAGGAGCCGGTAGTTCAAGAAACGGTAGAGAGTCAGAAAGTAAAAGACTTGGTGTTAAATTATTTGGTGGTCAATATGCTGTTGCAGGAAATATAATTGTACGTCAAAGAGGTACTGTTCATTATCCTGGTGAACACGTAGGAATGGGCAAAGACCATACATTATATGCTTTAAAAGATGGTATTGTTACTTTCACAAAAAAACGTAACAATAAATCTTATGTATCAATTGAAATGATTGTTACAGAAAAGCCAGTTGCTAAAAAAGCAGAAACAAAAAAAGAAGAAGGTAAAAAAGAAGTTGTTGCTGAGAAACCTGTTGCTGAGAAAAAAGTTACAGAAAAGAAAACAACAGAGAAAAAAGCAGAAACAAAAAAGCCTGTTGCTAAAAAAGCTACAGAAAAGAAGCCTGCTGCTAAAAAAACAGTAGCAAAGAAACCTGCTGCTAAGAAAGCAGAAACAAAGAAAAAAGATACTGAATAGTATTTAATATATTCTATAAAAATAAGTCTCCTAATTATATTAGGAGATTTTTTTTGCTTATTTTTTAAATCTATCTCTTAAATCAGTTATAGGCTTTTCGTAATATTTATACATTATTGTTGATATTGCGATAACAACTAACCAAAAACTAAAATATAAAGCCCAAGCAGAATATACACTTGTTGAAGTATAAGTATCTCGTATCAACTCTGCAACCAATGACAGATTAATTAAATACATTGAGTAAGATATTAAACTTATATGCGTTAACGGTTTTAATAAATAAGTAGGTGCTGTTTTTATACTTTCAAATTTAGGCAATAGCAATGCATAAGCAAAACTTTGTATTGAAATTAAATACACTTTTGCAAACATTCCGTTTGGCAATAAATTTGAGTATAATATTAAATATCCAACAGTAATACCAATGATAAAACTAACATTTCTACTTTTATACCATATATTTGGATACCAATATTTCACATATGCAGCTAAAAGCCCCAAAGCAATTCCATCAAACCTATAAATTACTACCTTGTAAATTTTAACCGATAACCAAAACCTATCCACTTCAATTTGAGATGCAATAAAATATCTCAATAAAAATGGCACTATCAAAAAAATTAATAATGATACTAAGAAGATATGCCTTCTAGACATTTTTATTAAAATGAAATATGTTATTATTAATATAATAGGAAATAAAAAATAAAACCACTCTTCAACACTCAAACTCCACGACTCGAGAAAAAATCCCATTTGAGGTTCTGTAAAGTTTTGAAGAAATAATAAATATTTCCAATTAAATAGATGAATATTTTCGTTAATTAAGCCAAAGTATACAACAATAACATTTAAAACAAGTACTAAATAATAGTTTGGAAGCGTACGAAACCATCTGCGAATCCAAAAATTAATAATTGTATTTAATTTTAGCTCTTTGGTTGAATTAATAATCTTTATAAGAATACCCCCAATTAAAAATCCGCTAAGTACGAAAAATAGCTCAACCCCATCAAGAAATTTTATCCATGGGAAATTAGTATTAACTTTTTCAAGCATTAATCCATGACCTAACATTACAAAAATAATGGCTAAAGCTCTCATTAAATCTAAGCCAAATACTCTATGGTTATAATTTACATTTAACTTAAAAATTTCTTTAAACAAATCTGTCATAGCAATATAACAACTATTTTTATTAAAAAACAAACCCCATTATTTAAATAATGAGGTTTATACATCTATATTATATTAAAAAAATTACTTTTTAGTTTTACCGGAAGGCTTAGAAATTGACTCTCTCATTTCGGTATCAGCCTGAATATTTTTCATTTTGTAATAATCCATAATGCCAAGATTACCTTCTCTAAATGCCTGAGCCATTGCTTTTGGAACTTGTGCTTCTGCTTCAATTACGTGAGCTTTCATTTCTTGTGCTAAGGCTTTCATTTCCTGCTCTTTTGCAACAGCCATTGCTCTACGCTCTTCTGCTTTAGCTTGTGCTACTTTAAGATCTGCATCGGCTTGGTCGGTTTGTAATACAGCTCCAATATTTTTTCCGATATCAATATCAGCAATATCAATAGATAATATCTCAAAGGCTGTACCTGAATCTAAACCTTTAGAAAGCACTACTTTTGAAATTGAATCAGGATTTTCCAATACTTGTTTATGCGAACCAGCCGAACCAATTGAGGAAACAACTCCCTCTCCTACTCTAGCAAGAATGGTTTCTTCACCTGCACCACCTACTAATTGTTTAATATTTGCACGAACAGTAACTCTTGCCTTACAAACTAACTGAATACCGTCCATAGCAACTGCAGTTACTGGCGGTGTGTTAATAACTTTAGGATTTACCGACATTTGAACAGCCTCAAAAACATCTCTACCTGCTAAGTCGATAGCTGTAGCCATTCTAAAATCAAGTTCAATATTTGCTTTTGATGCTGATACAAGAGCGTGAACAACTCTCTCAATGTTTCCTCCTGCAAGATAATGAGCCTCTAAATCGTTTCGCAAAACCGATTGTAAACCAGCTTTGTGAGCTTCAATCATAGCACGTACAATTGCTGATGGGGGAACTTTTCTCCATCGCATAAATACTAATTGCAAAAGCGATACGTTTACATTAGAAACTAATGCTTGAAACCACAATCCGATAGGAATAAAATAAAGAAGCACTACTAATGCTACTATACTACCTATTACCGAAAATAATAATACTGAATAATCCATATTTTATTTGTTTTTAAGTTTTTACTATTACTCTATTTTGTTCTACTTTAACTACTTCTATTTCTGTTTTAGGGTCAATAAAATCATTAATCGATTTTGCTTCAACAACAATATCATTAACAATTACTTTGCCCATTGGAGCTAAACGAGACAATGTAATTCCTTTATCGCCTACATTAATTTTATCGCTATCAAAAGTATTTACAACACCTGTAATTTCTGATTTTAACATTGCTTTCTTCCATGTTCCTGCTCTTAGTGCGTATATAAATGCTACAATAATGGTTACAGCAACCAATGCAACTGTTAAATGACCAATATTACTTCCATAATATTTATAACTCAGGTAAACACCACTTCCTACAAACAAGAAACCACCAATTGCAGCCACTGTTGTTCCCGGAATTACTAAAAACTCCAATAGGATTAGTGAGATACCTAATAATACTAATAAAATGATAACAAAAATTGTCATTAAAGGGTTTTTTAATTATTAATCTTCAATAGTTACATTTAAACCTTTGCTTGAAAGTTTATCTTTCATTGGTTTAAGAATATCAAATACACCTTTTTTAACATCACATTTTCCTTTATGATGGGTAATGATTGCACATTGTTCGGCTTGTATTTCGTCGTGTTTACAAACATCAACCAAAGACTCAATTACAAAATCGAATGTATTAACCTCATCGTTATGTAAAATCAACATTCTGTTTTTACCTATTGATTTGTTTAACGACTCAGAATTTTTATCTTTTATCTTTTCTTTTGTCATGTTACAATAAATTTAATTCAGATAAAGGTACAAAATAAAAATTTAACAAAATATGCATATGCTATTTTTATTTTATATACTTATTTAAAGTAAAGTTTTTATTATACTTTCGATGGTAACTCCATCGGCATCTGCCTTGTAATTTTTAACTATACGATGACGTAATACGGGAACAGCTACGGCTTTTACATCTTCAATATCAGGCGAATACTTGCCGTTAATTACAGCGTGTACTTTTGCTCCTATAATTAAAAATTGCGATGCTCGTGGTCCTGCTCCCCAACTAAGATATTTATTTACTTCTTCGGTTGCAAGTTCACGATTTGGACGTGTTTTATTTACTAAATTTACGGCATATTCAATAATATTATTGTTTACCGGTACTTTTCTTACTAAATTTTGATAAAACAATATTTCTTCTGCTGTAAGTATGTTATTAACTTTTGCATTAATATTTGAAGTAGTATTATTAACTATTTCTAGTTCTTCTTGTACACTCGGATAATCTAAAATAATATTAAACATAAAGCGGTCTAACTGAGCTTCAGGTAAAGGATATGTACCTTCTTGCTCGATAGGGTTTTGTGTTGCCAGTACAAAAAATGGTTTGGATAATTCGAATGTTTTACCTGCCGTTGTAACCGATTTCTCTTGCATTGCTTCAAGCAAAGCGGCTTGAGTTTTTGGAGGTGTACGATTAATTTCGTCGGCTAGAATAAAGTTTGAAAAGATTGGACCTTTTATAAATTTAAAGTTTCTGTCTGAACCTAAAATTTCTGTTCCAATAATATCAGAAGGCATTAAATCTGGAGTAAATTGGATACGTTTAAAATCTAATCCAAGCACTTCTGAAATTGTTGTAACAAGTAATGTTTTAGCAAGTCCCGGAACACCTACAAGTAAACAATGTCCTTTCCCAAAAATAGAAATAAGTACCTCTTTTACAATATCGTTTTGCCCAACAATAACCTTACTTATTTCTTGTGTTAATTGACTATATTTATCTTTTAACGAATCTATTGCCTCTTTATCTGAATTAAAACTTATCATTTTATTTTCTTTTAACTATTTTACCCAACCTTTTGATTCAAAATCGCAACCACTAAACGATTTATCTATTTTTATATAAGTATTACGTTGTTTATCTACTACCCATTTTTTAATAAGTTTTTGTTTTTTATCAGCAATACATAACTCTTGTATAATTTTATAATCTGATTTTATAGTTGCTACGTGAGGTTTTGTTTTATCTGATATTTTCACAAATTTCATCACATCTTGGTCTTTCATATTTTTGGTTCGAAACGCACGTGTAATATCTCCTACTGATAAACCTTTTAAATTATATGCAAGAGCGGCATCTATTTGCTCTTCGGTAAATGTATTTGTTGCTGTATTTTTATTTAACATATAACCACCATTGTATCTTGTTTCTTTATCTTCAGAGTATCGTTTTGCTGCTTCCTCAAAAGTTATTGTATCTGCTAAAACTATTTCACGTATAGAGTCTATTTTTAACTTAGCTTTTGTAAACTCTTCGTACGATACTTTTGGTTTTAATAAAATATGACGTACATTAATTTTTTCGCCTTTTTGTTCAATTAATTGAATTATATGAAAACCATACTCTGTTTCTACTATCCTAGAAACCTGTCCTGGTTTTTTAAGTTTAAAAGCTACTGCAGCAAACTCAGGAACTAAATCGGTACGACCAACAAATCCAAGTTCACCTCCTTTTTTTGCAGAGCCAGGGTCTTCAGAGTATAATACAGCTAATGTTGAAAATTTTGTTCCGTTTTTTACTCGTTCTTTAAAATCGCGAAGGCGTTCTTTCACAGCAAGTTTTTCTTTTTCACTAATTTTAGGAATTACAACAATTTGTTGAAATTTATATGTTGTTTCAATTTTTGGTAAACTATCTTTAGGTATATTATCGTAAAATTTTCTAATTTCAGATGGTGTAACTTTTACATCTGCAGTTAATTTACTTTGCATACGCTCTACAAGCATTTGCTCTTTTAATAAATCTTTAAACTCAAGTTTAATTTCATCAATTGATTTGCCATAAAATTCTTCAAGTTTTTCTTCCGAACCAATTTGAGACACGAAATATCGTATTCTACGATTTAAATTATCATTTATTTCTGCTTCGGTTATTTCGATACTATCTAATTGGGCTTGATTTAATAATAGTTTACTAAATAATAAATCTTCAAAAATTTTACATTTTAAGTCGCCATCATAAACTACACCTTGCGATTTATATTGTAAATACTGATTTTCGACATCAGATTGTAAAATTATATTTTTACCAACAACACCTATAATTTTGTCTATTGGCTCGCCTTTGGGTTGTGCAAACAAACTATTTATTGATGTAATTATAGTTAATACTATTAATAATTTTCTCATTATATTTTTTTAGTTATAATATACTATTTCTTTTTTACTGATAGCATCTTCGTATAGATTCTGCTTCATTGTTTTAATTAATTCTTTTTTTCGTTGTTTTATTATGTCATCAATTATTTCATTTTTTACAAAAACAATTGGTGTTGTATCGTTTTTAAGTTTATAAGCATCAACATCAATATAATAAATAAAGCTACTGTCTCTTGTTTCAAACAATGATTTATATTTTAATACTGAACTAGGGTTTGATATTTTTCTTGGAAAAAATTTAAATACATCTTTAAAAAACACCCAGTCTCCTTGAAAATCATCAAATTTATCGGAATATTGTGCACAGTATGTATTTAGCTTTTGAATATCAGTAGTTTTATTTGATTTTAACCAATTTCTTACTTTATAAACTTTTGGTGCATTTCTAGGGATTTTAATATAAATTGACTTCACAATTATATCTGATAGTTTATATCTCCCTATATTATATTTATAATATTTTTCTATTTCCGAATTAGGTACAATAGTATCAAGTTTTTGCTTTATATACAGCTCTTTATAAGCATTTAAATATAATTGGCTTTTATAATCATTTACCAGAATATCAAATTCTGATTTTGTTGTATTTGGTAAATTTTTAACGGCTTCTTGATAAATTAATTTATCTTGAACCCAAGTATCAATAAATGATTTTACATAATTTATACTATCATCTAAATTTTCTGGTATATAAATATCTTCTTTATACAAATTAAATTCATTTACAGTAGCAATAGGCTCACCTTTATGATTTTCAGATTCGTTAGTTTTACATGCTATTAGCACAAACGAAGCAAATGTTAAAAATAAAATTAATTTATACACCATTGTTATTATTAAAATGTTATTGGCAAAAAGCCAATAACATTATTTTTATAAAAATTATTTAATTGAATTTAAAACATCTTCATTTACTTTAATTTTATATTTTGCTCTTAACTTTTTAATCCATTCTTTTTCAAGATAATTTTGATAATCAGCAGTCATTAATCCCTTTATCTCATCAAGTTCTTTTGGCATTGGTTCTAATTTACCTTTGATATATGCAAATTTAATTACACCATCAGAGTTTTCAAGTTCAACAATACCTTTTTCAATTCCTACACTATCTATTTTTTCATTATCACCTCTTGATAATTTCACATCTTCAACAACAAAGATTGCTGAAGTATCTTTTTTTGCTAGTTTATTTAATTCTTTATATGCTTCAGTTGCAGTTAAGGCTTTTTTTGCAATTTTTTGAGATTTTTTATAGTACTTTTCAGGAACCGTATAAAGAGTTACGTCTAGTCTATCTCCCCACATATATTTTTCTTTTGTTTTATTATAAAACTCAGCTAAACCTGCTGAATCTTTAACGGCTTTACTCCAAACCATTTTATCGGTCAAATCAAAAAGTAATATACCATCATGATATTCTTTTACAAGATATTTAAAATCTGGATACTTTTCCTTTAATTTTGTTCTTTCGTATTTTATTACAACATCGTCGGAGTATTTTTTATACTTATTATAAACAAATATTTCAGGATTATCTACGCCAACATCTTTACCGGCAAAACGTATTAAATAATGTGCAAAATCTTTTACATATATAGTTGTATCTCCTAAAGTCATTAGTACATTCGTATATGAGTTTGCAATAGAGTCTGTTAAATCGAATTTCTCTACAGATTTACTATCATAAAATTTAATTAATGGTTTTAATTCCTTATTAAAAGTTTTTAGATTATATTCTTTAGCTAAGCGTTTAATAACCGCAGTTCTACTTTGTTTTGCTCTAGCATCTTTCGACAATTTACTTTTAATATATTCTTTTTGGTCTTCTAGTGATTTAGGTTCTTTTTTATCGATAAGTTTTATAATATGCCAACCAAACGATGTTTTTACAGGTTTAGTATATTCACCTTTATTTTTTAAAGAGAATGCTGCCATCTCAAATTCGGGAACCATTCTTCCAGTACCAAACCAACTTAGTTCTCCACCTTTTGTTGCCGAACCTTTATCATCAGAATATTTTTTTGCTAATTCAGCAAAATCGGCACCTTTTTGTAGTTTAGCGTAAATATCGTTAATTTTCACATTAGCATCTTTTTTAGTCTTATCATCGGCATTTGAAGGTACAGCAATCATAATATGTGCAACTTTTACTTCGCCAAAAGCAGGACGTTTATCGGTAACTTTTAAAATATGATAACCAAATTTTGTACGGAAAATATTTGAAACTTTACCAACTTCTGTATTATATGCTTCTGATTCGAAGTTATATACCATCTGAAAAACTGTAAAATATCCTAAATCTCCACCTTTAATGGCTGTATATTTATCAACTGAATTCTTTTTAGCTGCGTCTTCGAATGTTGTTTTATCACTATTTATTGATGCTAAAATTGATTTCATTTTCTTATATGCTTTTAAAGTATCAGCAGGAATTGCATCGGGCTTTACTTTAAGCAATATGTGTGAAACTCTCACATCATATTTGCTTCTTTCAAAAGCTTCTTTTATTAATCTTTCGTCAACAGTACTATCTGTAAAATATGGTTTTTCTAGCTGTCTAACATATCCGTCTAATTCACGTTTAAATTTTTTGAGTGTATCTAATCCTTGATTTTCGGCTTCAATAACTTTTAGTTTAAAATTTTCAAATAATGTTAAATATTCGTTTACCGATTTAACATCTGAATTTGAATTATTTTTATGATAAATTCTTGAAAACTCACCTTTGGTAACTTTTGTGTTACCAATAGTCATTAATACTTTATTGTCATCATTATTTGTTTCTTGAGCGAAAGAAACAACACTATAAAAAGCTAAAAATAACGCAATTAAACTTAATCTTTTCATCTTATTAAATATTATATTTATCGTTAATTAAAAAATTTATCTACTATAATTTGGTGCTTCACGAGTAATTGCCACATCATGTGGATGACTCTCGTTTATTCCTGAGTTAGTAATTTTAGTAAATTTAGCATTATGTAATTTAGAAATAGTTTTAGAACCACAATAGCCCATTCCTGCACGTAAACCTCCTACTAGTTGATATACAACCTCTGAAAGGGTTCCTTTAAATGGAACACGAGCGGCAATTCCTTCGGGAACTAATTTACTTATATCATCTTCAACATCTTGAAAATATCTATCTTTAGAACCTTGTTGCATAGCTTCTACTGAACCCATACCTCTGTACGATTTAAACTTTCGTCCTTGAAAAATAATTGTATCTCCGGGAGATTCTTCTACTCCAGCTAATAATGAACCAACCATAACAGAATCGCCACCAGATGCGAGAGCTTTTACTATATCGCCTGAATAACGTAATCCTCCGTCTGCAATTACAGGGACTCCTGTACCTTTAACAGCTTTTGCTACGTTGTATATAGCCGATAATTGGGGTACTCCTACACCTGCAATAATACGTGTAGTACATATTGACCCAGGTCCTATACCAACTTTTACTGCATCAGCACCAGCTTCAACTAAAGCTTTTGCGGCTTCTCCTGTTGCAATATTTCCTACAACTACTTCTAATTTAGGATATTTTTCTTTTACTTTTTTAAGCATATCAATAACTCCCTTGCTATGTCCATGTGCTGTATCAATAACAATTGCATCAACATCGGCACTTACAAGAGCGTCAACACGCTCTATTGTATCATGAGTAACACCAACTCCCGCGGCAACACGTAAACGACCTTTTTCATCTTTACATGCATTTGGCCGGTCCTTTGCTTTAAATATGTCTTTATATGTTAATAATCCTTTAATTTTAAAGTTGTTATCAACTACAGGTAATTTTTCAATACGATGCTCTTCTAAAATTTTAGCTGCTTGCTCTAATGTTGTTCCTGGTGATGTTGTAATTAACTTTGATGTCATTACTTCAATAATTTGTCTTTCAAAATCTTCTTGAAATCTTAAATCACGATTTGTTACAATACCAACTAGTTTATGGTCTTCAACAACAGGAATACCTCCAATTCTAAATTCTTTCATTAAAGCTAAGGCATCGCCAACTGTTTGATTAGGAGTAATTGTAATTGGGTCATAAATCATTCCATTTTCAGCTCTTTTAACTTTTTTAACCTCTTTTGCTTGAGCTGCTATACTCATATTTTTATGAATTACACCAATACCTCCTTCTCGAGCAATAGCCATTGCTAAAGCTGATTCGGTAACTGTATCCATAGCCGCGGATACAATTGGTACATTAATTCTAATATTTTTAGTAAACTGAGTTGATGTATCAGTATCTCGCGGTATAACCTCTGAATAAGCAGGTACTAAAAGTACATCATCAAAAGTTAAACCCTCACTTACAATTCTATCTTCAATAAACGACATTTATCTATTTGGTTTAAAAATTTCGCTAAAGTACTAAAAAATACAATAGCAATCGTTACTTTTGAGGCATAAAAACACCTATATACGTATATAAAACCAGAATTTAACAATTATTAACCTCAAAATAATTTAACCTACTTCTATTAATTATTTTTAAATAAGCTTTTACTAAATTATATTATGCATTTATTAGCTAAAAAAAATATTAAATTTAACATAAATAGATGTGTTTAGGTACTAATACTACAATAAATTTACTCTATATAGCTTACTATTTATCACTAATAATTAATGATTTATCAAAGGTTAAAAAAATGCTAATATTTACAAGCAACCAAACTTCTACATTATTGTCTATACGTAGAAATACGTAATTTTATTAGTTTATATTTTTTTATAGTAAAATATACATTATTTATAATATTTTTGTGCTTTAATTTTAATACCACTATGATTAGATTTTTTTTGTTATCTATATTTTTTATTTATAACTTAAGTTTGTTTTCCCAAAACAAAGCAAGTTTATCATTTATACTTAATATTAACACTGATACTGTATGTCCTGGAGAGCAAGTTCTTGTTACTGCTGATATTTCAAGTGGTGTACCTCCTTATTCATTCAGTAAAGAAGACGGAACCATTGTTTCGCCTCCTTTTTTTGTTAAACCAGATAGTACCTGTACATTAAAATTAACTTTAACAGATGCAGCCGGAGCTGAAGCTGTAAACGATATTAGAATAAACGTTTACAAACCACCAAGTTCATCTTTAAAATCAGATATTACAAATGGATGTCAGCCATTAACAGTTGCTTTTGCTGATGAAATTGAAACTGACGTAAATAGAACATATCTTTGGAATTTTGGTAATAATGGAATATCACAAGTAAAAAATCCAATATACACTTACAAAACTAATGGTATTTTTAAAGTTACTTTAACCGTTAAAGAAACTCATGGCAATAGAACATGCTCAAGCACCGACACATTAAAAAATTCAATTGAAGTATATAAAAAACCTTCTTCTATGTTTAAGCCAAGTCCTGAGGTTGTAAAAGATATTAAAGCTGAAATATATTTCGAAAATTTATCAAATTATGCAACTGATGCTCTTTGGTATTTCGATGACGGAGATACATCTGACTTATATTCTCCATTTCATACTTTTGACACCGTTGGGGATTATAAAATAAAATTAATTTCAATTTCTGAGTTTGGTTGCACAGATACCTCTGAAAAAACAGTAAGAGTTGCTGAGAATTTTAGTTTTTACGCTCCTAATGCATTTACTCCTGACGGAGACGGTATTAATGATGTTTTTCATTTTGCTCATTCCGGAATTCTAGACGAAGGCTATAGTTTTGAAGTATATGATAGATATGGACATGTAATATTTTCTACTAAAGATAAAAATACAGATTGGAACGGAGAAGTTTATGGTAGAAAAATTGCTAAGCCGGGACTGTACATCTATTTAGTTAAATATAAAAGTTATATGAATGTAGAATACACCAAATCTGGTAAAATAATGGTTATTTATTAATTGGTTAAACAGTCTCTGATTAATAAATTATATAGATTTCCCCATATATGTATAATACCAATTTTATTACCTAATAACGTAAACAAAATAATTTTTCTTTATTTGAATGTAAAATTCATTTCATATCCGTTGATACAGAATTAATTTTATATAAAAAAGAATGGAACAAGATGCAGATTATATAAGTCATTAGATGATGATATTGAATTGCGTTACTAGTACTACTCTATGATTGATTAAATAATTGAAACAATTATTTAATCAATATCGTTATAGTATGTGCGATAAAAACAACTATATGAAAACAAAAAAAACTAAAACTATTATAGTCCTAATTTCTATTGCATGGACTTTATTAGCATTATTCTTGTATATATCTAACCAGAAGACAATTACAAAAGAAACATACAGAAATATAAAACTTCAAGCACAAAGCTATTATTCCGAAATACTACTCTTAAATCAATGGAACCTTGACCATAAAGGAGCGTTTATTTTTTCCAACAAAGACTCGGTAAATCAATGCAAACACAAGCAAATACAAGGAATAATAACCGATAGTGTAGATGTGTTAAATATTGATAATTATTGTATGATAAATCAATTATCACATTTGTCATATTCAAAAAATGGTTTAATATTTAAAATTATTGAAAAAAATCCAAAATATACTTTTAATGAAGCAACTGATTGGGAAATTAAAATGCTTAACAGCTTAAAAAGAAGTACTGACGATACATTACAAGCGTTTTATAATTCAAAAGGGGAGTTAGAATATTACACCTACATTGCTCCATTTAAAAAAAATGGTAATAAAATTATTTCGGGAATTAGTATTAGTATTGATGTACAAAAAATATTAAAAGGAATATATGACTTGAAAAAACAATTACAATACATTTATTTATTAGTATATTTTATTGGAATTTTTACAATTATTTTGTTAGGATATTTTATTATTAAGTATCAAAATAAAATGCATAACGAAAAACAAGAATTAATAAATAGCAAAAAACAACTATCAGATTTAAATAATAATATTAAAAAGAATTTAGAATCACTAAAAAAAACAAACGAAAAACTTAACAATGAAATAGTTTTCAGAAAACGTATAGAATCAGAGCTTATTGATAATGAGAAAAATCTAAAGATGATTTTTGAAAAAGCTAATGATGCAATTTTAATTTTAGATAAGGAAGAAATTATAGATTGTAATTCAAAAACATTAGAATTATTTGATTGTTCAAAAAACGAAATTACAGGACTAAATCCATTAAAGATATCCCCAGAATATCAACACGATGGCACTTTGTCAACAAAAAAAATAAATGAAAGCTTATTAAAAACGGCACAAGGTGAAAATATTTCCATAGAATGGACTCATTGCAAATTAGGTGGAGAAGAATTTGAAGCACAAGTCTCTCTGAGTTTTTTAAAAAATTATTTTGGTAAAGATGTTATATTAGCTGTAATAAGAGACATTTCAAACGAAAAAGAATACAAAGAAAACCTAGAAGTTTTAAACGTACAACTAGAAGAACGACAAGAAGAACTTGCTCAACAAAACGAAGAAATTCAGGCACAAAATGAGGAAATAAAAAGGCAAAAAAAGATTGCCGAATATGAAGCAGAAAAAGCGTTGGAAGCCTCTAAATACAAATCGATATTTTTGGCAAGTATGAGTCATGAAATCCGCACTCCTTTGAATGGAATTATTAGCATGGTCGATATTTTAAACAAAACAAATATTACTGATGAACAACGTGAGTATCTAGAGATTGTGCAAATATCAGGAAATAATTTACTTTCAATAATTAATGACATATTAGATTATTCTAAAATCGAAGCAAATCAACTAGAATTAGAAAATATCAGCATTAATCTTTACGAAGAAATTACTGATGTAGTAAAAATGTTATCATTTAAAACTGAGAAAAAAGGTCTTAAACTTACTACCTCAATAGCTCCTAATGTTGATAAATATATAAAAGGAGACCCTGTTAGAATAAAACAAGTACTTATCAATTATTGTAATAATGCCATTAAATTTACCGAAAATGGTTTTGTAAGTATTTCTGTAAAAAAATTAAGCGAAACAGACAAGTATACAGAAATAAAATTTAGTGTTCAAGATACCGGTATTGGAATAAGCAGGAAAAATATTAAAAAATTATTTCAAGAATTTCAACAAGCCAATTCCGACACAACCAGAAAATTTGGAGGTACTGGTTTAGGACTTGCTATTTCAAAAAAAATAGCTCAATTATTTAATGGTAATGTTGGTGTAAATAGTGTTGAAGGCGAGGGCTCTACATTTTGGTTTACAGGCAAATTCAAAAAAACAGAAGCAGCTACAACACCTTCTTTAAAAACAAATAATCTTGACAATATTAATATTAAAAAACTGAACATATTACTAGCTGAGGACAACCCTATAAATCAGAAAGTTGCTCAAATTAATATAAATAAAATAGGACATAATTTAACAATAGCTAACGACGGAAAAGAAGCCGTTCATATGTACATAAAAGGTAATTACGATGTTATTTTAATGGATATTCAAATGCCAATTCTTGATGGTTATGGAGCAACTAAAAAAATACGAGAATTTGAAGCTTCGAAAAATAAAAAACCAGTTGTAATTATAGCACTTACAGCAAATGCTTTAAAGGGTGAAAAAGAAAAGTGTTTTAATAACGGAATGAACGATTATTTGTCAAAACCATTTAAATATGAAGAATTGTATGAAATACTAAAAAAACAACTATCTTCTTAAAACAAAAAAGAGACTGTCTCAAAAGATAATTATTCGCGTCATTGCGATGAGGAACGAAGAAGTAATCTATTAATACCTAATAGTTTAAAATTTACAGATTCCTTCGCTTTGCCTGCCTACCGGCAGGTAGGCTCGGAATGACAACTTTTGAGACAGCCTCTTTTTATTATCTAAAAATAATTCTTATCTCTTAAAATTATCAGAAACAATTAATTCTTTTGTTCCGTGAGTCCAGCTATAAAAACCTTCGCCGGATTTAACACCTAAATTACCCGCAGCTACCATATTTATTAATAATGGATCAGGGTTGTATTTTTGGTCTCCTAAACCATCATACATTACTTCAAGTATTGAAAGACAAACATCTAATCCAATAAAATCAGCTAATTGAAGAGGCCCCATAGGGTGAGCCATACCCAGTTTCATTACGGTATCAATACCATCAACATCAGCAACACCACAACGTAATGTTTGAATAGCCTCGTTAATCATTGGCATTAAAATACGGTTTGCAACAAAACCTGCATAATCGTTAACCTCAACAGGTACTTTTCCTAGTTTTTTAGACATTTCTACAATAGTACCAAGTACTTCATTTGTAGTTTTATAACCACGAATAATTTCAACCAATTTCATAATTGGAACAGGATTCATAAAGTGCATACCAATTACTTTTTCAGGACGATTAGTAACAGCTCCTATCTTTGTAATTGAGATAGACGATGTATTTGAAGCTAAAATAGTTTCAGGAGCACAAATTTCATCAAGTTCTTTAAAAATACTTAACTTAATTTTTTCATTCTCTGTTGCTGCTTCAACAACTAAATCGGCACCAACTATTGCTTCTTTTAACTCAGTATAAGTTGTTATGTTACCAAGAGCATTTACTTTGTCGTCTTCCGTTAACTTTCCTTTTGCTATCTGACGATCAAAATTTTTAGTTATTGTAGCAATAGCTTTATCAAGAGCAGTCTGACTAATATCAATTAATGCTACTTTAAATCCATTTTGTGCAAATACATGAGCAATTCCGTTACCCATTGTACCACTACCAATTACAGTTATATTTTTCATTGTATAAAAATTTATTTTTTAGATTATAAATGTATAAAATATTAGTTAATTATTTACATAGCTAAATATGCTGAAAAACATAATTTTTTTTATCAAATAAAAAACACTATTAAAATAGTATTAGTAGCATATAATAAAAAATTAATCATATAAGTAAAAACACGTATGTCTAATACTTGATTAATTCAGTATTTTTGTACATTATTAATAGTTTAAAAAATTTATACGTTTTATGAGAAAAACAAATTTAAATTGGCTTCTGACGTTTATAACGATCATTAGTTTCGCATTTTATGGAAATGCACAAGTCATTTTTCAAGATGACTTTAGTACAGACCAAGGCTGGACAACATCAGGCTCTTGGACTAGAGACACAGCAGTTGCTGAACCTAACGCAGACCATTCTGGTGATGGTTACATTCTTGCAAATCCTATGGGAACAGATTATTCTGTAAATATGAGTAGGGAAGATGTTACCTCTCCGGTTTTCGATTGTTCTGCTTATAACAATATTGAAATAAATTACTGGAGCTTTTCTGGTTGCGAAAGCAATTCTTTCGACCATATGGGCGTTGAAGTATTTGATGGTACAAGCTGGGTTGAAATTTGGTCTAATGGTAGTTCTTTTCAAGAAGCTGCTTGGACACATTATGATTTTAATGTAACAGATTATGCTGCAGGTAATGCAAATTTTCAAGTACGTTTATACATGGGAACAACTGATGGTAGCGTAACATATTCAGGTTTTGCAATAGATGATTTTACATTATTGAATATCACTTGCCCAAAACCTACAAATTTATCAGCTGATGTTCCTTCTGAAAATAACGCTACCTTACATTGGAC
>Ga0256827_10000632_pt1 | contig 22023 bp, 13 predicted proteins | sample CV84metaG_FD_185977 | JGI IMG/M metagenome (GOLD analysis project Ga0256827, IMG submission 185977) | Hydrothermal vent microbial communities from East Pacific Rise, Pacific Ocean - CV84 | ecosystem: Environmental > Aquatic > Marine > Hydrothermal vents | place: Pacific Ocean: East Pacific Rise... | reverse complement strand
TCATTAAAACCATCTTCTACTGATATAGAATTATTTACATCTTTTTGATTATCTTTTGTTTTATGAGAATTTGTATTTTCATCTGATTCCATATAATCATCACTCATATTATTCTCATTCTCTAATTCAGTTGTATACTCTTCTCCATCATCATCTTCTTGCTCAAGAGTATAACTAAATGGTTCACTTCCATCAGTTGGAACAACATTCATAGTAATTGAACCTGTTTTAGCATCTACAACACCTGTACAATTTGAAAGAATTGAACTATCTGCACCATTAATAGCCTGAGATTTAGTAATACCATTCTCAGATTTTCCACTAATAATTATAGGAATATTTTGCTCATTAGCAATAAAACCAGCTAATATACCATCTTTATCTATCTCTATTTTTACAGTAGCACCTGCTAATATACCAGCCTCAGTAGGAAGTATTCCAACAAAAGGTCTATCATTTTTTAAATCCCATTCAGAATATTTATCTTTCATATCCTCTTTTTCAGAATCTGTTATTTCATCCTCTTGAAATTTATTATTTGAATACTCTTTTAAATAATTATCTTTATCATCATATTCTTTAACATTATCATTCTCTTTATAAAGCTCATACTCAACTTGACCATCTTCACCAACATATAATATATCCATATTAATTGTTTGAGTTTTTATTTGAGAACCTTTAAGTTCTAATTGTAAAAATGCACCATCTTGAATATTACCATTCTCTAAATCGATAGTTTCTATAATAGTAGGAGTTGAACTATTATCACTATAACCTTTACTTAAAAGAGTAATTGTCATATTTGCATCATTTACAACACCAGCAGATAGATTTTTTGTGAATGTTTTTGTATCTATATCATAAGAAAATAGGTTCTCTCCAACATTCCCACTTTGAATTTTTGTAATTTGTGGAAAGAATACATCTGCTGAACTTTCTAAATATTGGTGTTCAACAAACATATTATCATTGTGAAACTCTGATGTATCACCCATTTGCATATTTTCTGAATCGTTATCATAATCCTCACCATCATCCATTATGCTAAATTCTGGCATAGTTATATAACTCATATAGCTACTATAATATACTGGTGTATCTAAGTTATTTTCACCTGCATAAAGAGGAAAATTAGCTATTGATATTTTTGTACCATCAGCTTTTACTACAATAAGGTCAAAATCATTATTTGCTACAAATTTACCTGTTTCATCCTCATTAAGAGTATTATCAAATTTTAATTCTGGATTATATACCAATAAACTTTCTGCTTCGTATCTTTTAGTTTCTTGGTTAAATACAAGAGTTACATTATGGTCTGTAAAAGTTTTCCACTCATAACTCTCTTTATTTACAAAAATAGGTGCTAATATAAGCGTATCATTTTCATCTAAAGTAGTGATAGAACCATTAAAGTCAGCTAATTCAAAACTTACGGAAGCTTCTTGTGTAACTGCTCCATTAAAATCAATAATATCACCCTTAAAGTGCTCTTCAAAATTAAAATCATCAGATGATTTCATATCTATTTTATGAATAGTTTTTGCAAATGCTTCATTCATCTCAGCAAATTTTCTTTCAATCTGAATACTGTCATTTCCAGTGATAACTTTGATTAAAGACATAACAAAATCAGTGTTTTCTTGAATCTCATCTATCGTATCTTGTTCATCATCTGCAAAAGATTGTGATTTTCTTACTGATGATTGTTTCATATCTGAATCTGTATCTTGGTCACTATCTACCATACTTTCATTTAATGTCCAGATAGATTTATTATCAAAACGAGTATCTCCATCTTTTAACATCCAACCAAACATATCATTTAAAGGTTGTTTGATAAACTCTAACTCTTCTTCAGAACCTTTTGCTTCCATAAATAGGTCTATCATAGCAAGAGATGCCAAAGGTTTCATCGCTGAAGATGGAGTGATAGTTGTACCTGTTTTAAACTGTAACATAGAACTATTTGAATCAGATACAGGAATACCATTTGATAAACTAGACTCCACACTGTTTACTATAAAGTCCATTGAAGTTGCATTTTTACCTAGTCTTTCTAAAAATAGAGTTGCATTTTCATCGTTTTCAACTATAAATGGCATATCTAAAATATTTGCAACTAAATCATCTTCATTGATATTTCCATTAGAGCTAAAAATAGTATCTGTTTCATCCCATAATAGTTGTGCAAAACTTTGTTTTAAGAAATCATCTTTAAAAACATTTACAATATTTTCTACTGATGTTTCAACATTATCATTCATTACTGTATCATAGATACCTGTTGTAGCAAAAACATCTGTTTCTAACCCAGTTGAAGCTTTGTTTATCGCTTTTCCTAAATCTTGCATCGTTGTAATATTATCTTTTGCTACTATCATAGCGTTTATTACAGCTGAAGGGATTACAACATCATTATCTTTAATCGCTCTATACCAATCCTCATTTCCACTTAATTGATTTAAGTCAGTTTCTGGATTTATAACTCTTATATGAAAATCATCACCCATATAACCTATCTTATCTTCGCCATTTTCTTTCGTTGTATAACTTAACTGATACATTTTACCAGGAAGCTCACCCTTACGACTCTCTTCAATAGGCATATATACTATTAAATTTCCATAACCATCATGAACGTTTAAACCAATTTTTACAAAACTTTCAACAACACCATATTTTATCTCTGCTAATGCTGGTGAAAGAGTTTTTCTTAACATATCTTGAGTGATGGTTACATTATCAAGTTGCTCCTGTTTCATAGAACTTTCAAGCATTGTAAATGTAGTAGATGCTGATGAAGTGTCAAATTTTTGAACAATAGCATCTGCTTTTTCTTGACGCTGTGCAAGTTGCTCTGCTGTTGCATCCGTATCTGTATCAAGTTTTTCTGTTGTTTGAAACATACTCATATCTATAACTACTTTACCAGATGCTATATCTTCTTTCAAATTTGCTACGGTACTATCAAGATTTTTTTCAAAATCGGTAATAATATTATCGATAGCAGTTTCAATAGAGCTAGATGTAACACCTAATGACTCTAATTTTTGCATACTTGCTTTTACTTCAGCAATAACAACACTAAAACGCTCTTTAATCAAAGTAGCCACAGGGTCTACAACACCAACTTCAACACCCTCTGAAAGTTTTGCAGCTGAAAGTTCTACTGTTGTGTTTCCATCTTCTATAATTGTTCTCACTAAATATTGGTTATTAGATGATGAACTATTTACATCTACAAAATCTGTATCTGTTATACTAAAGGCACAGTTTGTCTGATTTACTTCGATAGCTTCTTTTAATAAAGGTTGTTCATATTGAGTATCATCAATGGCATAAAGTTGAACCATTGCACTTGTTCCACAATCAAGTTTTTGTAATGTATCTGCTCGAGCTATACTTTTTTTTGCACTTGATTTATTTGTTGTAGAATCTGCTAAATTAACATTACCACTCAATACCTCTGTTGTTTTAGGGAGTTCTTTCGTAACTTCTGTTACTGTATCATCCTCTGTACTAGAAGAGGAGTTACTTCCCCCACAACCAGCTGTTCCAAGAACAACAATTGTTGCAAGTGATAACATAGAATTTTTTAAAATATAATTTTTCATCTCTTATCCTTTTTCTTTATTTTATCTTGTTAAAGGTTAAGAGTTTCTAATGTTTGCTATGTTATAATATAAACTTAAAACAATGTGTTATTCTATCTGATTAACTACCAGATACTAAAAAAAGGCTAAGACTTTAGAAGAGTTTTAGCCTTTTTTTTTGCCAATTTTATTATATTGGTTTGGTAAGGGGTGGGTTGGGAATTTTAGTAAAAGGAGAACACATTGTTTAGTAAAATTGTAGTAATATGTTTAATTATCTTTATGTTTATAACACTTTAGATAATTAAACAGAGAGAGATTAGTTACCTCTCTCTTTTATTACTACTTTTTTAAAATATGTCATTCCCCTAATTTTTTAAACCCACAACTTTCACCATCATAATACTCAATAGAACCATCTTCCATTTTATAATACCAACCATGAATATCTAACTCCCCTGATTTTACTTTTCTATAAATTTCAGGATATGTTAAAAGGTTTTCTAGTTGATGTTTTACAGATATTTTTTCTGTTGTACGAAGTATCTGCTCTTTATCATCTTGATTTTGAGTAGCTAAAAGTGTATACTCTTTCGCTTTATGACCAAGTTCTAACCATTTTTTAACATGATGCAAATGGGGTTCATTACTTAAATCTTTATATAAAGAAGCACATGCACCACAGTAACTATGCCCACATATAATTATATCTTTTACCTCTAAAACACTTACAGCATACTCTATCGCTGCACTTGAAGCATGAAAGTCATTATCACTTTTATAGGGAGGTACAAAATTTCCTATATTTCTTAATATAAACATATCCCCTGGTTTACTATCAACTATCAAATCAGGAACAACTCTACTATCACTACAACCAATAAAAAGTATTTTTGGTTTTTGACCATTTTCAATTAAGTCATCAAATTTTCCCTCTAACTTAGGAAAATGGACATCTTTAAATTTTTGATTCCCTTTAATCATATCATCTATGTTCATTGTTCTACTTTCCTTTTATCGCTTATCTAAAATATTATAGAGCAGATTTCTAAATATAACTCCATCTTTCCCTATGAGTCCATTATAATTAGTAAAATTATATTGATTAGAAACATCATAATAAAACCACTTTTATAAAAAAGAAGTGGTGAACGTTCTATCAGAGAACTATTTTTAGAAAAAAATGATTTGACTTTCTTTGGATATTTCAGTTCATAACTCATCTCAGAATAATGCTCATAGCGTTGCTCTTTATCAATGGATATAGCTCGTAATACTATACTATCCAACCAATCTGGGATTTTATTGTTATATGTACTAGGTTTTTTTGCCTCTTTAAATGTTGGAGTTTGAAAAGGCTCTATCTCTCCATAAGGGTACTCCCCTGTTAAAGCAAGATAAAGAGTTACCCCAATAGCAAAAACTTCACTTGTTTCACTTATAGATTCCCCTTGAAATCTCTCAGGAGCTAAAAAGCTAGGTGTTCCAGCCGTAGAGTTCAGTGAAAAGATTTCTGTCATACTTCCAAAATCTATAATTTTATATGTTAAATTTTCCTTCTCATCTTTAGCTATCATAATATTATTTGGTTTAATATCCCCGTGAACAAGGTCAGATTTTAAAAGAAATTGTGACATCTCAAGAAGAGTTTTTGCTAACTCTATCGAATCATCAATAGTAAGATTTTTCTCTTTAAGGTAACTATCTAAATCTTCTCCATGAAAAAGTTGCATAACATAGTAACGACTTGTACGATTTTTAGGTATAACAGCTTTAGGGAAAAAGTTAGCTTTTAAACGTTTCGCATTCCATGCTTCTTTTACAAACATATCAAGAGCAATATCATCATCTATACATTCTACTGGTGCAAATTTAATAACATATTGTTTTGTTTTTTTCGAACAGAGCCAAGTTCTATCATTTTGAATAAGAGAATTTTCTAATCTATACCCATCAACTATTTGACCTTTTTTTAAAGTTGTTAAAATAGGTAGTTGTTGCTGTTTTAATGCTTGAAACTCATCTGCTTTTAATACCTCTACAACAACAGCAGTTGTATCATCAGGAAGATTATCACCCTCTAATGCACTCGCTTTTTTCACTAACGAATGAGCTCCTATGTTTATTCCACTTTCTAACTGTTTGTTATCTAAAACAGTATATAAACCATCACTACACAGTAAAATTTTATCATCTTTTTGAATAATATTCTCAAAATAAAAAGGCTCTACATCTTTCCCTATACCTATCGCTTGTGTTAAAACATTTTCATACCCCTTCTCATCCATAGAGTGGTCTAGTGAAAGTTGGTTGAGCTGTTTATCTCTATAAAGATAAACTCTGCTATCTCCAACATTTGCACCATACAAACGGTTTCCCTCTATGATAACAATAGTCATAGTTGTAACAAGTTCACTTCGTTCATAATTTATTTGAGATTCTTCATAAAGAATAGAGTTTATAGAGTGTGTAAAAGAGAGGATAGATTTTTCGATACTCCAAGTTTTTGGACGTATTTTAAGATTGTTCATAAGATAGTTTGTGGTTCGTTTGGCTGCTTTAGCCCCTTCAATGGCACTACCTACACCATCACAAACTATGGCAACACTTATGTTACCAATAGTCCGTACATCGTAAAAGTCGTCACCTATAAGCTCTTGACCTTTTGCGAGTGAAAATCCTGAGATTTTAATATTATTTGATTTCATTATTTAGATTTTACCACCTGCTTGCACACCCCAAGTAGTTCTCCATCTTGTTTTTACCATACTTAAACCAACTATTGCAACAAATACAACACCTGCAAAGATTAAGAAACCAGCTGTATATCCATCAAATGCACCTTTTGACCAACCAAGAGTTTGTATAAGAAGTGTTCCACCAATACCACCAGAAGCACCAACTAAACCTGTCATAATTCCAATATCTTTTCCAAAACGCTGAGGAACAAGTTGAAAAACGGCACCATTAGCCATACCAAGATTAGCCATAATTAAAAATAGAAAAAAGATTGCTACAAAAAATGGTACTTTGATAGTTACACTTAAAATCACAAATAAAGCAACTAAACCATAGAAAAAGTATAATGCTTTAATCCCACCTATCTTATCTGCAATAGACCCACCAACAGGACGAAGAACAGCACCAGCAAAGATACATAAAGCACCAAAATAACCAGCGATTACTTTTACATTACTTTCATTTAAAATATCGTTACCAAATGCTGACATATCTACACTATACGTATTCATTAAATAAACTTTCATATATCCAGCAAATCCTACAAATCCACCAAAAGAGATAGCATAAAAAAGTGAAAACCACCAAGTGTCTTTATCACCTAAAAGTTTAATATAATCTTTTACTTTTTTAGGATGAACTGTATACACATCTGAAGGAGCATTTTTTGCTATAAAAGCATAGGCGATAAAAACGATAATTGCCATAACTGCACCTACACCAAATACTGCATACCATCCCCATAGTTCAGCAATTTTTGGAGCAAACATAAAGTCTATAACAACACCTATGTTACCAGCACCAGCAATACCAAGAACAACACCTTGAAGTTTAGGTGGATACCATTGACCAGCTTGAGGAAGTGCCACAGCAAATGAAGCCCCTGCAAAACCAAGACCAAGTGCAACTATAAGAAGTGTGTTGTATGTTATCTCATTACCCATAAAGAATGCTGTTAAGAGAGAGAGTATAACTACCATTTGAGCCATAAGTGCTGTTGTTTTTGCTCCAAGTTTATCAACACCAAAACCTAAAACAATTCTTAAAATAGCACCTGAAAGAATAGGAAGAGATAACAGTGTTGCTTTCTCTCCAGCTGTCATAATATGCCCACCAAGAGCAAGAGCTTCCCCTATCTCTGTACTTAATGGACCGAGCATTGTCCAAACCATAAAACTCATATCAAAATATAAAAAAGCCATAAACAATGTTGGTGCATGTCCTTGACCTTTTAACTCTTTAAATCCTGCCATAAAATCTCCTAAATTATTAATTAAATATTAGAGTAATTATAATTGAATATTTAAAAAATTCTTCCGATTAATGATTAAAAAAGTATCAATCTTGATTTTAAATAGTGATTAAAAAATAATCATTTAATTTAGTTTTTTATATACTCCAAAAGCAATATTTTTTAATTTATCACAAGATTTTAATAAATCAGCATGACCTTTAATAAAAATAGAATCTTTTTTTAAAATATTTGTTATGATTTTCATTGCTTCATCTCTTTTTAAATCATCAAAATATATCATCATATTTCTTGATAATACAACATCATAAGACTCTTTTTTTATATCTATTTCAAAAATATTTTGTTGTTTAAATTTAATATTCTGTTTTAAAAATTGTTTAATTTGAAAATTATTATTATCTACAATATCAAAATATTTTTCTCTTATCTCTTTTGATACATTATGCAAAGAATATTCATTATATATACCTTCTTCTGCCTTTTTTATCATCTGCATATCTATATCATAACCACTTAATTCTATTTTATCTAATGGTATATTTTTTTCAAGCATCATAATAAGAATGGAGTATATTTCCTCTCCACTTGAACAAGGTAATGATAAAATTTTTAATCTATTTGGAGATTTTTTAATAAACTCAACTAGAAATATTAACTCTTTTTTTTCTCTAAAAAAATATGTTTCATTAACAGTTACTATATTTATAGCATCTTGATATACTTTACCTTTTTCATTTAATAAAGCTAAAAAAATATCTGTTGAATTTATATTGTTATCTAAAGCATACTGCTTTAACCATGAAAAAGATAACACCCTTTTATCTAAATCTGTTATTCCACATTCTATATACAAAAATTCTGCTATTTTATGAAAATCTATAAAATTTATCTCTTTTATTGGAATTTTTTCTTCTATAATTGAATCTTTTTTTTTAAACCAGTCAAACATTATAAACTCTTTACTATTTCATCAAAACTTTTTACTTCATCAGCAACACCCGTTTCATAAGCATATTTTGGCATTCCATAAACAGGTGAAGTTTTTTCATCTTGGGCTATCACCTTACAAAACTGTTTTTTAAGATTTTTAGCACCCTCTACACCATCACAACCTATTCCTGTTAATATAATTGCAGTCATATCAAACTCTTTTGCATAAGGAACAAAAGAGTTAAATAGTTGATTTATATCTGGAGTATAATATTGATTCTTTGTATCTATCTTAAATTTAAAATTATCACCTACCTTTTCAATTATTGAACTTTTAGCACATACTATAATTTGTGGCTGTCTAAGTGTTGTGATTAATGGAGTTGAAACAACATCACCTAAAAGAGATTCTTTTAAATCATCTATATAAAAAGGAATAACCTCCTCTTTCATATGTTGTGCAATAACAATAGTATATTGAAGTGGATTTAACTGAAGAAGTAACTCTTTTATTAGTGAAGGACCTCCAGTAGAAGCCCCTATAAATACTAATTTATTTTTCACCTTTAACTTTTATACGATGCTAAAAGATTATTTAATTTTGCTGTCATAGAAGAAAGGTGATCAGATGCAGAAGCTATCTCTTCAACACTTCTTGCATTTGATATAGATAAATCTTTTACTGCATCTACTTTATCTATCATTATTTGAACTGACTTACCATTTTGTGCGTATCCATCTACCATATCATCTACTTTGTTGACAACAATTTTCATAGTATCGACACTAGAAATAATCTCTTGTTGTGCATCATTTGCATCAACTGATAATTTTTCAATCTCTTTTGCATTTTTAGCTATCGCATCACTAGCATCTATTATAGATTGAACTATCACATTTATTGTTGCGTTTATCTCTATGAGTGATTTTTGTGTTCTCTCTGCTAATTTTCTTACTTCATCTGCAACCACAGCAAAACCTCTTCCATGTTCTCCTGCTCTTGCTGCTTCTATCGCTGCATTTAATGCTAATAAATTTGTTTGATCTGCTATATCTCCTATAACTTCTAAAACAGCTTTCACTTCCCCTGCATCACTACTTAAATTTTTTAATCTTTCAGATAATTCATCTTCTGCAGCAGAACGGACATTTATATTATCACTTAATGAAATAATAATATTATTTGTTTTTTCTAATGCTATTTCAGAATCAGATAGTTCCTGTTTTGTTTGATTTGCATTTGAGATAGCTAATTCTAATATCTCTTTTAACTCCTGTCCAGTAGAACTTACATCTTCAACTATTTCTGATTCTTCTTGAGCTTTTTCTCCTATATGTAAAGAGGTTCTTGCCAACTCTTCTGAAACTGAAGAGTTTTCATTTCCAGTCTGTTTTGCCTGAATAATTGTTTTTTGGACTTTCTCTATAAAACTATTTATATGTTTACTTACTATTGAAATTTCATCATTTCCAACTATTTTTAATCTAGCTCTTAAATCTCCTTCACCATTTGCTAAATCATTAGCTCGCATTTCAAGTGCTTTTAAAGGATTTACTACTATCTTATTCATTAAAAAATATGCAATAAATATAGAAATAAAAAGAATAAAACTAGCAATAATTATAACTGTTTTCGTTAATTCATAAGCTGGATACATCGCTTCATCTTCATCTATTTCAGCAACAATAGCCCATTTTGCTTGACCAAAAATATCTACAACATGATAAACACTTAAAACACTTACATCTCTATAATCTTTAATAATGTGTTTTCCTATTTTTCTATCTCCATCTTTTATTACAGCTTCTGTACTTTTTGTTTTAACTCTCCAGACACCTATTGTTGTTCCTAAATCTTGAACTATTTTATCTTTTATATCTTTTTGAAATCGTGAATTACTTCTCATAAAATAATCTTCACCAACTAAATAAACTTCACCACTCTTTCCAAGTCCAGCTTCCTCAAACCTATCTTCAAATCTCATAATTTTATTTATATTATCTACTGGCATCTGAAAAATAAGTGCACCCTCTTTTTTACCATCTATAAAAATTGGTGTTGCAATAAATGATGCAGGTGAGTTATAACTAGGTTCATAAGGGGTAAAATCATCAAATGCTATCTCCCCTTTTCCTAAAGTTAAAGCTTTTCGATATGCTCGAGCCAAACCTGTATTTCGATATACACCATCTTTTAAATTTGTAGCAAAATCTTTTTCTTTAAAATCTGTATATATAACATTACCTTGAAGATCTACCATAAAAATATCGTAAAGAGAATATGCTTCTAAAAAAGTGTTAAATGATTCATGATATTTTTTATGTGCTGACATATAACTACTTTTATATTTTTTATTATAAGTCATACTGTTTTTTTCACCTAATTTAGCATGATTATCAACAATAAAAATATATTGGGCCAAAATTCCGTTAGCATTTTTTGGTAAATATGTTGAAGTTTCTTTTCTTTGTTTGGCAAATGGAACTTCATAGTTTACATCATTTAAATAGTGTTCATTAAAATTATTTAAAATCTTACCTTTAACACTTTCTGCTGAAAAAGGTATCTCTTTTTTTAATTGATAAAATCCATTTTGAAATGCGACAAAAGCATCCTCTGTTCCCTGTTGAACAGCTAAAGAAGTTAATAACCCTTTGAGATAATTAAAATATTCCTTAATCTCTCCATGCTTTGCTGACTCTACTGTACTTAATTTATCAAGATTACTTTGAAGCATCGCTGTTTCCGATTTATTAACAGCTGTTAGCGTTAAAACGATGGCAAGAAACATAAGCAAACCAAATACTGATGTGATTACTTTAATTTTTATAGACATAAATAGTTTCCTATTGTTAGAATTAAAAATATTAAAAATATTAAAAATATTAAAAATATTAAAAATATTATATCGAATAAAACATTATATCCTTATCAATGTATAATTTTTAACCAACATATAAATATAAATATTTCAAAACTACTGTATAATTTTTATATATAATTTAATCGGAGATTTAATCATGCAAACACCCTTAGAGAGTTTTATAGAACACACAGCAGATACTGGAATGCAGTGTGGAAGTTACTCTATCGATATACCAAAACTTAAAGAGGGTGAACAGTATAGGTTTCACTTTGATGCTACTGCTTGTGTTGGTTGTAGATGTTGTGAGGTAGCGTGTAATGAGCAAAATAATAATCCAGCAGATATAAAATGGCGTAGAGTTGGCGAGATGGAGGGTGGAGAGTTTCCAGCTTTTACTCAACTTCTAAACTCTATGAGTTGTAACCACTGTATAGACCCCGAATGTCTTCGTGGTTGTCCAACTGAATCCTACATAAAAATAGATGAAACAGGTATAGTAGTTCACGATGATGACCTCTGTATAGGGTGTCAATACTGTACATGGAACTGTCCTTATGGTGTTCCAGTATTTCATGAAGAGAGAAATATCGTTACAAAATGTCATATGTGTCATGAACGTTTGGATGTTGGTCAATCTCCAGCATGTATTCAAGCCTGTCCAGCTGGTGCTATCGAGATAGAGGCTGTAAATATAGCAGAATGGTTAGAAAAAGATATAGATGATAATGCAAATATGCCATTTTTACCTGATGCTCGTATAACAAACTCTACAACAAGATACACACTTCCAGATAACCTACCAGAAGATATGAAAGAGATAGATGAGCATATATTAAAACCAGCACATCCTGAAATACCTTTAGTATTTATGACTATCTTAACACAAATATCTTTAGGAGGTTTTTTAGCTCTCTTTTTAGGTGATATTATGAGCATTTTTGGTTTTGAAAGTGCTAACTGGATTATGGCATTGTTAGTATTATTACCATCTATGATAGGATTACCTCTTTCTGCTCTTCATTTAGGACGTCCGATATTGGCGATGACAGCTATGAAAAATATAAAAACATCTTGGCTCTCGAGAGAGGCTTTAGCTCTTGGAATATTTACAACACTTATGAGTGGTGTCGTTGCTATCTACTTTTTTGAACTTCCACAATTTATACGTCTCTTTGTTGAAGCGATAACATCGGCTGTTGGTATCTATGGTATCTATGCTCAAGCGATGATATATCGTATAAAAGCAAGACCATCTTGGAATAGAGAAACAACAAATATGAAATTTTTTGGTGTAGCTTATGTTGGTGTTATTTTAGTTGCTTTAACAGCTGTTATATTAAATATGCAAGAGGTAGCAACTCCTATTATAGCTGTTGGAATGTTAGGTGCATTAGCACAACTTTTCTTTAGTTATGAAGATTTACGTACATTAGGTGTAGAGGGAGAAAATGAGTACCAACTCAAAAGAACACAAAAACTTTATAATAAAAATTTTCCAAAAGTGACAAAATTTCGTTTTCTATCACTTATATTAGGAGGTGTTATTCTACCTCTTTTGGCTATTATTCTTGTAAATTCTAGCTTAATAAGTGTGAGTATTTTATTAGCTCTTTCTCTTATTATCATCTTTAGTAGTGAAATTAGTGATAGATTTTTATTCTATTCAACTGTTGTTCCATTGAGTATGGCTGGTGGTTTTTTTGTAGGGAAGCAGAGATAATCTATTTGTGATATAATAAATATGCTAAAGAAAAAGGAAAAAAATGCAATTTTTGGATGTAAAAACAGATTATGCTTTTAAAAAAGTATTTGGTAGTGATAAAAGTAAAGCTAGATTAATAAAATTTTTAAATGCAATTTTATATACAGATAATGAAATAAAAATAGAAAATTTAACAATAGAAGACCCATATAATATCCCTCTTATAAAAGGAATGAAAGATACTTTTGTTGATGTAAAAGCACGTTTAAACAATAATACAATCGTTATTATAGAGATGCAAATATTAAATCATAATGGATTTGAAAAAAGAGTTTTATATAATGCAGCTAAAAACTATTCTATACAACTTAATAAAAAAGAGGAATATCACCTTCTCAATCCTGTCATAGCATTAACAATAGTTGATTTTACAATGTTTAAAGATAGTCAAAAATATATTAATAGATTTAAACTTTTAGAAAAAGAGAAATTTATTAGTTATAGTGATGATATTGAATTAGTATTTATAGAACTACCTAAATTTCAAAAAAAATTAACAGAGTTACAAGAGATACAAGATGAGTGGATATATTTTATAAAAAATGCTGGGAGTTTAGAATATATCCCTCAATCATTTAATAGTGATATAAAAGATGCTTTAGAATGTGTCAATGAAGCTAATTTAACAAAAAAAGAGTTAGAGATACAACATAAACGAAAAGAGTTTATATCTATACAAAAATTAGCGATTATGAAAGCTAATGATGATGGATTTTCAAAAGGTCGTCAAGAGGGAATTGGAGAAGGATTAAAACAAGGAATTGAACAAGGAATTGAACAAGGAATTGAGCAAGGAATTGAACAAGAAAAGATTACTATTGCTAAAAATCTCTTAGATATTTTAGATGATAAAACTATCTCTAGTAAAACTGGTTTAACTACTTTACAAATTAGTACTTTAAGAATAAAATAGTTATGATAGAAAATAATTTAATAAAAAATAACTCCTATAAAATTTTAATTGTTGAAGATACAAAGTTTATTAATGATGTAATATATAAGAATCTTTCAAAATTTCATTTTCAATGTACTCAAGTATTGGATTTAGCAGGAGCTAGAAAATCATTGAATAGTTATCTATATGATTACATCTTATTAGACTTAAATCTTCCTGATGGCTCTGGAGTTAAGTTAGTAAAAGAGATTATGTCCCTTAGTAAAGCAAAAGTAATTATTTTAACAGCTGAAACTGATGTTGAACAGAGAGAAGCTCTCTTTAAAGATGGCATTTTAGATTATATTGTGAAAGATAAATATTTTAATGACTCTGTTACAGCTATAAATACTATTATTCAAAATCTCTCATATAATAAAAATTCTACTATTTTAGTTATCGATGATTCAAGATTTTTACAAACTTATATAGGTCAAATTTTAAAACTTAGAAATTATAATGTTATTTCAGCAATTGATGGTAAAGATAGCTTAAAAAAGCTCTCTAAAATTCCAGTTAATATGATTATTTTAGATATGGAACTTCCAGATATGCATGGTTTAGAAGTTTTAAGAAAAATCAAAAGAGATAAAAAATTAAAAGATATTCCTGTTATGATACTCTCAGGAATGGGTAACTCAATTATGGTTCGAGATAGTTATAAATTGGGTGCTTCTGATTTCCTTCAAAAGCCATTTAATATAGAAGAGTTAGTTTTAAAGGTAGAACTCTCTATTGAATTTGATAGAAAAAGTAGAGAGATTGCAAATAAACAAACAATTTTAAATGAATATCAAAATACAGTTAATCGAAGTAGCATAGTTTTAAAAACTGATATAAATGGAACTATTGTTTATGTAAATGATAAATTTTGTGCTATATCTGGATATTTAGAAGAGGAACTTATTGGAAAAAATCAAGAAATCATTCGTCCATCTTATGTTATAAAGCAAATCCTAGATACACAATCGTGGATAGGAATACTCCATAATACAACTAAACAAGGTGTAGAATACTGGACAAATACAGTTATAAATCCTATTATAGATTATGAAGGAGATATAATAGAGTATATTGAACTTAGTAGTGATATTACTGAAGTAATTTCAGCAAAGAAAGAGATAGAATTTTTACATAAACATACACGGGATTCTATCAAAGTTGCTTCAAATATTCAACAATCGATAGTTCCTAAAGATAAACAATTTAAACATTATTTTCCTGATTTTTTTACACTTTTTCAACCTAAAGATATTGTAAGTGGAGATATCTATCTTTTTGAAGAGTTACGTCATAAAGATGAATGTTTATTAATGGTTATTGACTGTACTGGTCACGGTGTTGCTGGTGCTTTTGTGACAATGCTAATTAAAGCAATAGAACGACAAATAGTTTCTAAAATTATAAAAAATAATGATTTTCATGTTAGTCCTGCATCGATTTTAAACTATTTTAATAGAAAAATAAAACATCTTTTACGTCAAAATAATAAACATAGTATCTCAAATGTTGGCTTTGATGGTCAAATACTTTATTATGATAAAAAGAAAAATATAATGTCAATGGCAACTGCTAGAAATGATATTTTTTATTATCAAGATGATAAGTTAAATATTATTAAAGGAGATAGACACTCCGTAGGCTATAAAGATAGTAATCCTGATTTTCAATTTACAGAACATACTATAAATATCTCTTCTAAAACTACATTTTATATCTCATCAGATGGTTTTCTCGACCAAAATGGTGGAGCAAAAGAGTTTCCTTTTGGAAAGAAAAGATTTAAAAAACTTTTAGAAGAGATAAAAGATAAAGATATGAAAACTCAAAAAGAGGAATTATTATATGCTTTTGATGCTTATCGAGATGGATTTGAGATAAATGATGATGTTACTGTTATAGGTTTAACAGTAACACCTTAAACTAATTTATAGGAATGATTTTAGAGTGACTTTTTTTTGAAGCTTTTTTAATAATAGTAACCTCTAAAATTCCATTATTATATTCTGTTTGTAATGTTTCTAATTTAATATCATCAGGAAGTAAGATAGTACGTTTAAACTCTCCTATATGAATCTCTTTTGTTATAAAAGAGTTTGTATCTTTGCTCTTTTGCTCTTTTTGTGTTCCCTCTATTGTTAGCATTCTATCATCATCAACAGAAAGTTTAATATCTTTTTTATCCATACCAGCTAAATTAAAAGTAATAACATAACGGTCATTTTTATTTTGAATATTCATTTGTGGATAGTTATCTTGAAAATATTGCTTTTTAAAATCGGAATTCATCACTTTTGTCATCAAATTTTGCATCTTATTAAACTCATCATTCATATCTGTATGAAAGAATGTATCTTGAGCATTTGCCAAAGTTGTTACCAAAGAGAGTGCTAAAACTATTTTAGTAAATCTATTCATTTTTTATTCCTTAATATTTAGATACTAAAATAGTAACACTCAATAGTAAATATTTCTTAACATTTTAGCGATTTTTTATTCTACATACTATAAATTAAAAGTTCAATCTCTCGTAATACAGCTTCATTTGTAACATCACCTGTTGCACCATATGCTAAACAAGCACCAGCACCTACACCCTCTTTTGCTTCACCTTCATCATATTTTTTCAAAACAGGTATTTCAGTATTAGTAAAACTAAATTTTGTATATATAGCATGAGGTTTATAACTTAACAAAGAAAGAAGATGTGCTATATCTGAATTTTTATCTTCAAAAACCCATTGAGTTGTTGCTAGGGTTATGTTATCACTTTTTACACGCATAAGTATATCTTCTTTCAACTTATCTGCTATGAGTAAACAAGCAACCATCTGAGTTCCACCAGCTAGAACTATATGAAACCTTCTTGATGCTTCAAGTAAAAAACCTGCACAAAACAGAAGCATATTATCACTTACTAATGAAAGCTTTTCAAAATTACTCATATCTTCATTAAGAAGTGAAAGTGCTTTTTCAACTGTTTGGTTTTTAACACTATTTGGAACATTTAAAAAACTAGAAGAAAAATCATCTTTACAATTATATCCAAGTGCTAACGCAGAAGCTAACGCAGTCGTTGTACCACTAGGTGTACTCTCTCCCAATATAAGATAATTCCCTTTTAACTCATAACTTCGTCCAAAATCCATACCTTTTTTTACTATCTCTTTAGCATCTATACCTGCTCCTGTTGCTATTGAGTTTGATGGTTTTATGTTAAAATTATGTATAGGTACATTTTGAGGTTGTGTCTTTAAACCTAAATCTAAAACCTCAATACTACTAAATGGATGAAGTTTATGAATAGCTCTTGTTATAAGTGCTGGAGTAGGTACACCTGTTGGTGTTTCAGCTAACTCCCCTAAAGAGAAAACTTTTTCATTTACAATAAACTCTGAATCTAATGTCGGTGTTAAAGGTATCATACCAGGAATTCCAGCCTGTGTTATACCCTCTATCTCACAAGTTTTTGTAACACTTGCTCCAAGGAGAAAATCTGCTTTTCCTTGTGGAAGAGTATCTTTCTCATCTGTAAATATATTAAATGTTTTCAATGTTTTCTTCCTTCACTTTTTCTTTTTTATATGCTTTTAAAGCATTGTTACATCTTTCAACTATTGATGTTACTGTGTCATTTTCTACATACTGAGTAATTCCAAAACTTGTTTCAATTTTAGAATCATTTGGTAGAGTTAATTCTTCGAGTGCTGTTGTAAGTTTTATACAAATCTGATTTACATCCTCTTGAACTGCTTCAGGAAAAATAATAATAAATCTATTTTCATCATATCTTGCAAAAATATCTGTTTCTTTTAAACTGTTTCGTAAACTATTTGCAAAAATAATAAGAGCTTTGTTTCCTAATAAACTATCATTAACTTCATTTAAAGTTTTAAAATTATTTATCGATATAAGTGCTATACTTAAATCTTTTTTATATCGAATATCTCTTTTAAATTCTGACGAAGCAAGGGATTCAAATTTTGATTTATTATAGATACCTGTAATGTCATCAAGATAGGAGCGTTTAATAATCTCCTCCTCTTGCTCTTTTATCTTTGCAAAATCCCCAAGAGTAACAAGGTAAAAACCATCTTTCATATAAGTTGTATCTGTAATTTTTATATTAAAAACTACAACATCATCTTTAAAATCTCTAATAGAAACTAATCTATCATTCATAGGTGTATTTTTTATAAAATCATAAACTGTTTCATTTTTTTTCATTAAACCTTTATGAAGATGATTTTCAATAGGTAAAAATATACTTGCCAAATCTTTATTTACTTTTTTATTAAACTCTTTTGAGTTTTTAACACCAAAAAAATCTTTAAATTTTTTATTTGAAAAATTTACTGTTTTAAAATCTGTTGCAAAAACTATATCGTGAGTAGAGTTCAAAATATCATTTACAAGTTGATGCTCCTCTTCCACTTTATCTTTAGAAGCTAAAACTCTATAAATAAGGTAAAAAATAATAAAAAAGATTACAAAAGAGATAACTCTTACCAATTTAATAGTATTTAATGTTTCATAAATAAATTTATTTTCTTTATGTGAAACAATCCATGCTAAAGTTTTTGTTTTTTTCACATTCAAGATAGGAAGAAATGCTACAACATCTACTTTATCTGAATCTTGCATCGCATAAACAGCAAATGGTTCTTTATTTGCTATTGCATTATTTATCTTATCTTGTACTTTTTTAAGTTTAGCTCTTTTTTCAATCACACATTTATCTTTAGTATGAGAACTATCCAATTTAAGCATATAGTTATCACTTTCACCACTTTCAACATATTTTAAAACTAAATCATCTGTTTGAAATTTTTTTGTTTTAAATATCTCTTTATCTACTAAAAAATGAGAATGTATTTTAGTTGTACCAGAAAGATATATCTGTACACTTTCACTAGAAAAGGATACCTCCATAGCACCTATATACTCCTCTTTATTATCAAAAATAGGATAAACATTTCTAAAAGCTAATGCCACTGCTCCTTCTGAAAAACCTTGTGTTTGTCTAAATGTTTCATTTGTAAATTTAAAATCAGCTCGTGTTTTTGCAATATTATCTCCAAACATACTAGGCTTATGCATTCTTAAAAAAACTTCATTATTTGGTAAAACAAATTGGTATTGTAAAACACCTTTATCTTTAAGAATTCTATACCTTTCAGTCAGTAAGCGTTTTAATTGCTCCCGTAAAAGTTTTTTTTCTCTAGTTGTAGAGTGAGAAGCTTTTTTCATGATTTTTAAGAAACCAGGTGTTAGCGTTGTTGTCGAAGCATAAGCTGCATCAGCTGTTAGACGTTGATTATGAAGTAAAATATCATAATTTATTTGCAGATTTTTAAGGCTGTCATCAAGGACAATCTTAATTCTCTGCTCTTGAATAAATTGTGTCGCATAAAACACAACAGCATTAAATATCAAAAAAAGTACAGTAAAGAGTACTTTTGTTTTAAAACGATTTTTGTTCATTAGAATCTTCTTTTAAATGAGATTTTTAAATATTAAAGTTTCTAAATTCTATCATAAACAATATTAAATTTTTTGTAATTTTATCTCTTCTTTCTTTTTAAACTTAATCCCTTCAAAAGTTGTCTTAATATGCTCAATCTCTCCACTAATCTCAGTCTCTTTTAAACTTAATCCATCAGGGACTTCAGCTGAGTGTAGTTGAATAGCTGTTTGTTTAAAGTTTGGTTCTCCAGATTTTGGACAAAAGCTTTCATTTGTTAGAGCATTTACAAGTTGAGTGTTAAAGTGAAATGGTACAAAAATATTCCCCGGTCTTACACTTTGAGTTACTCTTACTATCACGTCTTTTACTTTACCTCTAGGACTTGATATATCCATTCTATCACCACTTTTTACTTTTAAAAGTTTAGCATCAGATGGGTTTATATCTATCCAACTCTCAGGTGCTAGATTGTCGAGTATATCTATACTTCTTGTTTTTGTACGTGTGTGCCACTGTTCTACTGTACGACCTGTATTCATAATAACAGGAAATTTAGGACTCACAGGTTCAGCCATAGGAAACCAATCTAAACAGAGTAGATTTGCTTTTTTATCTTTTGTTCTAAATGGCATATCTGGAGAGTAGAGACGTTTTGTACCAAGTGGGTGTTCTTCGTTACAAGGCCATTGGATACCACCATGCTCCTCTAAAAGTTCATAAGTGATACCAGAGTAATCACATAACTGACCTTTAGAGAGTGCTTTAAATTCATTAAAAGCATCTATCGGGTTATTCCACGATGGGAAAAGGAGTTCATTGACACCCTTAAAATATTTTGAAAACTCTATTACAATATCAAAATCACTTTTTGCTTCACCTATCGGTTCAACCGCTTTATTTGCACGATTGACTCGTCTTTCAGAATTTGTATATGTTCCCTCTTTCTCTCCCCAAGTAGCTGCTGAAAAAACAACATCTGCTATCTCGGCTGTATCTCCTAAGAAAGCATCTTGCACCACTAAAAGGTCAAGTTTAGCAAATGTTTTACGAAGTTTTTCTTGATTTACAAAGCTTACAAGAGGGTTTGTTGCCACTATCCAAAGAGCTTTTATCTCTCCTCTATCTATCGCATCTATAATCTCTGCATATTTATATCCACGTGCAGTTGGTACAATATTTTCAGGTACATTTACGATAGACGCATACTCTTTAAGAGCTTTCTCATCTCCAAAATTTCTATATGCTGGAAGTGAAGAGGTAAAACCACTCTCACGTGTTCCCATAGCATTACATTGACCAGTTATACTAAATGGACCAGCTCCCTCTCTTCCTATGTGACCTGTTAAAAGATGAAGATTTATGATAGCACTTACTGTATCTGTTCCCATAAAGGATTGGTTTACACCCATAGTCCAAGCTGAAAGAACTGCATCTTGTGAAACAAATTGACGAGCAAGTTCATAGAGAGTTTTAACATCTATTCCAGTTATATTTGCAACCTCTTGAGGAGGGTAATTTTGAAGATGTTTTTTTAGCTCTTTATAACCGTTAGTGTTAGCTTTTATATATCCTTCATCTTCCCAACCTTGCTCCATAACGATATAAGCAAGACCATTAAAAAGTGCTAAATCTGTTCTTGCTTTTATAGGAATATAAAGGTCTGCCATCTGAGATGTTTTACTTGCTCGTGGGTCTATTACTATAACTTTTTTATTTGGTTTTTTGTTTTTATTTATATGAAGTGTTAAGATAGGATGATTATCTGCAATATTTGCACCAATTAAGATGATAGTATCTGCTTTTTCAAAATCTTCATAAGCACTAACAGCTCCATCACTTCCTAAAGATTGTTTATAGCCCATAACAGCAGATGCCATACAAAGAGTTGTATTTCCATCAAAGTTATTTGTTTTAAGACCTAGTTGCACAAACTTACCAAGTGTATAAAACTCCTCTGTTAGAAGCTGACCTGTTGAGATAACACCTATCGCTTTTTCTCCATGCGTTTTAGCTATACGTTTAAACTCATCTGACACTTTAGTATAGGCTTCATCCCAAGAGGCTGAAGTAAGTTTTCCATCTTTTTTTATAAGAGGAGTGGTTATACGATGGGGAGAATTTATCATCTGATGTTCTGAAAGACCTTTTGGACAGAGTGTTCCCATATTTACATTATGTTTTGGATTACCCTTTGTATAGACAGCTTTACCATCTTTAACCCCTATATAAAGACCACACCCAACACCACAATAACCACAAGTAGAAAAGACCCATTTATCTGGTTTTTTTTCATCACTTATCATACCAAATGTTGTATCATTAGAGAGTTTATATTTATCTGCTTTTATATCTAAACCTAAAAAATCTTTTATTTTACCTATCATAATTACTCACTTTTTCTTATATGTTTTAATTATAATCAATTTTTGAGTTACTTATAACTTTTTTTTGGGTTATTTTTAGGCAATTT
>Ga0256827_10000631_pt1 | contig 22080 bp, 19 predicted proteins | sample CV84metaG_FD_185977 | JGI IMG/M metagenome (GOLD analysis project Ga0256827, IMG submission 185977) | Hydrothermal vent microbial communities from East Pacific Rise, Pacific Ocean - CV84 | ecosystem: Environmental > Aquatic > Marine > Hydrothermal vents | place: Pacific Ocean: East Pacific Rise... | reverse complement strand
CACTTCAAATGTCGCTCTTTTTACCCCAACTACTCTTTTGAAATTTGCTTCATTTACACTCTTAAATTTATCTATTTTTCTCATGCTCTAATTTTAGCATCTTTTGGGTTTTGCAAGATGTCTAATAGAAAGAGCCGTTCAATCTCTTTTTCTAGCTGATTTATTCTTCTTATAAATCTTGAGTAATCTATTGGTCTTACCAGTTTCATTCCCATTCCATAGTAATGTGCTTTCGAATAACTCCCATTAAAGTCACTTACTGCTAAATAACCTAAAAATAGTACTTCACTATCACTTATCTCTGCTAACTTATGCTCTTTTTTACCTATTATGCCTTTTAGAAATTCCTCTATTAAGCAGTATATTGTTATCATTCTTTGTTCCATAATTTGCCGTCCAAGCTTTTATGGAACTCTACTACTTCTACTCTTTATCTCTTTTTAACTAGCAGTTTGGGTTATATATAATTTGTTTTTTTAAGTAGGGCAACCTCCATATCTGCCCTTTGTTTGGATAAATAAATATTAACGGCTCAACTCTATAGCCAAACCCTTTGCTCCTTTAAAATCTGCCTTTCCTGTTCCCAGTTTTGGAATCTCTTTAACCTTGAAATAATTACTTGGAATATAGAGAGGATTTAACCCTAACCCTTTTATCTCTGATTTCAAAATATCTAAATCTTGCTCTCCCTCTAACATTAGGACCAGTCGCTCTCCTTTTTTAGCATCAGGAATAGCAGTAATAGCAATCTGCGAATTTTCGTCAATTAACTTGCCAATCTCACTCTCAATCAGTCCTAAACTAACCATCTCACCTCCTACTTTGGCAAAACGGCTGTATCGGTCAACAATAGTTAAAAAACCATCACTATCCAAGTGACCTTTATCGCCAGAGATATACCAACGAATGCCATCTATCTCTTTAATAACAGATTGGGTCTTCTCTTCATCACCTAAGTAGCCTTTCATCACTTGTGTTCCACCAATAAGAATCATTCCATCTTCGCCAATAGGCAGAGGTTCAAATGTTTCAGGAGCAACAATCATAAAAGCACTTCCAGGAATAGGTAGCCCTACCGTTCCTATCTTCTGCCCCACTTGAATATGATAAGTATCAGGCACAATAGCATCATGAATATTAGCACTCGCTACAGGGGTCGTTTCAGTAGCTCCATAACCCTCGTGTATATCTTTTCCAAATCGCTCTTTAAATAGCTGTCGAATCTCTAATGGTAATTTCTCTGCTCCTGCAATAACCATTCTCAACTTAGAAAACATTAGTGGATGTATCTTTCTATTTCGTGCATAAAGCCTAAAGAAGGTAGCTGTTGCAAACAAGAATGTTGCATTATATTTTGCTGATAACTTCGCAATTCCTAAACCATCTGTAGGGTCAGGATGGCAAATCACAGGAATACCTTCAATCAATGGAGCAAAGGTCGTAACAGTTAATCCAAATGAGTGAAAAATAGGGAGAGTTCCTAACATTACATCATCTTCTGTAGGATTTACGACATTAATAAACTGCTTAATATTCCCCAATATATTTTGGTGTGTCAACTCAATGCCTTTAGGTGTTCCTTCACTTCCACTAGAGAAAAGAATCGCAGCAGTATCACTATTTTTAACCGATTTAATATAAAGAAAACTCAATAACCATGTAGGCAGAAGCTTCACTTGCATAAACATCAAGAGCTGTTCCAATTTGGATATCTCTGTTTTAATACTCTCCAAATAGAAAAGATCAACCCCCTCCATTGCCTCTTCTAAATCAAACCCTTTGGCTTTGAGTTTAATCATAAACTGTTTAGATGTAATAATCTGTTTGATTCCTGCCAACTGAAGAGCATGTTTCAGACTGGCTGTTCCAGAAGAGTAGTTCAGATTAACAATCGTTTTTCCTAATGTCAATGTTGCCATATTGGCAATACTTCCCCCTGCACTAGTAGGAACAATAAGCCCAACATTCTGCTCTTGCCCCAAAAGTTTTTTAAACTTTTTTCTCATTACAAAAACAGCAGTAATAAATTTATGACCACTCAACTCAACACCTGTAGAGTCGGCAATACTTAGTTTTGAACCAACATTTTTTGCCTCTTTAATCCATGTTTTAGGCAAAGTGTCAAGTCGTGCCATATAGTTACGCCATGAGTAGATAGAGAGTTTAAAGACCTGCTCTTTTACTGCTTCTGCTTTAGAGTGAATCGGCATAGGTTTTCCAAAAATAACCCCCACATCTTTTAGACTTTTATTTTTCATTTTAGCTGAAGCATGAGACAATCCACCCTCCCAAAGACCACGTAAATAGAAGGGAATAATAACAGCATTTGTCACATCAACTACAGCCAATTCAAACCCTTTTTGAAATGTTCCCAAATGACCATTACGACTTAAATGTCCTTCTGGAAAAAGTGCCACAGTATCTCCATTTTGAAGAGCTTCCCCTACTGCTTTTAATGCATTTCTTCCTCCTCGACTAGAGATAGGAATCGCTCCAAAGAATTTAAAAATAGGTTTAAAGTACCATAAGTTATAGTAGTGTCGGTCAATCACAAAACGTATTTGATTGGGATAAGCTATCTGTAAAAATGCCCAATCTAAAAAAGAGACGTGATTTCCCAACAGTAATGCTCCTCGACTCCCTTTAATATTGTCTAGTCCCTCAACATCAATATTATATTTGAGCCCAAAACTAAAACGTACCAAAAAACGTACCATGGATTGAGGTAGTTTCATGACGGTATAGATGAAACCAACCAACGAGACCCAAAAAGCAACAGCGAAAAGATTAGAGCTATTTAGTCCACTATAAGCAAAAATAGTAGTCAAAAGTAGAAATCCAAACATCACAAGATACTGCATAAAGTTATTACCTGCCAACACTTTTCCCATCATTCTTTTGGGAGTTACAAACTGAATAAGTGTATTTAATGGAACAATTAAAAGCCCTGAGAAAAGACCGTAGATAAAAAATAGAATACCTAACCCAACCAAAGAGTCAATCATAGGTATAAAAAAGAGAGAAGCGGTAATACCAAAGGCACCAATAGGAATAATTCCTGTTTCGATATAGCGATATGAAAAACGGCTAACCAAAAGAGACCCTATCACAATACCCAGACCTGTTAAAGAGAGTATCCCATTGGCAATAACCGTATCATCTATCCCTAAATTGCTTTTGAGATGAGCTCCAAAAATAGCAATGACCAACTGAGAAACACCCCAAAAAATAGATAAACCAATGATAGATAGCCAAACAGTTTGTGACTTTTGAAGTAGTCTCATATTTCCCTTTAAATAGGTAAAATTAGCATATTTTTTAGGTTTAAACTGCATATTTTTTTTAATCTCTACACTATTAATAAGTTTTAAAGAGAAAAGAAATTCAATAATAGATGCAACAATAAGAGCGAACCCTAAAGGATAGATATATTGCAACACCTCGCCACTATCTTTGATACCACTAGGAAGAAGTTGCTCAAAAAAAACTGAATAGATTAAAGTTCCTGCCAAAATAGATATAATCGTTAATGACTGTACTAAAGAGTTGGCTTGAGTTAACTGCTCATTACCTGCCATCTCTTTGAGAAGTCCATATTTAGCAGGACTATAGATTGCACTTTGAGCAGCTAAAACAAATGTTAATCCAAAAGCAACCCAAAACCATCCCATAATATAAGAGATTAGAATTAGAGTCGTAATACCGATAGCAAATAGAGAAGCAACTCTAATAATCTGTACCTTGGGATACTTATCACTCAAAAAGCCTGCTGGAGAGAAAAGAAAAATAAAAGGAAGAAGAATTAAACCATTAACAATAGCTGTCAAGATAATAAGCTCCGTACCATCATAAACTTTTAAGATAGTATTTTGTAACACTATTTTGTGACCTAAATCAGTCATTGCATTAAGAAAGATAATAAATAGATAGGGAGTAAATCCCCCAATTTTAAAAAGCTGTTTCATTATTTTAACTCCATCCGTTTTTGGTGTTCTTTCATCGTATGCATATTAAAGATATAGGGTTTCAATGTCAAAATAGAGTCAAATAGAAGCTCATAATGTTCATTGTTTAACGCTTTATCTCTCTCTAGCATCTCTGCCCCCAACATATACTCTATCTGAGCCAATTTTTGAGCCGATTTAACATAAGAGTCAAAAAGTCTCTCATTTAAGCCAAACTCTTTTGCTCGTTTAAAAAGATCTACTAATTTCAACTCTTTATCGGAGAAGCCTCTCTCCTGTCTAAAAAGCCACCCTTTATCAAGATAACTATTAAGTTCACTTAGAGTCAACTCACTCAACTCTAAAAAATCTTCATCATCATACCACTTATTATTACCACTTCCTGACATCATCTCCAATGAGCGTAACATCATAGAGAAGTCATCAGAGAAGGTAAATTTATTCTCTTTAAAAATCGCTTGTATCTGTGCAATCGTATAAGAGAATTGACTCTGTAAATATTTGATAAATTTAATAATATTAATACAAGACTCATCATAAAGATGTAGATTAGGTTTTGGTTTTTCAGGTTCAGGCAGAAGCCCCTCTTTAACATAAAAAAGAATAGTTGATTTACTCTCCCCTGTCTGCTCCATAAGGTGTTTCATTTTTAGTGACATATAATGCTCCTGCATTTTTTTAACATATTATAGGATAAAATGTTTTTTATGTCAAGTGTCACGCTACACTTATAAAATTAATTTGTTTTATAAAGCTATTTTGATATAATCAATTTACTAAAATTAAATGGATAATAAGATGATAAAAATTGTACCGTTTCTTCTCTTTTCTATTATAACTGCTCATGCTCAAGTTCTTGATGCTGTAGCAATTGATGTAGAGGGAGAAGCCATTACAACACTAGAGATTCAAGCAGTTCAAGAGAAGATGAACATGTCCAAACAGGCTGCAGTAGAGGCACTTATTAAAGACCGACTTGAGAAATCAGCTTTAAAAAAAGCAAATATTCAAATTAGCCATGAAGAGATTCAAGCCAAAGTTGAGGCGATTGCCCAATCCAAAGGAATGAACCAACAACAGATGCAAGCTATTTTGGCGAAAAAAGGGTTAACTTGGGAGAATTATATAAAACAACTCTCAACCGAAATGAAAAAAGAGCGTTTTTTTATAGAACATATTGCCTCTTCTGTTACCCCTCCTAGTGATAGTGAATTAGAGACTTACTACAATACACATAGAGAACAGTTTTCATCTGCACCAACACAGATGAGTTTGATGGTCTATACTGCCCCCTCAATAGAGAAGATAAAAGAAGCAATTGCTAATCCAATGAGACCCATAGAGGGTGTAGAGAAGAGAAATATCTTGGCAAGTTCAAATGAGATGTCTCCAAAACTATTGGAGCTAATTCAACAAACAGAAGAGGGTTCATTTACACCTCCTGTCAATACAGGTAAAGGTATTGTCGCATACTTTGTAAAATCAAAAGGAAAAGCTGGACAAGGTGGATTTCAGTCTGTAAAACAAGCTGTTTTAGGGATGTGGATGCAAGAGCAAAGGATTCAAGCAGGTCAAGACTTCTTTAACAAGCTAAAAAGTAATGCAAATATTCGTGTTATACGATTATAAAAAAATAAAGGAACTAAAAATAAATGGGATTAAAAGCAGATAGTTGGATACGAGAAAAGTCACTTAACGAGGAGATGATTACACCATTTTGTGAAGCCTTAGTAGGCGAAGGAGTTGTCTCTTATGGATTAAGCTCTTATGGTTATGATATTCGAGTTAGTGATGAGTTTAAAATTTTTACAAATATTAACGCTGAGGTCGTTGATCCAAAAGATTTTAATGATAATAATGTTGTAGATTTTAAAGGGGATGTCTGTATTGTACCACCAAACTCATTTGCCTTAGCAAGAACCATTGAGTACTTTAAAATGCCAAGTGATACATTGGCAATATGTTTAGGAAAAAGTACCTATGCACGTTGCGGAATTATTGTAAATGTTACCCCCTTTGAACCAGGATTTGAAGGACATATTACTATTGAAATTTCAAATACAACACCACTTCCTGCAAAAATTTATGCAAATGAGGGAATTGCACAAGTACTTTTTCTACAAGGCGATGAAGCGTGTGAGACAACATACAGAGATAGAAAAGGAAAATATCAGAGCCAAACAGGAATTACGTTGCCAAGAATTCTTAAAGAGTCTTAAGGTTATTAGAATATAATAATTCTTAACAATCTATTTTTTAGATTAATATTTTTAAAAAGGAAACGCCATGAGTTTTTTTGATTTTATATCAGATGCGGGTAAAAATTTATTGGGAAAAGGCGATGATGCTGAAGCCATCAAAGAGGAGATTGAGAGCAGTTTTGCATCACTTCCTGTTGATGGACTTGTTGTATCTGTTGACGGCGACTTAGTCACTCTTGCTGGAATAGCACAAGATTATCCAACCCGAGAAAAAGCTATTTTAATAGCAGGAAATATTGAAGGTATTGCACAAGTTAATGCGGAACAACTTATAACAATGGAGCAGATTTCAGAAGAGAACAGACGGGAGATTCCTGAAGAAATTTTTTATAGTATTGAAAAAGGAGATACTCTATGGGCAATTGCGACTAAATATTATGATGATGGAAGCAAATATACACATATTGTTGATGCAAATATCGAAGTTATTAAAGATGCCGACCTCATCTATCCAGGTCAGACAATTAGAATTCCAGAGGTATTGGCTTAAGTATATATAAGCTCGAAGCAAAAGTATCTATCTATTAACACAAGATTAAGGTACTTTTGTATTTCCATCTAATTCGACATCAATAGAGAGTGCTTCTAACTCACCATCAACCTCTTTTGTAATTTCAACACCCTTCACACCTACATATTTTTTTACCACTTCAATAATTTCAGCTTTCATAGCATCCATAAAGGGATAAGCATTGGTTCTATCTCTATCTGACATAATAGCAATGGTTAATCTATCTTTCGCTACAGCAGCACTCTTTTTTCTTCTAAAAAAATCAAATCCAAACATTATCTAAACATCCCTACTATTCTTTTAAAAAGTCCTGAGTCTGAAATCTCAACATCTTTCATATCTACCTGTTGACCACATAACCGTCCTGCAATTCGAATATAGGCCTGCCCTGCTATAGATTTTTTATCTAAAATCACAGGTTTTCCTTGGTTTGAAGCATCAATAACCCCTTTATCTTCAGGAACTTTTCCAAGAAGCTTAATATTTAAAATTTCTAAAATATCATCACTCTTTAACATCTCTCCACTCTCAACCATATCTGCAACAATACGATTAATAATAAGATATTTTGCAACCTCTTCACCATTTTTAACTTTGTCAGATTTAGAATCTAAAATACCAATTGCTCTATCTGCATCACGAATGGAAGAGACTTCTGGATTTACCACAACAATAGCAGCATCAGCAAACTCAATCGTATGTTCATAACCACTCTCTATTCCAGCAGGAGCATCCAATATAACAAAATCAAAATCTTTTTTTAAAGAGTTAATTAATTTTTGAACCTTTTCTGATTTAAGTACAGATTTATCTTTACTTTGAGAGGCAGCTAAAAAAAATAGATTCTCACTTACTTTACTTTTAATCAAAGCTTGTTGTACCGTAGCCTCTTCATCCATAACCTGTACCATATCATAGACAACGCGATTCTCTAAGCCTAAAATCATATCTAAGTTTCGTTGACCAATATCAAAGTCTACAACCACACATTTTTTTTCATTCAGTCCAATACCTAAACCAAGATTTGCGGTAGCTGTTGTTTTACCAACACCACCTTTTCCACTAATAACTGCAATTACTATGCCCAATTTATCTCCTTTTTTAATACAGGGGTTATGATTATTTCATTATTTTTCAACTCAACTCGATTAAGCTTGTTTTCTAAAAGATCATTTTCTACTTCAACCCCATGGAAAATAATATTTGCTTTTGGCGAAGCAGTTAACATCATAAAGTTACCATGGCAACGAATAGCACCTTCGACTACTTTTGTAATAATTAAATTACCTGTAATATTAATTGTAGCTCCGCTGTTTACGCGATTTAAAAGTAAAAGGTCTCCCTCTATAGATATCTCTCGACCACTTCTGACCATTGAATCCATTACCATTAAGTTGTTTTGTAGTCGAGAAGAGAGCTTCTTGAGCTTTGCCTCAACAATTTGCATAGAGATAGCACTCTCTCTCTCTCTTTGTAGTAAATCCTCCTCCAACGCCTTCCTGCTACGCCCTTTAGGAAGTGTTACATTATGAATATACTTTAATGATTTAGAGAGTAGATACTTTTCAATCCTAGGGCTTAAATTACCATGAAGAACAATTAAATGATCTTGAAATAGAGCATAATTGGTATCAAAAAAAGCTATAAATTCATCTTCATCTTCAACTGTAGTCTCAAAAATTTTTACAGAATACTGATTGTTTTTCAAAAAATCCCCCTAAAATTGTTATTATTTATTAACAATGATTATTTTATCTCTTTTTTTATTAATAAATGATTTATTATACCCTCTATCCAAATGTTTTTAGAATTTTATAATAAAGAAAAAGTCATAATCTAACTATGAAAAATTTATTATTACTCCTCAGCATACTCCTTCTTATTAATGGTTGTACACTAAAAAATGCCCGTATTGATTCCAATAATCCTACCTCATCCAAGAGAGCTCTTCATATTTTAGATCAAATATCTCTTGAGTATCCATTGAAAAATAGCCTCCCTTTTGCTGAAGTTTCAGATTTAACTTATGACAAAAAGAGAAAGATTCTCTATATGATTGGGGACAAAGGTTATTTTTATAAATTTCATGTAATTTTTAAAGATAAAATAAGAAAAGTAAAATATTTAAATGCCTATAAGATTAATGAAAAGAGCAAAAGAGCAAAATATGACACAGAAGGTCTAACTAAAAATGGTCAAGGAGAGCTATTTTTATCTTTTGAACGTCGTCCAAGAGTAGCTAAAATTAGTTCCCAAGGAGAGATATTGGAAAATCAATCACTTCCAAAAGTTTTAAAAAATAAAAAATCTTTTGCAGGTTCCAATAAGATTTTTGAGGCTCTTGCGTGGCATCCTCAATATGGATTATTGACCATTCCTGAATACCCTTTAAATAAGAAGAGTACTACTCAGCAGACACTATATTCTCTAAAAGGAGAGCAGTGGAACTTTAAAGCAGAAAAATATAAAAATAGTGCTGTTACAGCTATAGAAGTGATGGAAGATAACAATATTCTTATATTAGAGCGTGCCTATACCTCTATCTTTAATCCTCTCTACATTACTCTAAAAAAATTATATCTGAATCGATGCAATAAAAAGAAATTTTGTGAAACAGAAGTTTTAGCCTCTTTTAAAGGACATATGGGAGCTTCCCTTCACAACTATGAAGGTCTTGCAAAAGTAGGGAAAAACCGATATATTATGGTTTCAGACAATAATAATAAAAGTATATTAAAGACAGAACTTGTCTATTTTGAGGTAACTAAATGATAAAACTATTACGAATTCTTATTGCTATTTCTCTATTAGTAACTATGAGCTATCTAGGACTAAAAACCTATCAATACTCACAAAATTATGTAGTAAAAACCTCTAAAATTGCAGAACTTTCAGATGCTCATGGTTTAGCCAGTGAAAAGATAGATGCACTCACATCAATAATATCATTAGGGTTGGTTAAAAACAGAAGTAAAATAGAGTTAGAGGATCTTAGAGAGGAGCAGAAAGCATCAAGAGCAATGGCTCAGAAGTATCTATATTATTTTATGGGAACTCTTCTTTTTATGCTACTATTTATCTTTACATGTACAATAAGAGGGGGGGCAATGCTACTAAGCTTAACAACCTTTATTTCCCTAATATACGGGCTTGTAAACCCAATATTAATGGTAACCATTCATAAAAAAGTTGACTATTTAGGAGATGTTATCCTCTCGTTTGAATCGAAAGGCATTATAGGATCTATTACAAAACTTTATGAGAGTGGAGAACTGGCAGTAGCCTTTACTATTTTGCTATTTTCGATTCTACTTCCTGCACTAAAAAGCCTTATGTTAACATTTATGCTTATTTTTTATAATAATCCATGGAATCATAGACTTGTTGAATTCTTTAAATTTATAGGAAAATGGTCTATGATTGATGTTTTTGTTGTTGCTACTTTTTTAGTCTACTTTACAAGCAATACAGGAGGCATTAGTCACGCAGAGATTCAAGTAGGATTATACTTCTTTTTGACCTATGTTATTCTATCAATGATAACCGCGATTCAAACACATAAAGTATTAGAAACAAAGAAGATGGTTAAATAACCATCTTCACATCAGGATGCTCTTGAAATGCTTTAAAAATAGCATCTCTATCCTCTTCAGAATCAACTTGACACCGACTATTTAAAGAGTGGAACTTTCCTTTACTAGAACTATTACCATCTTTGATTGTATAGTCTCGACTTCCCATAACATCGAAGACTACAGCTTTTAATTTAACACTGTCTTTTCCTATAATTTTATAGCCCCATTCACAAGGATAGTCTATTTGTGGTTTATCACAAGAGTTACCGTCTAAAAGCACCTGAAACTCCTCCTGTTTTTTCTTCTAATTGGATATTTTTAATAACCATTCCTTTGTCAATAGCTTTGAGCATATCATAAATCGTCAACAGCCCTACACTCACACCTGTAAGAGCTTCCATCTCAACACCTGTTTGACCTTTCATCTTTACACGAAGAGTCAACTTGAACCCTGGCAAATCAGCCAGCTCTTCAATATCTGTCTTAATAGAGCTTAAGAGAAGAGGATGACACATAGGAATCAACCTACTTGTCTCTTTTGCCCCTTGAATAGCAGCAATAACTGCTGTCTGCAAAACAGGTCCTTTTTTTGAAATATTCTGCACAACCGCATCATAAGCTTGTGGAGTCACTTCTATCATACCAGAAGCTACAGCTACACGAGTCGTCTCTTCTTTATCCGAGACATCCACCATTTTAGGTTTATTATTCTCATCCAAATGGGTTAAATTCATTTTTTACCTTTTTTTAGCAAAATTAAAATGAAGTTTATCAAAAAAAAAGAGTATTTCCTATATAAAATTTAATTTAAAAATATATCACAATATATTTTTATATATTATCATAAAATAAGCACTATATTTAAAGAAATTTAAAATTATAAAATAATATTTTAAAATTAAAGAGTAATTTTTTAACATAAATTTACATGTTTTTTGTTATTATTCTTATTAATTAAATCTCTAAAGTAAAATTTTAAAATATTTATGGAAGTACTACTATGAAAAACTATCTACTTATACTACTAATAATCATAGGCTCTACAGGATGTACAACAAAAGAAAAATACATCCTTTTCAATCAAACAGAAATTAATAATAAAAACAAGCAACTAGAAGAGGAGACTATTACTCAACTAGAAAGTGTTGAGTTTGAGTATAAAATTCAAACACATGATCGGGTCTCTGTCATTATCTATAAACATCCTGATTTGAGTACTGCAAATCTAACCAGTATGCAACAAGATAGGGGATTGTTGGTCAACTCAAAAGGGATGATTCGACTACCGCTTATCAAAAGTATTCATGTTGCAGGACTAACACAAAGTGAAGCAGAAAATGCTTTAGAGAAAGCAATGAGTGTCTATTTAAAAAATCCTGATATTCAAGTTGAAGTTTTAAATAAACGTGCATATATTATTGGTGAAGTAAAAAATCCTGGAGAGATAGAACTCCAAAACGAACGACTTACTCTGCTTCAACTTATTGCAAAAGCTGGGGACTTAACTGACTCAGCTAATAGACAATCTATTATCATTTTCAAAGAGGGGCCTTCCTCTAAACTACGATCAAGAGTTGTAAACCTAACAGATGTTCACTCTTTGAAGACAGCTAATTTGATGATATATCCAAATGATATAGTCTATGTTACACCAAATAACATGAAAGCCTTTAATACAGGTGTTAAAGAGGTTGATCCTATATTTAACCTTATCGGGCATGTTCTTGCTCCCTTTGTTAGTATTAAATTCTTATCAAGATAGAAAGGTTAGTGAATGAATAGAGTTAACGTTGAGTCAAATAAGACAACAGAAGAGTTCACCTTTAAAGATATTGCCAATATACTCAAAAAATATAAATGGTCTATCCTTTTTATTACCCTACTATTTACTATTTTAAGTGCAACATATCTCTATTTTAAACCATCAATTTACGAATCATATGCTATTATTAAAGTTAAACCTAGTATCAAAACAACGTCTGAGGATTTAATCAACAGTACAGTATCCACAACAAAGTCTAAAGATGTTACAGAAGAGATTAGCCTTTTAAAAACCTTTAAAGTCAATAACCCACCTCTAAATCAAGTCTATTTTGGAGTACAATATTTTGTAGAAAAAGACTATAAACTGGTAGAACTATACAAGAAGATACCTATAGAAATTAAGAATATCAAAATACTAAACAGTGATATTCTTGGAAGAAGACTCACTTTAGTTCCCCATCGAGATGGATATTCAATACAGTATATCAACTCCTATAAAGAGCAAATTCAACACAAACTATTCCATAAAAAACTTTTTAAATTTGATAGTGATACCATTTTCCCATACAATCAAAAAATTACACACAAATATTTTACTTTAATGGTAGAGAAGCATAGTAAGTTTGATAAACCTATACACTTTATTATTCAAGGAGACAATAGAGATATCTTTGAAAAAATTATTAAAAATAATCTCTCTATTACACAGCTTGAAAAAGATACATCATTAATTAAAATTAGTTACAAAGATACCATTTCAGCAAGAGCCCAACTCTATGTTAATGCATTAACAGATAGTTTTATTACTCATAGTATTAACAATAAAAATAAACAAAACGATAAGACTTTAAAATTTATTCTAAAAGAGTTAAAAGAGATAAAAGAAGAGCTTAGTGCTTCAGAACAGCAACTTGAAGCATACCAGGTATCAAGAAGTATTGTTAAACCATCAGTTCAAGCGACATTCTTTATCCGTAAATTGAGTGATATTGAAATACAACTATCTGAAAACAACCTCAAAAAGAAACTTATTGTAAACCTGATTAACTTTGTAGAAAATAATTATAATCTAGAAACTATTGCTCCATCACTATCTAAATTAAGTGATGAAAATACATTACGCTTAATTAGAAAACTCCAAGATAATCAACTTCTTGAAGAGGAACTAAGTGTAGATTACACCAGCGAATATCCAAAGCTAAAGAGTCTAAGAAAACAGATTCAAAATATTCGGGAAAAAATTGCATTTAACTTTAAAAACCTAGAAACCAATATAGAGTACCAAAATACCAATCTACTTGAACGAAAAACTAAGTATGAAAATGATTTAAAGAAACTACCTTCTCAACAGAGACATTTGGTCAATATCAAAAGAAACTATGAAGTAAAATCGAGAATGTATGAATATCTACTAAAAAAAGAGGCAGAAAATAAGATTATTCAATTTGCAACATTCTCTGACTATCAAATCATTGATCATGCCTATACATCTACTCATCCTATCAAAAATAAACAATCTTTAATTTTGATACTTAGCATTATTGTAGGTTTCATTTTTGCCTCCCTTTTGGCATTTATTCGAAATCATTTTAATCGAGATATTCAAAGTCAACAAGATATAGAGAAATTAACTACGCTTCCTATTTATGGGACTATACCTTTCTATAAACAGAAAAAATATGAACTCAAAGTCAATACAGATGATAAATCTCCTTTTACAGAGAGTTTCCGTACCCTTCGAACAAACCTTCAATTTATAAAAAAAGAGAATAAAGCAACAACCATTTTAATCACATCAACAGTTGCCAGTGAAGGAAAAACCACAGTCTCTGCTAACCTTGCATCAATATTGGCAAAAGCACACTACAATACTCTATTAATCAATTTAGATATTAGAAAACCAACCCTTCATAAATTTTTCTCATTAGCCAATGAAGTAGGTATAACCAATTATCTTGATGGTCAATATAGTATTGAAGAGATTATTTCTAAAACAGAATTTGGAAATTTAGATATAATTACATCTGGTCCTATTCCAAAGAATCCATCAGAACTCATTTTGTCAAAAAAGCTATCTTCTCTTTTGGAGTCTGTAAAAACAAAGTATGACTATATTATTATTGATACTGCACCGATTGGAATAGTTACTGATACAAAAAACCTTATGCAATACAGTGATTTGAATTTAATGATTTTAAAAGAAGATTATGCAAAGAAAGAGTTTATAAAAACATTGGAACAGATGATTGAAAAACATAACTTTAAAAATATAGGATTGCTTCTTAATGCATCCAAAGAGACAGGTGGAGAGTATGGATATGGATACAGCTATGAGTATGGACAATAGTAATGAATCTATTCTCATTTTTGTTTAAACCCTCTTTAGATAACTCTATCTATGTGGATATCCACTCACATCTTCTTCCAGGGATAGATGATGGGGTAAAGAATTTAACAGACTCTATTGATATTATCAAGAGACTAAAGGATTTAGGTTATAAAAAGCTTATAACAACACCGCATATTAAAACAGATTTTTATCCTAATACAAAAGAGATTATCGCTGAAAAGTTAGAGAGTGTTAAGCATACTCTAAAAGAGCAAAATATCGATATTATTTTAGAGGCAAGTGCAGAGTACTATCTTACTGCAGAATTTTTAACCCTCTTAGAGGATAATGAACTTTTACCATTTATGGATCACTATATACTTTTTGAGACACCTTGTAATATTCGACCTCTTTTTCTAGAAGAGACAATTGAACGAATCTACCAAAAGGGATATATCCCTGTGTTAGCACACCCTGAACGCTATAAATATCTTCATGGAGATATCCGTCTCTATCGAGAATTAAAAGCACAAGGTCTTCTTTTTCAAGTGAACCTTAAGTCTCTTGAGTCAAAGTCCAAATACATTAGAGAAACAGCATTAAAACTATTACAATCAGGGCTTGTGGATTTTACAGGAAGTGATGCCCATAATCTACGTGATATTTCAAAAATTCAAAAAGTACTTAAAAATAGAAAATATCAAAATATTATAAAAAAAAATAAACTACTAAATAATGATTTATTTATCTCAAAAAAATAAAGGAATAATTTAATTAATGAAATACGATCAAGTAAAAGAGAACTTAATTAAAAGTCAAAAAACATGGCTTATTACAGGCGTAGCAGGTTTTATCGGATCAAACCTTGCTGAAGCACTTTTAAAATTGAACCAAAAAGTTATTTCACTCGATAACTTCTCTACAGGGCATGCTTATAACTTAGAACATATTCAAGCTTCTGTAACCAAAGAGCAGTGGAGTAACTTTACATTTGTTGAAGGGGATATTACCAATTTTGAAACATGTAAGAGAGTAACTGAAGGTGTAGATATTATTTTACATCAAGCAGCATTGGGTTCCGTCCCTCGTTCTATAGACAACCCGATATTAACAAATCATAATAATGTTACAGGTTTTCTAAATATGTTAACAGCCGCCAAAGATAATGGGGTAAAAAGATTTGTTTATGCTTCATCTTCTTCTGTTTATGGAGACTCTCAAGAGCTTCCAAAAGTTGAAGAACGAACAGGGAATCTGCTATCTCCTTATGCCGTTACAAAATATGTTAATGAACTCTATATGGGAGTCTTTCTAAAATGTTATGGAATGGAAGCCATTGGCTTACGATATTTTAATGTATTTGGAAAAAGACAAGATCCCAATGGTGCCTATGCGGCGGTTATGCCAAAATGGATTGGACAGATTTTAAATGGAGAAGAGCTCTTTATTAATGGTGATGGAGAGACAAGTAGAGATTTTACCTACATAGAAAATGTTATCCAAGCCAATATTTTAGCAGGAACAACAGAGAATCAAAAAGCCTTTGGAGAAGCATTTAATACAGCTATTGGAGGAAGAGAGACACTCAATAATTTATATGAAGCCATTAAAAATGGTATTGAAGAGAACCTTCCAGAGCTAACCATAAAAGAGCCTATATATAGAGACTTTAGAGTAGGAGATATTAGACACTCTAACGCGAATATTGATAAGATGAAAGAGCTACTTGGTTATGAACCAACACATACTTTAGAACAAGGGCTAAAAGAGTCCATTAATTGGTATATAAATGATATAAAAGGAGATAAATAGATGAATAAAATTGCAGTAATAGGATTAGGTTATGTTGGGCTACCTTTGGCTCATGCATTCTCAAGTAAGTATGATGTTGTTGGATTTGATATTGCACAGTGGAGAATTGATGAGCTACGTGCAGGAGAAGATAGAACATTAGAGTTAAGTAGTGAACAAGTACATCAAGCAATTGCTAACAATATGAAATTTACTAATGTCTTAGAAGAGATTTCTGATTGTAATATCTATATTGTGACTGTACCAACTCCTATTGATAAACATAAAAAACCTGATTTAACACCTCTATTAAAAGCCAGTGAATCTATTGGTAAAGTACTTAAAAAAGATGATATTGTTATTTATGAGTCAACAGTATACCCAGGTGCTACCGAAGAGGATTGTGTTCCAATTTTAGAAAAAGTTTCAGGACTTAAATTTAATGAAGAGTTCTTCTGTGGCTACTCTCCTGAGAGAATTAACCCTGGGGATAAAGAGCATACTGTTACTAAAATTTTGAAAGTAACTGCAGGTTCAACACCAGAAATTGGAGAGAAAGTCAATGATTTATACGCAAGTATCATTACAGCAGGAACACACTTGGCACCTTCGATTAAAGTAGCCGAAGCAGCTAAAGTTATTGAAAATTCTCAACGGGATATTAATATCGCTTTTGTTAATGAACTCTCCATGATATTTAATCGATTAAATATTGATACAAATGCTGTTTTAGAAGCAGCTGGGACAAAGTGGAACTTTTTACCATTTAGACCAGGTCTTGTAGGCGGTCATTGTATTGGTGTAGACCCTTACTACTTAACACATAAAGCTCAAGAGGTAGGATACAACCCCGAAATTATACTTGCAGGTCGAAGACTTAATGATAATATGGGGATTTATGTAGCCAATCAAGTAATTAAACTCATGATTAAAAAAGGGCAAAAAATTGAAGGGGCAAAAATCTTAGTTCTAGGAATTACCTTCAAAGAGAACTGTCCAGATATTCGAAACTCTCGTGTGATTGATGTTATTCGTGAATTACAAGATTTTGGATGTGAGGTTCAAGTAAGTGACTACTGGGCAGACAAAGAAGAGGTTAAACGAGAGTATAATCTTGACCTATTAGAGAATACTAATCTCAATACAGATAACTTTGATGCTGTCATACTCGCTGTCTCTCATAATGAGTATAAAAATTTATCACTAAAAAACCCTAAACAAGTTATATTTGACATCAAATCTGTACTTAATGATGCAGATGGTCGCCTATAAAAAGAGAAGCCTATCCTAGGCTTTTCTATCAAGAAGAGACAGTATTTCGGATAATCGTCAACATATCTTTTGCAAGTTTTTTTCGATCATACATTTTAGCTAGCTCTCTCGCTCCCTTCTGACATGAAGCATATATCTTTTCATCCTTTAATAGTTTTAACTTTTCAAGAAAATCTTCTTCATTTTCAGGCTCAAAACAGATACCTGCATTATTTCTTTCTAAAATAGATTGTGCTTCACCTCTAACTCCCAAAAGAGTTGGTTTCTCCATTGCTGCTGCCTCAAATATTTTTGAAGGAATCACTGTTTTAAAGTTATCTTCATCTTTTAATGGTGCCAAAGAGACATCACAAATAGAGAGATATTGAGGTACACTCTCTTTTGTAATAGAGTCTAAGAAAGTAATATTTAATAAGTTTAATTTTTTAGCAATAGTCATGATTTTTTGCTTCATTGCACCATCTCCGACAAAAAGAAAATGGATATTTTCATCATCCACTTTGGCAATAGAATTAACAATAAAATCTAAACTATGTGCAAGACCATGTGTTCCGATATACCCCACAATAAACTTATTAGAAAGATTCAGTTTTTTTAGTAATTCAGAATCTTTCTCTCTGGCTGTAAATAAATCTAAATTGGAACCATTTGTAATTACAGAAATCTTACTCTCATCAATACCTCGTCCTATTAAATTTTTCTTGAATGCATCCGTAACAGCAATAACTTGATTAGAATCTCGATAAAGCCCTAACTCTATCTTTTCTAAAAAATTTAAAACTTTACTCTCTTTCATCACATTTACTGTCTTTATAGATTCAGGCCAAATATCTCTTAATTCAAAAATCCATGGTTTCCGTCTGATTTTACTTAATCCATAACCACTCCATGTTGTAAAAAATTGAGGAGAGGTAGCAATGATAATATCATATTTTTGGAATAACCCTACAAAAAATGACATGATAGAAAAAGAGAGATAATCTAATACCCGTTTAATAAAACCTTGATTAGAGGTCATATAACTCCATACTCTAATAACTGTTATACCATCAATATTCTCTTTCTGATATAATTTATTTTTATAATTTTTATAGAGTTTTCCATGAGGAAAATTTGGTGCACAGGTTATTACAGTTACATCCACTCCCTCCTTTATCCACTCTTGACAATGTTCATATGTTCGTGTTGCAGGAGCATTAACCTCTGGTGGAAAATTATCACTTAAAAATAGTATTTTCATAGGGATCCATTCTTTCTTAAAAAATTTTTAAACTAAAAAAATATTATATCATATTTTTTTTAATTTAAAAATATTAAATAATATTTTTTTAAACTTTAAAGATTATTAGGATTATATAATATTCTTTTGTGTATATTTATGTATATTAATGTATAATTCTATTAAAAATAGTTAAAAAAGGAGTTTTATATGAATCTTAGAAAAAGGGAATTTAGATGAAGATTAAAAATAACTTAATATTTTATACGCTACTTTTTAGTACAACATTTTTATATTCAGATATCAAAGGAATTGTTTTTCAGGACTTACCTCTTAATAAATCTAATTTAAATCGTTATGGAGTTCAAGATAACAATGAATTAGGTATTCAAGGAATCAAAGTCACTGCTTATCCTGATAATATTTTCACATTTACAGATAATAATGGAACTTGGTCTCTAGCTACTACAGAAAACTCTCGAATTGAGTTTTCAAATATACCTGATTATCTCCAAGAGAGTCCAAATGGAAAAGTAGAAAATTCTTCAGTTCAATTTATTAAAAATGGAGACCAAAATGTAACCTTTGGAATACATAACCCAGATGATTTTACCAATACCGCTACACCTTTATATGTTAATAATATTCAGCAAAATGGTACCCATATTGGGAGTACCACACAAAGTCTACATACAGTAGAATACAATGCTACAGGGTTAAATGCAGATTATGAAAATATAAATGGTATTCAAGGAACAGGAGAGATTCCTCAGGATACGGTAACAATGGAAGAGATTGGATCGGTATGGGCAAAGGCTTATCAACGAGACAAGAAAAGACTCTTTTTGGCAAGTATGCTTCAACGTCATATTGGATTTGCACAGAGTCCATCAGAAATTTATGTGATGAACTATTTTAATTTTGAAGCAGATAAAAATGCCACACTTTTAGGGAGTTTTTTTTTACAAGACAGAATAGCCTCTAATAGTGGATTACCTATTGATTTAGGAATGGTAGACAGAACAAGTAGTAGTGACAATCAATTATATGATGGGATTACTACACCCAATATTGATTTAGATGCTTATGCAAAAGTAGGTAAAATATCTTATGGTGGGATGGATATTGACCATAAAAAAAATAAACTATGGGTAGTAAATTTACATCAAAAAGGGCTAATATCTTTAGATATATCGGGAAATTTTAACGAGCTATCTGATCTAAATACAACTGTTAATCAATATCTAATTGAGACTATACCAAATGTACCGTTATGTGTTAATGGTAATTTACGACCATGGGCATTGAAAATACATGAAGGAAGAGGATATTTGGGTACAGTTTGTGATGCTAACAACTCTTTGTCTCGACTTGATTTAAATGCATCTGTACTCTCTTTTGATTTAGAAAATCCATCAATGGGCTTTAAAAATGAAATTACATTTTCATTAAATTATTTAAGACAAATAAGAAAGTGGTATCCATGGAGAGATGATTTTGTAGATATTAACTCTACATATGATGGTGTTTATTATGGAGAACCTATCTTAAGTGATATTGAATTTGATGAGTATAATAATATTTATCTTGCTTTTTTAGATAGATATGCAACTCAATTGGGAGTAGGAAATTACCGTGCCATTTCAAATACAACCCTCAGAGAAAATGCTTATGAGTTTGGAGAAATTTTAAAAATTTGTAATAGTAATGGTATATATGAGAGAGAAGGAACAGGAAGTTGTACTCAATCTCACTATACAGACTTAAATATTAGTGAATTTTTTAATGACCAAGGTGGTGCAGGAGGAAGAGAGTCATCTTTAGGATCACTTGCAATACTAAAAGGAAAGAATGAATTACTTTTAACTATGGTTGATCCACATCCAGAGTCATCAAGTAGAACAGATTCTAACTACTGGTTTACACAGGGTGTACACACATTAAGCTTAACTGATGGAAATATTACAAATTGGTATTCCAATATATATAGTGCACCTATTAATCCTATTGACCCTACAGACCTAAATCCTCAAGGACTTAATGCAAAAGCTAATGGGATTGGAGATATTGAACTCATTCTCGCTCCTGCACCAATTGAGATTGGAGATAGAGTATGGCTCGATAACAATAAGAATGGTATACAAGATGCAAATGAGCTTGGTATTTCGGGTGTTGAAATCCAACTTTTAAAAGATAATAATATTACAGCCACAGCAATTACAGATATTAATGGAACTTTTATTTTTTCAAATAATCCAAATGGTATAACATCTAAAAGTCATATTTACCAAATTTCTACATTAACTCAAGATAGTAATTTAACTCTAAGAATTCCTAATTTCAATCAACAAGCTACATTAAATGGTCTAAAACTCACAACCAATGATATTGGAGAAGGAAATAATAGTAATTTAAATGATAGTGATGGTCAACTCAATGATAATAATATAACATATAAAATAAGCTCAAATGAGATAGAGAGCGTGGGTGTGAATAATCACTCTTTTGATTTTGGATTTCAAAATATTACTATACCATCAACACCAACTCCAACACCAATACCTGCTACAACATATATACTTGGAGATAGAGTATGGCTTGATAGTAACCACAATGGTATTCAAGATAATAATGAAGATGGTGTCGAAGGGGTAACTGTTAATTTATTCTATAATCCAACTTGTCATGGAACTCCAGGCAGAAGAGTAATTACTAATAATTATGGGAAATACCTTTTTACACATCTTATTGAAATAGACTACTGTATCGAGTTTACAGATTTACCTGCTGACCATAATATAACTGCTTCAAATCAAGGTGGTAATGATACTCTAGATTCAGATGTAAATAGTAATGGTCAAGTTACAAATATTCATCTCAATTCAGATAACAACTCTACTGATATGGGTATCTTTTATAATCCACCTGTCGTTGTAGTGGTTCCTCAACCTGCTCCTCTAACTTACAACTTGGGTCATCTTGTATGGTTAGATAGTAATGAAAATGGTATTCAAGATAGTGAAGAGAATGGGGTTGACAATATTACTGTCAATCTATTTAATAATGCCACATGTAGTGGAGCTGTAAACCAATCTACCACTACCAATAATGGAAACTATAACTTTAGTAACCTCCCTTCAGGAGACTACTGTATCGAGTTTACAGATTTACCTGCTGACCATAATATAACTGCTTCAAATCAAGGTGGTAATGATACTCTAGATTCAGATGCAAATAGTAATGGTCAAGTTACAAATATTCATCTAAATTCAGATAACAACTCTACTGATATGGGTATCTTTTATAATCCACCTGTCGTTGTAGTGGTTCCTCAACCTGCTCCTCTAACTTACAACTTGGGTCATCTTGTATGGTTAGATAGTAATGAAAATG
>Ga0256827_10000630_pt1 | contig 22083 bp, 21 predicted proteins | sample CV84metaG_FD_185977 | JGI IMG/M metagenome (GOLD analysis project Ga0256827, IMG submission 185977) | Hydrothermal vent microbial communities from East Pacific Rise, Pacific Ocean - CV84 | ecosystem: Environmental > Aquatic > Marine > Hydrothermal vents | place: Pacific Ocean: East Pacific Rise... | reverse complement strand
AAGTCAAAAAGCACTAATGTTGCCACCAGGCTTAGCTATTTTAGGTCTTTCAAACGCAGCGATTGAGAAGATAGGCTCAGGTGTTGGGTACTACTTAAATCTTGCAAGTGAGATAAAAAAGCAGCGTCAAAATACAACAGCATATACAGCTGCAACTACTCTTACAATTGGACTCCTTGAAGTACTTGAGACAATTGAAGCAGATGGTGGCATTGAGAAGCTTTATGCGGATACAGCAACTCGCGCTGCGGCAGTAAAAAGTGCACTTGAAGCATTAGGTCTTCATATCTATCCAACGTCTCCAGCAAAATCTATGACAACTATTGATGATGCAGATGCTGCAGAGATTAGAAAACTCCTCAAAACAGAGTTTGATGTAAATGTAGCAGGTGGTCAAGATCATCTCAAAGGTAAGATCTTTAGAATCAATCAGATGGGACTTATCTCTAACTTTGAGATGGCATGGGTTGTAAACGCTGTTGAGTTATGTTTAGCAAAAATTGGACGACGTGCTTATGATGGAACTGCAAATAGAATCTTTAATGAGATTACATTTAAGATGGGAAAATAGATGATACTTGAACATGAAATTCCTAATGGGAGTAAACTTTACTTTGGTGAGTCAGCAAAAGTAAAACGCCGTATAGAAAATGTAGCGAGTGAGATACTTGATGCAAATGGGTTTGAGGAGATTGTAACACCGATATTCTCTTATCACCAGCACTTAAGTATAGCTGATGAGCGTGAACTTATAAAAGTAAATGATGCTAAAAATAACTCTCTCTCTTTAAGAGCAGACTCTACTATAGATGTTGTTCGTATTATAGAGAAGCGTTTAGGTGCAAACTACTCTCAAAAAAAGTGGTTTTACATTCAGCCTGTCGTGACATACCCAACAACAGAACAGTATCAAGTTGGTGTTGAATTTATGGGTGAGAAAAAACTCTCTTCAGTTGCCTCTTTAGCAGTTCAAATTTTTGAGAAGTTAGATGTTGCTCCACTTATGCAAATCTCAAATATTAAAATTCCAGAGATTTTAGTAGCAATGTTCGAAACCCTTAGTATTGATGATTTTAGACATATAAATATAGATAAATTTATCTCTTTAAATGTAGAGTGGCTTACAAAACTTGTCTATCTTCAATATATAGAGCAGATAGATGAAGTGATGGAAATTGCTCCAGATTCTATAGTAGTTGAGTTACAAAAGATGAAAGATCTCTGTGCAGAGATGTCATGTGAAAATACAGTGCTAGCACCAATGTACTATGCAAAAATGCTATACTATGATGAACTCTTCTTTAGAGTTATTCAAGATAATGAAGTTTTTGCTCGTGGTGGAAGATATAAAAACAATGAGCTCACATCAGTAGGTTTTGCAATATATACAGACGCAGTTTGTGAAGAGATAACAAAATAATTATTAGAAAAAAAGAGGAAATTTTTATGAAAGCAGATTTAATTGTAGGGATCCAATGGGGTGATGAAGGAAAAGGAAAGATTGTAGATCGTCTTGCATGTGAATATGATATGGTATGTCGCTCTCAAGGTGGACACAATGCAGGACACACTATCTGGGTTGATGGTGTTAAGTATGCACTACATCTTATTCCATCAGGTGTTTTAAACCCTGAAGCTATTAATGTAGTAGGAAATGGTGTTGTTCTCTCTCCAGAGTCTATCATCAAAGAGATGGAGCAGTTTGAGAATCTTGAAGGACGTCTCTATATCTCAGATAAAGCACACTTAAATCTCTATTACCATGCACTTATTGACCAAGCTAAAGAGCGTCTCAAAGGTGATAAAGCAATTGGAACTACTGGAAAAGGGATTGGACCTGCATATGCAGATAAAATCAATAGAACAGGATTCCGTGTAGGTGAGCTGCTTAATCCAGCAAAACTTACAGCTTCTATTATTGAGTATTTTGAGCAAAATAGACAGATATTTGATATCTATGAGATTGCTACACCAAAGGAAGCAGAACTTTTAGCACAACTAGAGGGCTTTAAAAAAGAGCTTGCTCCTTTTATTACTGATACTACACAACTTGTGTGGCGTGCTCTTGATGATGAGAAGAGAATTCTTTTAGAGGGTGCTCAAGGTACACTTCTTGATATAGATCATGGAACATACCCATTTGTAACTTCTAGTGCAACTGTAAGTGCAGGTGCTTGTACAGGCCTTGGAATTAATCCAAAAGATATTGGAAAAGTGATCGGAATAGTAAAAGCATACTGTACACGTGTTGGTAATGGACCATTCCCATCAGAAGATTTTGGTGAAGATGGAAAACGTCTTGGTGAACAGGGTCATGAGTTTGGAACAACAACAGGACGTGCTCGTCGTTGTGGTTGGTTTGATGCCGTTGCTACTCGCCATGCTGCTCGTCTCAATGGTTGTGATGAGTTAGCACTTATGAAACTTGATGTTCTTGATGGTTTTGATGAAGTAAAACTCTGTGTTGCATATGAGCTAAATGGTGAAACTATTGATTATATGCCATCAAATCTTGATGATGTGAAACCGATTTATAAAACTTTTAAAGGGTGGAATAATTCAGTAGGTGCGAGAAGTTTTGATGCACTTCCAAAAGATGCACAAGATTTTGTAAAAACGATAGAAGAGATTAGCAAAACAAAAGTTGGGATTATCTCTACATCACCAGAGAGAGATGATACAATTATTCTCTAAAGAGCATTAGCTATGATGAAGAGTCGCTACACACCTCTTGTAAGTGTAAAAAAAAACATTATGCAAAAGAGTGAGCGACTACTTCAGAGTGCAAATGCAAATTTAAACAGTGCATCTGCAGCACTGCAAATCTCACTTGAAGAACTTAAGAAGATAGAACCACCAAAAGAGGGTATTATCTCAGATTTTTTATCCTCCAGACTACTTTTAGATGCACAAAGAAACTTAATACGAAATAACGAAGAGTGGGTAATATTTGCAAAGAGTCAGATACGAGAGGCAAAAGAGCAACTTAAATTAGATATGATAGAGTATGAGAAGTTTAAATCACTTGAACTTCAAGAGATAAAAGAGAGATTGCATCAAGAGAAGATGCAAGAGGCAAAAGATCTTGATGAGATTGCACTTATGACTTTCGATAAAAAAAGATAAACAATAAGGAGATAGTGTTGAAAACTGCTTTACTACTATTTTTTACGACATCACTATTTGCACTACAAACAAGTGACAGACTCTTTGAGTGTACAGAGATTTTTAAAGAGAGAAAAAGTGAACTTCTTGTAGAGCTTGAACGTATAGATGAACAAAAACAAGCACTCTCTGCACTGCAAATTGCAACTGAAGAGTTACTAAAACAAAAAGAGAAAAAGCTCTCATTAAAAGAAGAAGAACTCGACAAGAAATTAGAAACAATTACTGCGAAAGAAAAAAATATTCAAGAACTTTTAGCTAAAAATGAGGCTGTACTAAAAGAGTTAAAAAGTACAAAAATGAGTAAAATAGCTCAAACATTTTCAAAAATGAAGGCAGCTTCAGCTGCAAATATTCTCTCAGATATGGAAGAAGCAGATGCAAAAGCTATACTAGAGTCTCTTAAACCAAAAGTGGTTGGAAAGATTTTAACAAAAATGGATGCAAAAAAAGCTTCAAGATTGACACAACTTTTAAGTAAATAGTACTCAACTAATATGATTTTTACCTTACTTATTGTAAAATGTCCAAATTTAATTAAATAAGCAGGGTCATTAACATATGAAAATATCACTCAAAACTATTCCCCATATATCCAATAAAATAGCAATCGATTTAAACAAAAGTGGTGTTGTAACAATGACAAAAGGCTTAGAGCCAGTTGCACAAGAAGCGATAAAAGTTCTCGAAGAGAATATAAAGCAGGAGATGGCTTTAGAGGAGAAAGTAAATCTAATCTGTGATGATAACGAAGAACAGATAGAGTTTATGCTTGCAGATGAGCGACAACTCTTTTTTATGATCAAGAAAAAACTTGCACCAGAATTTGGTGTAATTTTGGATTATGAGGAGCGTTTTTCAGATTTAAGCCATAAGATATTAGATGAGCTATATGAAGAGGATCTCATTCACTTTGATGTGACAGAAAATCGTATAAAAAATATTATTTATAATGCAATAACAGGCTTTATTGCTGATGCTTCTGAGATTGAAGATGCAGTAATGGATAAGATTCGTTCATATAAAAAACGATATATACCAGGAACAGATGAGTTTGATATTTTACATGAAAAAATCTATCGTGAAGAGATGATGAAAAGAGGTATGGAGTAGTGAGTATGGAGACAAAAAGAGTTTATATCTACCTTGAAAATGGTACTTTTTTAGAAGCAAATAGTTTTGGAGCAGATGCAACAGTGGTAGGAGAGATAGTGTTTAATACTTCACTCTCTGGGTATCAAGAGATTATGTCTGATCCTTCGTATGCTGGGCAATTTGTAACATTTACAATGCCAGAGATTGGAAATGTTGGCGTAAATGCTCAAGATATGGAGAGTAGTAGTGCACATGCAAAAGGGATGATTGTTCGTAAGTATCAAGAGCGTTACTCAAACTTTAGAGCAGAGGGTTCACTCGCTGATTTTTTAGTAGAGCATAATGTTATGGGTATCTGTGATATAGATACAAGATATTTAACAAAAATGATCCGTTCAGAGGGTGCTATGATGATGATAGCATCTACAGAGATTAGCGATAAAGAGGAGTTAGCAAAAGTTTTAGCTGATTCACCTCGCATTGAAGATGTAAACTATATTGAACAAGTAAGTACAAAAGAGGCTTACAAGCATACTACAAGTACATATAACGACAAAGAGGGCTTTGAGTATGATGCAGCACCAGAAGCAAAAGCAAAAATCGCAGTTGTAGATTTTGGTGTAAAGAGAAATATTTTAAACGAAATAGTATCAGCAGGTATTGCTGTAGAAGTAATTCCAAATGACTTTAAAGCAGAAGATCTTATAGGAAAGTATGAAGCAAAAGAGATAGATGGTGTTTTTCTCTCAAATGGACCTGGTGATCCATTAGTCCTCAAAAAAGAGCAAGAACAGATTAAAAAACTCATCGCTGCAAAGATTCCTATGTTTGGTATCTGTTTAGGACACCAGCTTTTAAGTATCTCTCATGGTTATGATACATTTAAACTAAAATTTGGGCACCACGGTGGAAATCATCCTGTAAAAAATGAAAAAACTGGACTTGTTGAGATCACAGCACAAAATCATAACTATAATGTGCCGGACAATATTACAGAGATTGCAACAGTAACACATACAAATCTTTTTGATGATACTATTGAAGGACTTCGCTATAATGATGCACCAATTTTTTCAGTACAACATCACCCTGAATCTTCACCAGGACCAAAAGAGAGTCGTTATATATTTAGCGAGTTTTTAAACCTTATAAAAAGATAAACATAGTACATCAAGTACTACGTTTGTCAATAATAATCACTTCCTCCTCACACTTAAAATCAAAATATCCAAAAGTAAACAAAAAGCTAATAAATATGAAAATTTATTTATCAATTAAGATTATTTGAACCAATACCCTGCTAATATACAATGTTAATTAGTTTAGTAGCTATATCTATATATAGGCTATTAAACGTAATTGCTTTGAATCTTAAGGAGGCTATATATGGAGAATCGTCCATTAGGGTACGACTATACGGTTGCAAAGATGTTTATGCTAACAACAATTGTTTTAGGAATTGTTGGTATGAGTATCGGTGTATTTATTGCATTTGAACTTGCATTCCCAGGATTAAATACAATCTTTGGAAGTGGAGTTGCTGAATATACAAACTTTAGTCGTCTTCGTCCACTGCATACTGATGCAGTTGCGTTTGGTTTTACAGTGAGTGGTATTTTTGCTACTTGGTATTATGTTGGTCAGAGGGTACTAAAAGTATCAATGGCTGAATCTAAATTTTTAATGTTTATTGGTAAATTACAATTTTGGTTATATGTAATCGGTGTTGCAGCAGTTGTTGTTTCATTATTTATGGGTTACACTACATCAAAAGAGTATGCTGAATTTGAATGGCCTATTGATATCGCAATTGTTGTGGTATGGGTATTATGGGGTGTTTCAATTTTTGGTCTTATCGGTATTCGTCGTGAGAAGAGTCTATATATTTCTGTATGGTACTATATTGCTACATTCTTAGGTGTGGCTATGCTTTATCTTTTCAACAACATGGAAGTTCCAACTATGCTTGCAACTTCAGCTGCTGGTGAAAGTGGTATTGGTGATTGGTTCCACTCTGTTTCAATGTATGCTGGTACAAATGATGCACTAGTACAATGGTGGTATGGACATAATGCAGTTGCATTCGTATTTACTGTGCCTATTATTGCTATGATTTATTACTTTTTACCAAAAGAGTCTGGTCAAGCTATTTACTCATACAAATTATCATTACTCTCTTTCTGGGGATTAATGTTTGTTTACCTATGGGCTGGTGGTCACCACCTTCTTTTCTCAACAGTTCCGGACTGGATGCAGACAATGGGTTCAATTTTCTCTGTTATTCTTATCCTTCCATCATGGGGTTCAGCGATCAATATGCTTCTTACAATGAAAGGTGAGTGGCAACAAGTTGCAGCATCTCCATTAATTAAGTTTATGGTACTTGCTTCTACTTTCTATATGTTCTCAACACTAGAAGGTCCAATTCAAGCTATCAAATCTGTAAATGCTATTGCACACTTTACTGACTGGATTGTTGGTCACGTACATGATGGTACTCTTGGTTGGGTTGGATTTATGATTATTGCTGCACTTTATCATATGGCTCCACGTGTATTTAAACGTGAGTTATACTCTAAGTCTTTAATGGCATCACAATTCTGGATTCAAACATTAGGTATTGTACTTTACTTTACATCTATGTGGATTGCAGGGATCACTCAAGGTATGATGTGGCGTGCTCACGATGAGTATGGTAATCTTGCTTACTCATTTATTGATACTGTTGATGTTCTTCACCCTTACTATGCACTTCGTGGTACTGGTGGTCTATTATACTTAGTTGGTTTCTTCATGTTTGCTTATAACATTTATAAAACTATGACATCTGGAAAAGCTTTAGAGCAAGAACCAGCTAACGCATCGCCTATGGGCGCTTAAGAAAGGGAGGATTTTATTATGTTTCATTGGTTAGAAAAAAACCCGTTCTTGTTTTCGGTAGGTGTATTTCTTGTTATCGCTTTTGCCGGATTAATTGAAATCGTTCCAAACTTTGCTCAAGCATCTCGTCCTGTTATTGGTACTACTCCATACTCTACATTAGAGTTAGCAGGTCGTCAAGTTTATATTAAAAATAGTTGTAATGCTTGTCATTCACAACTTATTCGTCCATTTAAATCAGAAACTGACCGTTATGGTCACTACTCTTTAAGTGGTGAGTATGCTTATGATCGTCCATTCCTATGGGGTTCAAAACGTACTGGTCCAGATTTAATGCGTGTTGGTAACTATAGAACTACTGAGTGGCATGAAAATCACATGAAAGATCCACAGTCAATAGTACCTACAAGTATTATGCCAGGATACCCATGGATGTTTACAAATAAAGCTGACATAGATACAGCATTTGCAGAGCAGTTAACTGTAAATCAATTTTTTGCAGTTCCATATAACAAACCAGTTCCTATGAAAGATGGATCAACTAAAGTTGTTAAAATGGGTAAAAGCATTGCAGAAGCTAATGCATTAGCTTTAGAAGAAGCAAAAGATGTTGTGTCTCATATGAAAGATCAAGATGTTAAAGATGCAGTTGCACGTGGTGAAATTCCAGAAATCGTAGCACTTATTGCATATTTAAATAGTCTTAAATAGAAAAGGATTGTAGTGGATTTTAATGAATTTGCCGCGTATGCTTATTTTTTCTTAGTAGTATTTTTAGTTGTAGGAAGTTACTCTTACATCTATCATCTCTACACAAAAAGAAAAGATGCATCGGGTGTTGATTATGAAAACTACAGCAATATGGCATTAGATGATGATATAGGTTCTACACCAGTAAAGCCTATGTCAGATGAAAAAGAAAAATAGGAGAGATACATGAACAAGCTTTATGTTTGGGGGATTATCATTGCAGCTGCTATGCTTGGTGCAACTTACGCAACTGTAGGTTACCAAAAAGGTGGATTGAATGGTGATATCGTTAATATGCTTGCTGTTGCAGGTGCAGTTGCACTTGTAATTATTACAATTTTTGTTGTAATCAAGTATGTTCGTCAGATGCAAACAGATACCGCTGAGGGTGAGTTAGCAGATGAGTCTTGGGATAATATAGGTGAATATAAGAATCCAGTACCAATGGGTTGGGCTATTATGTTTTTAGGTACTATGGTATGGGGAATGTGGTATTTTCTAGCAGGTTATCCTGTAAATGCTTATTCACAAATCGGTGAGTACAATGAAGATGTTGCAGTACACAATGCAAAATTTGAAAAGAAATATGCTGATATCAAAGGTGATGACCTTGTAGATATGGGTGAGTCTGTTTATCTAGTAGAATGTGTTGCTTGTCACGGTCTTAATGCTGATGGTAATGCTGAAATTGATGCAGCAGATATCAACAAAAGAATCTCTGCTAAAAGTGTAAAATATGTTGTGAATCATGGTTCTAACAATAAACTTTTAGGTACAGAAATGCCAATGCCAGACCGTAATGGTCTTTTCAATTCTGATACAGGTGCTTTAATCACTGATGAAGAAATTGATGCAGTTTCAGCATATGTTGGAAATGGTATGAGTGGTAGTGATGAAGGTGCAAAAGTATTTGCAGCAGTATGTTCAGCATGTCATGGTACAGATGGTAAAGGGCAAGCTTATGTTGCTCCAGATATCGCATCATGGAATCAAACTTTAATCACAAATGTATTAGATTATGGTAAAGTTGGTGGTATTGGTGAAATGCCAGCAATGGATAGACTTAATACAAAACAAAAAGAAGCTATTGCAGCATATGTAATGAGCTTGAATAAAGGAGAGTAGTAACATGAATGAAAACAGAAGTGTTTGGGCTCTTAATGGTTTAACTGGTGGTCTTATTGCTACCGGTTTACTTCTTAGTATATTAGCATTTTTAACGGTTGGCGCTTTAAGCGTTCAGTCTGCTCAAGCTGAGAATTATTACCAAATAGTAAATGAAAAATCAATTGGTTCAGGTATAGGTTTTGGTGAAGGTCATACTACATCAAAAATGTCTGATCATGTTGTTGATGCAAAGTAAGGAGTCTTAAGATGGAAAAAATAATTTCTTGGGGTCTATTAATTATGGCTGCATACACACTTTATGCTGTGGTTACACCAAACCACCTTTTTATAGGTTAGGAATTTCATTGAAGTTTTTAACTAGAGGGCTTTTTGCCCTCATATTCATTATAATATCTCAATCACAACTCTCTGCAAAATATTTATATAAAGATGAGATTATCTTAAATCCTAAGTTTACAACAGATATTGAGACTTTAGGAAGTATACTTTTTGAAAAGACAGGAATATCTTTAAATTTACTTATGTTAAAAAGACTTCCATCAGATGTCACTATGCTTGAGTATGAAGAAGCAATTCTAAAAAATATAGCTGAACCTACTATATTGTTAGTATTTTCAGAAATGGATAAATCAGTAGATATTGAAGTCAATGATAAAACTTTATATAAGTATTTTAATAAAGAGCAGGTTTTAAGTCCTGTTACATCTTATGTACAAGCATTTATATTAGCAGCAGGTTATGCTAGAACATGGGAAGATATAAAAAAAGTTATGAGTCATACAGGGGGAACAATCCTTCCACTTCTTGGTGTTAAATCAAAGGAGATGACACTAGAGACGAAATATTCAGCAGCTATGTTTAATGGATACTTAGATATCGCACAGCAGATAGCAAAATCAAAAGAAGTAAAACTTGGTGATGGTTTTGATAACGAAACCAATCAACAGATGCTTTTTATATTTAGAATATTGTTCTATGGTACAATTTTTTACGCTATTATAATGTATCTAAAAAGATATATATATAAAAGAAGGCATAAAGATGAAACTTTTAAAAAGTGGTAAAATATGGCCCTATGCGATAGGTGCTGCAATTACATTAGTATTTGGTTTTTGTGTTGCAACTATTATTGTGACAGGTAAGGCTGACTTGCAAAAAAGTGATGCATATATGACATATTATCAAGATGCTGATGCGAATGCTAATAATTATATTCAAGCAAAAATAATGTTTGATAAAAAGTATAAAGTACATTATATTTCAAATGGTATAGATAAAAAAGGTTCTCTTATCTCTTACAGAATAGTAGATATAAGTGGTAATCCTGTAAATAATGCAGAAGTTATTTTGGCTACAAGCAGACCAGAGACAAATAAATATAATCAGAAACTTGAAAATCCAGAAGTAAAAGATGGTGTCTATACATTTAAAGATGCACTCTTTCCAAAAGTTGGTGTGTGGAATCTTATCGCAAAAGTTAAAATTGGAGATAACTTTAGATTTCTTAATATAAAAGCTGATACAAGAAGTAGAGAGGCTTTTGAATTTTAATTTATGGATAACAAAACCATAGTACTCCCTTCTGCTCGTGCAATCCGCCATGAGCAGCAGCGACTTAAAGATGAGTCGCTCTTTCTTCCTAACTATATAACTATGAGTGATTTTATATCAAAGATATCTTTTGTAAAAGGATATAGAGAAATTGATGATGAGAGTAGAATACTTTTACTCCTTGAAGCTTCTAATTTTCAAGCATTTACTGCATTAAAAATTGAGAGAAACTTTTTTACTTTTACAAAAAATAGTAGTTATATATTTAAATTTTTTGCAGAGTTAAGTGCAGAACTTTATGAGATAGAAAATCTTCGTGGTGCAGATCTCTATGCTGAATATGAAGAGCATATAACAATACTTATTGAACTCTATAAACGCTATGAGAGACTTTGTAATGAGAAGCGATATCTTGATAAAATATTTCTTCCAAAATACTACATATTTAATGAAAGTTATCTTAAACGCCATAGTAATATAGAGATTAATGTAGATGGACATTTAACGAATTTTGAGTTTCAACTTTTAGAGGAGTGTTGTGCATTTGCAGAGGTAGTAATTCTTTTTAATACATCTATACACAATCAGAAGATGCAGCAAAGGTTTCATGAGATCGGCATAGAACTGACTGCTGGCTATAGATATAAAATTTCACTAAATAATAAAGAGATAGTTACGAAAGAGTCACTAAAGAAAAATAGTAATATACGATGTGAAAGTTTTAGTGAATCTCTACTTCAAGTAGCATTTATAAAAAAAGAGATCGCATCATTTATAGCAAAAGGGTATGCCCCTGAGAAGATAGCTGTGATACTTCCTAATGAGTCTTTAGCTGAGAGACTCAAAAGCTTTGATACTAAATCAAATCTAAATTTTGCAATGGGAGAGAGTTTTACAAAAAGTATGCTTTATATAGAGTTACAAGCAGTTATAAAGTTTATAGAGCTGCATTCTCATGAAAATAGTGCAAGAGTTGAGAGAGTTGGAGATAGACTCTATGCACTTCTTTTAAGCGTATACTACAAAAACATAGAGGAAGTTGACTTTATCGCTTTACTTGAAAAGATTGCGACTTACTTTACTCAGAAGAGAGTTTTAGAGATATATACTCAAGAGGTGTATAGCTTTAAAAAACTTCTTTCACTAATGCAAAATATGAGTATAAAAGCACTTCTTAATCTCTTCATGCAGCGTTTAGCTTCGCGTAGTATGGATGATATTCGAGGAGGAAAAGTAACCGTAATGGGTGTTTTAGAGACTCGTAGTGTAGTGTTTGATGCGGTTATAATCGTAGATTTTGATGATAAAAATGTACCGAAGAGAAGTGATAAAGATATGTTTTTAAATACACAAATTCGAGAGGCTGCAAATCTTCCGACTATGAGCGATAGAGAGAATTTACAAAAGCACTACTATGAGATGCTGATGAGTAACTCAAAAGAGGTTGCTCTTTCGTATGTTGGCTCTACTGAGAGTAGTGGTTCGCGTTTCTTAAAACAGTTGGGGATTAAAGAGAATAATATATTTGATGAGCATGAATACTCTAAGATACTCTTTTCTCATGCAGAAGATAAAAGTGTTGCTTTTGAAGATAGGCTTATAAAATATAGTTTTACTGATGTAAAACTCTCAAATAGTCGATTAAAAACTTTTTTAACATGTAGACGTAAATACTATTATAAATATATTGAACATATCAAAGGGCATACAATTCCCCAGGATATGCCTCAGGAGTATGAGATAGGAAATAGTGTGCATTTAGCACTCAAAGAGCTATATAGTAAAAGAGATCACTATTTGGATGTAAAAGAGCTTGAGCATGATCTCAATAGAGAGCTAGATCGTGTATGTGGTGAGAGTGAACTTGAGAAGTATCTTATAGCAATTCAAAAAAGAAATCTCAAAAAGTTTGTGCAACTTGAAGTCGCTCGTTTTCAAGAGGGATATAGAGTAGATTCTTGTGAAAAATACTTTGAAATTCCCTATAGAGGGTTTACACTTATAGGTACTATTGATAGAGTTGATAAGCTTGGCAGTGATCTGTGTGTGTTGGATTATAAAACAGGAAGTTATAAACTTTATAATAAAAATAGTTTTATGGAAGCAACTGATTTTCAACTAGAATTTTATTATCTTTTGGCTGCAGGTGAAGGGCATGTTGATAGATGTAGTTTTTATGATTTAAAAGAGGTACAGATAGTTTCAGAAGCTTTTTTAGAGAAGAAACTAGAGGTACTAAATGCTATACTCAAAGATCTATTAGAGATTGAAGAGATAGATACAAAGCAGTGTGAAAATCTTAGTGATTGTCTCTACTGTGAATACAGTATTATGTGTCAAAGAGATTAAAACTCCTTGCGCACATATTTTAATAAATTTATAAAATTACCTCTGCAATCTTTCTCTCAAGATCCTCTTTACGAATAGGTTTCATAAGAAAACCATTTGCACCACAATCTAGTGCTTCTACTTTTTTTGTTTCATCGGTAGTAAGAACGATTATAGGAAGTTGGCGTAAATTATCATCAGCACGTACAACTTTGAGCATATCTATACCACCCATTATTGGCATAATGATATCAAGAAGAATTAAATCAATGTCATCACGACTTTTTAACTCACCTATAGCATCAGAACCATTTTTTGCTTCAATAACCTCTTTTACATTGCCACTCTTTTTTAACATAGATTTTAGTAGCTTTAGATTTATCATATCATCATCTACAGCTAAAACAACTAAATCATCTCTTCTCATATTTTATTCCTTAAATTAATTTTTCTAAAAGAGTTTTTAGTGACTCTTTGTTTACAGTATTTGATATTACTTCATCAGCAAACTCAGACTCATGTAGTTTCTCATCAATGAGAACGAGTGAAGAGTTAGCTTTTCTATTAGCAAAAGTTTCTGCAGTAACAGCACAACAGTTACTGTCAACCATAATTACCTTATAGTTTGCACTGCTACTAAGAGTCTCAAGAGTCTCTTTTGAAGTAGCAATCTCATAGCTATAGCTAAGTGCATCTAGTATTGCGGTATAGAGTTTTGTTTCAAATTTGCTATTTTTTGCAAGTAGTATATCTGCTTTATACTCTATCTCCTCTTCAACTAGAACTTCAATCTCAGGTGCAATCTCCTCTTCAGGGGCAGCCTCTGGCTCTTGAGTAACACTCTCTTCAACTAGAACTTCAATCTCAGGTGCAATCTCCTCTTCAGGGGCAGCCTCTGGCTCTTGAGTTACACTCTCTTCAACTGGAATTTCAATCTCAGGTTCTTTCTGAGTAGTTACAAGCTCTTCTTCTTCTTTCTCTATAGCTTGTGCATTAATTAAATCACTCTCATCTACAATGTAATCTGCAAGAAAATGATTTAGTAGTGAAACTATTTCTGCTCTAACAAGTGGTTTTGTTGTGTACTCATCAAGTCCTGCTGCTAAGAAACGCTCTCTATCACCTTTGAGTGCATTTGCTGTTAGTGCTAATATAGGAACATGAGGTTGATTGTAGTTCTCTTCATACTCTAAAATCTCTTTAGTTGCTTCCATACCATCTAGGAATGGCATCTGAATATCCATAAATATAAGATCGAAATTACCATCTTTTCTTTTTTGGAAAGCTTCAAGACCATTCGAAGCAATACTAATAGTAAGACCTAAATCCTCTAATGTTCTTTTAATAAGCTTTTGATTAATGATGTTATCTTCAGCTACTAGTACATTTGCATGAAATTTTGAAGTCTCAGCATTGAATTTTTTACGATTTACTTTTTTAGCTCTTTTTGCATTGAAATTTTCACTATGGTAATTCTCAAGTACATTTTTTACTTTAGAGTTGTTGAGTGGCTCATAGAGTGTTTTAAATATATCTAAGTCCATAGAATCAATTTTTCTCATATAGTATGATTTAGTAACTAAGATAAACTCTTGTGGCAATTCACTATATCTTTTAAGTGTTGCTTCATCTGCATAATCATAATCAACTATCACTAAGTCATAGTTAACTTGGCGCTGTAGTGTCTCTAGCTCTGTTAAATCTTTAAATGCAGTATAGCTAACACCATAAAAATCTAAATACTCACGCATATATGTCTCTTGGCGTTTTGTTTTGTGTGGGGATTCTAAAACAAGTGCATTAATGCTAGAGAAAGATCCTTTAGCACTTTCGTTGAGTGTTTCGATCTCTTCAAAATCTACAGTGAAGAAGAATGTTGTTCCCTCTCCTGGCTCAGAATGTAAATCAAGTTGTCCACCCATAAGCTCAATAAAGCGAGATGAAATTGTAAGCCCTAGACCAGTACCACCATATTTACGAGTAATTGATGTATCCGCTTGAGAGAATGCATCGAAAATTCTTGCTTTTTGCTCACTAGTAACACCTATTCCGCTATCTTGTACTTCAAAACGGATACGTGTAATCCCTTTTTGTCCAGAATCTAGCTTGCGGATATCAACATTAATTGCACCAGCACTACTTGTAAATTTAACAGCATTTGAGAGAAGGTTAATAATAACTTCTTTTAGTTTTGTAGGATCACCTTTAATAGGGTTTTCAAGTTCAGGGTCAATAAAACATCCAAGATCAATATGTTTCTCACTTGCACGAACTGCATAGACATCTACAGCTGATTCAAACTCTTCAGCCGGATTAAATGCGATATCTTCAATTTCTAGTTTGTTTGATTCAATTTTAGAGAGATCAAGGATATTGTTGATAATTTCAAGAAGGTTCTCTGATGATTTTTCAATAATCTCAACAAACTCTGTCTGCTCTTCCTCAAGACCAGTATCTTTAAGAAGCTCAGTAAACCCAACAATACCATTAAGTGGTGTTCGAATCTCATGTGACATATTTGCTAGGAACATTGATTTTGCTTCTGATGCTTCTTGTGCAGACTCTTTATCTTGACGTGTCTGCTCAATAATATGCTCAAGTAAATCATATGCTTCAGCTGTACCTTTAGCAGTATGAAGATTAATCTCAACAACTTCCTCTTTATCATGTGTATCGGCAGCAACACGTTTAAGTACATCTTCAAGGTTTTTAATGTTTTTCGCAATCTCATTGGATAGAAGGATACTTAGGATTCCCATAATTACTGAGATAACCCAGATAGAGAGTGCAATAGTAAGAAATTGAAGTGCATTTGATTTTACATCAACTGCACGTTTATCCATAGCACTTAAGATGATCTCTTCAGCGTTTGAGAGGGCATTTGTCTTTTCAGAAAGCATTGTAAACCAGATACTTGAAGTAATATCATACTCTCCAGTAGATACACTTGAAATAATTCCAGCTCTTTCCGTGTTAATATCATCGAGAAGCTCTAAGTAGTCTTCATTTTTTAACTCTTCATCAAGTTTTGCACGAAGTTGTTTCTCTTTTAATACTGTGTATGTTATTGCATCAGCACGAGCAATAAGTGAAATCCACTCATTTAACTCCTCCTCTTCAAACTCTGTTGAACGTGCTATTGCAAAAGAGATAAAGTCACGTTCATCAGAAGTATACTCATTTGCACGTACTAGTGAGATGTACTGTGTTGCATATGTATTAATGATAGGATCAAGCTGATTTGTTGTAATCTCTTCAAGATGAGAGATTGCATTGTGTTGTGCTTTTCCGTAAACATCTTTATAAATTGTTCTAAAGTTTGCTTGATGTTTATCTATAAGCTCTCTACTCTTTTTAATCTCCTGCATAGAGCTCTCAATAGTCTGGATAGTTCTACATGTAGGGCAGTTTCTAACACCATCTTTGTGGTCATGAAGAACCTCTTTGCTCTTTACATGTGCAAGATATTTTTGGTTAGCTTCATCAACGATTTTTCTCTGCTTCATAAGGGAGTGAAGGGTATTTGTTGAGGAGTTTCCGAGATACATAACGGTCATACCACGTTCACGAGATATATTGTTAATAAGGTGATTTAACTCTCTATTTTCAGAGAGTTTATTTTGGAGAATTTGTGCTGCTTTGTAGTTCTCATAAGAGTTATAAACAAAATAACTTGTAATCGAGATTAAAACAACAATTGGAAAAAGACTGATAAGTCTTAGTCTATTTTTGAGTCCTATTTGCATTATCTATTCTCCTATACTTGAAAGTTGCTGTAGAGTATTTTCTACTATACTTAATGCCTGAAGAAGCTCACTCTTATCTACATCATTGCTAAGAATTTCAAGAGAATCACTAAATGCATCGACTCTCATGTTGTTACTCATTCCTTTTAGTTTAAGGATTTCTCGTTGCAGTGTTTGAAAATCTTCATTTTGAATAAGCTCTTTTGCATGTGTTGTAATTTCATTTGCTTCAGTGATGTAGTCTTCAAAAAGTTCATTGAAGTAACTTAACTCAAGACCAATCTCATTCGCAATTTTCTCTTTTGAGTAGTTTATGCTCTCTTGAAGTTGTACTTCTTCTTGTTGTATTTCTTCTTGCTCTTCTTCCTGTTCTATCTCTATTGCTATATCATCATTTATATCATCGAGAGCAATCTCTATTGTTGGTTCTTCACTTGGCGGCTCTTCTAGTTCGATTTTGAATGTGTCATCCATAGTTATCTCATCTTCTATAGCTATGTTCTCTTCAGGCACATTCTCTGTTAAATCATCCTCTTTAAACTCAAGAACAAGCTCATCTTCATCCTCATCTTCTATCTCTTCTAAAGTAATCTCCGGTTCTGGTGATGCTTCTTCGGTTGCTATTACTTCTTCCTCTTCAATTTGAGGTTCTACAGCTACTTGAGGTTCTTTCTCACCTGAGAGTTTCATTATGATTTTATATAAAAGGTCTAAATTCTCATGAATCACTAGTGTGTCATTTGAAGTATTTATGATTGTTAAGGCTTCTAAGGCATCTTCTATTCTGAGATTTGCTGCTACACCTTTGAGTTTATGAGAGAGGATTTTGAGATTATCTAAATCCTGCTCTTCAAGTGCATCATAGAGTTTAGGTTCAAACTCTTTCGCCTGTTCTATAAAGTCTTGTATAAACTCCTCTATAAGATCAAGTGGTAGTCCTAACTCTTCAGAAGCTACACTTGGATCATAGACATAACCGTTGTCAAAAACTTCTTCTTGCAGACTTTCTTGCTCTTTTGGAGTCACTTTAGGTTGCTCTTGAGCATGAGGAGTCTCCGTCTCAAAAAGATTCTCTTCTTCTGGATCTTCATAGTCAAGTTCAAGAGATGATACATCTAAATCTAAAGAGAGGTCCTCTTCTGGAGTGTCATATGTATCTGCTACAATATCTTCACTGTTACTATTTTCTTCTACTACAACATCTTCACTCATATCTATCTCAAGTGGTGTCTCATATGGATCATGAGTAACAGATGTTGAGATCTCTTCAACTTCGAAACTCTCTTGAGTATCTGTGATAAACTCATCACTGATATCCGGAGTGTTTAAAATAGGCTTCACTTCAGTTGTTCCATGTGTAGCAACTCTCTCTGTAATGTCGCCAGAGATCTTTTCACTCTCCTCTTTAGAGAGTTCCTGAAGCTTATGAAGGTTAATTAGATAGGCTTTTGAAGATGGGTTATCTACAAGGTAGGCTGTTGAGATATGAACAAAGCATTTATAGTTTTTATTGTTTACATTGATAATTACTTTTGATTCTTCGTTTGAGTCTGCACAGGTAATAAAGTCGATCCAGTGAACATGTTTGAAGTTGTGAATGTATCCCGGTGTCTTTACAAACAGATCAGCAAAATCGCTTACCTCATTTCGTAAAGCACTTAAATCCTTAAATCCTAAAAATTTTAAATCTTTTTCATCGATTCCTAAAAACTCTTTTTGAAAATTATAAATTAGCATATATCTCTTCCCTTTAGCCTTGTGTTTCTAACATTTTGTTATATGTTTCAACTGTTTCATTAATATCTTTTTTCGAAGCCTCTTTTTGAACAGCGATATAACCAGTGATTCTGTCTTCTTCATCTTTAATAGGGAGAATTTCTGTATCAACCCAGTAAAACTTACCATCAGCACGTCTATTTTTAATGAGTCCATTCCATGCTTGACCACCAGATATAACATCCCACATTTTTGCAAAAATAGCACTTGGCATACTTGCATGTCGAACTATACTGTGTGGGTTTCCATTGAGTTCATCAGCTTGATAACCAGATGCTTCACAAAAAGCTCTGTTTGCATATGTCATAATACCTTTTTCATCAGTTTGACTTATAATGGCATCTGAACCAATTAAATACTCTTCTTCTGTTATGTTTTCCATAAAAACCCCTAAAACTAGAATCGTTATAAATATATCATAAACAAAGATAAATAAAACTTAGCTATAAAACTTTTTTATCGTTTTTGCATCTTTTTCATTTAAAACCATTCTGATTTCCTCAAATGTAACCTTTTTTATCTCCTCAAAGGTTCCAAAATGAGCAAGAAGTTTTTTTATTTTTGCAGTGGATATACCATTTAATGTGAGTAAATGACTCTCTTTATCTAATTTTAGCTTTGTTTTTTTGTGAAAATTTATAGCTGCTTTATGTGCTTCATCACGTAGATTTTGTACCCATTGTAATCTTTTATCACTATTTTTGAGTCGAAAGAGTTGCTCTTTTGTATAGATGATATCATTGGCTTTTCCTTTTGCACGATGCGCTTTTGCATCTACTTTTTCTTTTGAGATAGCAATAGTATCTAAGGTAATTCCATAAGAGTTTAAAATCTCATGGGCAAGTTTTAAAAGTGTGGCTCCACCATCAAGGATCCATAAGTCTGGAGGTGGTGCTTTTTCAAAACTGTTTACACGGCGAGTGAGAGTCTCTCGCATTTGTGCATACTCATCTTTTGCTTGAAGATGATAGGTTCTATAAGCATTTTTGATAAATTTTCCATCTTCATAAACAACCATCGCACCAACTGTAGCCATTCCCGACATATGGGAGTTGTCAAATATTTCTACTCTTGATGGAAAGCTGTTTAGCGAACACAACTCCTGCAGTGCTTCTGGTGTTTTATGCAGATCATTTTTTGTATCTTTTTTTAGTAGTTCTGTTGCATTGAGTAGGGCTAATTCTATAAGATCTTTTTTCTTTCCTCTTTTGGGAATCAAGATATTTGCTTTTTTTTCAAAAACTGAGGAGAGATGCTGCTCCATGAGTTCTTGAGATGCAATCTCTTTTGCAAGAAGAATAGGTGCAACAATAGGAGGTTTTTCCTCTTTATAGTATGCTAAAAGTGTACGAAATTGCAGTTCATCTTCACAGAAATTTTCATCAATACTTACAAAGTCATGAGAGGAGGATATGATTTTGCCATTTCGCATAAATACTCTGACAACAACCGCTCTTTTTGAAGCACTTTGCACGACAAAAATATCATAATTTTCATCTGTAGCAAAATCAATATCACTCTTAATTTCAGAACGTCCTATTCTTCCTATTCTATCTCGTAGCTCTGCGGCCTCTTCAAAACGCATAGATGCAGCATAAATTTCCATTTTAGTTTGAAGCTCTATGAGAAGTTGTTTTTTATTTTTAATAAGAGATGTTGCTTTTTGTATCTCTTTTTCATATCGCTCTTTTGATATAGGAAGTTCACAAGGTCCTAAACATTTGTTAATTTGATGGTAGAGACATAATTTTGCTGATTTAAGTGAACCCTTTTTTTGTACGAGTTGACATATCTCATAAATTGAGTCTAATATATCTTTTGCACCAACAGAGTAGGGACCATAATAGTGAACGGAATGTGACTTTTTAAGTACTTTTCTAGTAATTTCAAAACGGGGAAACTCTAAACTCATATCGATATAAATATAAGGGTAAGTTTTATCATCACGTAAAAGAATATTATACTTTGGATTGAGTTGTTTTATAAGTGAGTTTTCTAATATAAGTGCATCATGTTCACTTTTGACTACGATATAGTTAAGTGCAGTAGTCTGTTCAATCATTCTCTTAATACGCGTAGAGAGCGTACTATTTGCTTGAAGTGTTGGTTTGAATTGCCAATAACTTTTTACTCGATTACTAAGATTTTTTGCTTTTCCTATATAGAGAAGTACTCCATTTTTGTCAAAGTACTGATATATTCCAGCTGATTGTGGCAGCTGTTTAATTGTCTCAAGAAGGGTCATTTTGCTCCCTTTTTATAATCTCTTGAATACTTTTTGCTAAGGCATGAAGCTTCTCATCTTCAATAGTTATCTCAATCTCTCCTGTTGCTCGTTCTGTGTATTTTACATCATGTGTATCTGTCGTGTGCACAGAGTGTTCCCTTTTTGGTTTATGATCGACATAGAGAATAACATCTTCTATATTTATCTCATTACAAGCTACAAAACGTTCCGATTGTAAAATCATTTTAGAATTTAAAACCGTTTTAATAGTTTTTATAATATTATCTTTATCATATTTATTCAGTGCTGCAGTGATGGTTATATAGAGAATATCTTTATGTATATAGCCATGCTTTACACTTCTTCGTATAGCAGGAAGAATGGTAGCCATAAGTTTATCTATGCATTTATAGTGTAGAATTTTTTTAAATTGAGGTTTATATTGAATAGAAGTAAGAATATCTTGAGCATTTTTCATATGTTTATTATAGCAATCTTTTTGTTAAGTCTTGGTGGATGTGGCTATAAAGCAGATCCATATTATGAAAAGAGTGCACCAAAAAGTGATGAAAATGTTCAGTTCTTCATAAAAAAGCAGCAGAGTAAAGCAGATGAAAATAGTAAAAGTTGTCAATAATGTTTCAGTATGATGTAATAATAATTGGTGCCGGTGTTGCAGGACTCTATGCTGCAATGAAGATACCTTCAGAGAAGAAAGTACTTATAATAAACAAGCGTGAAACCTTTAAGTGTAATACTTTTTATGCACAGGGTGGTGTAGCTTTAGCGAGAGATAAAGCAGATATTCCTATACATATTCAAGATACTTTAGCCGCTGGTGATGGACTTTGTGATAAAGAGGCCGTAGCAGTGCTCTCTGAGTTTTCAAGAGAAGCAATCGATGATTTAGTAGAGAATGGTTTTGCATTTGATGTGAATGAAAAGGGTGAGTTGCTCTATACAAAAGAGGCGGCACACTCATGTGAAAGAATTCTTCATGCAGGTGGGGATGCTACTGGTCGTTACTTGCACCATTTTTTACTTTCACAAAATCCACATGCAATGTTAGGAAATGCAAGAGTTGTGGACTTGCTTATAAAAGATGGTGTCTGTTATGGAGTAACAGTACTAGACAATAGAGAGTGTAGAAATATCTATGCAAAAGATGTAATAATAGCAAGTGGAGGTGTTGGTTCTCTTTATGAATACCATACAAACGCCCCATGTATCAGTGCGGATATTCAAGGTTTATGTGTTAGCAAGGGGATTGCACTTGATAGAATGGAGATGCTACAGTTTCATCCAACAGTTTTTGTAAATAGTGACAATGCTCAAAAAATGTTACTCACCGAAGCATTGCGAGGTGAGGGTGCAACAATAGAAGATGAGAGTGGAAGACGGTTTTTATTTGATTATGATGAGAGAGGTGAATTGGCT
>Ga0256827_10000629_pt1 | contig 22106 bp, 13 predicted proteins | sample CV84metaG_FD_185977 | JGI IMG/M metagenome (GOLD analysis project Ga0256827, IMG submission 185977) | Hydrothermal vent microbial communities from East Pacific Rise, Pacific Ocean - CV84 | ecosystem: Environmental > Aquatic > Marine > Hydrothermal vents | place: Pacific Ocean: East Pacific Rise... | reverse complement strand
ACTACCCTATAATCAAATATACTCCACCTAAACTATTATGCTTATCACAAAATATAAAAAGTATAAAATATTGGCTTATCCCCAAAGATAAAAAGCTATTTTATGTTATTAAGGATTATGGGGCGTATTAAATTAAATATTATTTTTTAAGTTTTTTTGTGTATAATTATTAAATATATCATTTAAGTATTAAAGAAAGTTTCACTATGTATAATAAAAAAGTAAATAATAAATTTCATAATTTTACTAAAGAGGTTAAATTAAAAGAGTATGAAAAGACAGTAAGTCGTACAGATATAAAAGGAAACATTCTCTACTTCAACAATACTTTTTCTAAAATCTCAGGCTATAACAGAAAAGAGCTTATTCGTGTACCTCACAGTATTTTAAGACATCAAGATATGCCAAAAACAATTTTTTATCTTATTTGGAAATCACTTTTAGCAGGATACAAAACAAAAGCTCTTATAAAAAATTTAACTAAGGATGGAAATTACTATTGGCAGATAACAGATATTTCTGTTCAGAAAAACAATCAAAATAGTACTATCTCTTTTTTATCAGAAGGAAAACAGGCTACAAAAAATATAATAAAAGAGATAGAACCTATATACAAAGAGCTACTAGAAATAGAAAAATATAATACTGATGAAGCTATTAAATTTTTTTTAGAATTTTTGAATGATAATAATATAGCCACTTATAATGACTATATTATAAAAGTAGAGAAAGATAAAAAGATATCCTCTATATTAAATATTTGGCTAGGATTTTAGATTTAAATCACTATCTATACCCCTATCTGATAATATTCAAAACCATTATTTTCTAATTTCTCTTGATTATATTGGTTTCTTCCATCAAAGATAATACTATTTTTAAGCTGTTTTGAAATTTCATCAAAATCAGGTGAACGAAACTCTTTCCACTCTGTCAAAAGTAGAAGTGCCTCACTATTTGTTAAAGCCATATATTTGCTATCTACATACTCTACACTTCTATTACCCTTTAGATAGAAGTTTTCAGCTTCCTCTCTTGCTTTTGGGTCATAGGCTTTAATTTTTGCCCCACGTTTAGTAAGCTCATTAATTACTACAATAGAGGTAGCCTCCCTCATATCATCTGTCTCTGGTTTAAAAGCTAACCCCCAAACAGCAAAACTCTTACCAGTTAAATCTTCACCAAATCGCTTAATTATCTTATCTGAAATAACTCTTTTTTGAAGATAGTTTACCTCTTCAACAGCATCTAATATTTTGGGAATATAATCATTCTCTTTTGCTATTTTAGCTAATGCTTGTACATCTTTTGGGAAGCAAGAACCACCATATCCACAACCAGGATAGATAAACGAGTAACCAATTCGACTATCAGAACCGATTCCATTTCTAACTTGATTAACATCAGCCCCTACTCTCTCACAGATATTTGCAATCTCATTCATAAAAGAAATTTTTGTTGCCAACATCGCATTAGCTGTATATTTTGTCATCTCTGCTGAGCGAATATCCATAGATATAAATCTATCGTGACTTCGTGTAAATGGAGAATATAACTCTTTCATGACATCAATAGCTCTATTGGTGTCTGCACCAATTACAATTCTATCAGGTTTCATAAAATCTTCAATTGCAGCACCCTCTTTTAAGAACTCTGGATTAGAAATAACATCAAATGTCAAATCAGAATTACGACTATCAAGCTCTGATTGAATAACCTCTCTTACTCTATCGGCTGTACCAATAGGTACAGTACTTTTATCTATAACATAGGTATGAGATTTTATATTTTGACCAATTGATTTTGCTACGGAAAGAACATATTGTAAATCAGCACTTCCATCTTCACCCATAGGAGTACCAACGGCAATAAAACATATATTTGAGCTTTTTAATGCCTCTTTAATATCTGTAGTAAAATTTAACGTTTTTTTCTTATAATTTTCTAATACCATCTTCTCTAAGCCTGGTTCATAGATAGGAATATCCCCATCTCTTAAAGATTCTATTTTTTGACTGTCAATATCAACACAAATAACATCATTTCCCATCTCTGCAAAACATACTCCACTTACCAATCCAACATATCCTGTACCAATTACACTTATTTTCATCCGATAACTATCTCCTCTAATATCTTTAACATTTTTTTAGCTAAACCCTTTCTATCAAAGTTTAAAGCAAGTTTTTGACAACCATCTTGACAAGAAGAGTAGAGGTCTCTATCTTCTTTTAACCTATATAATTTTTCAATAAAATCTTTTTTATTTTCAGGTTCATAACAGAGTCCAGCACCATAGGTTTCAATAATCTCTTGTGCTTGACCCTCCACTCCTAAAAGTGTTGGTTTTTGCATCGCTGATGCTTCAAAGATTTTAGAAGGAATAACTGTTTTAAAATTATCATCTCTTTTTAAAGGTGCTAAAGAGACATCACAAATAGATAGATATTGAGGTACTTTCTCTTTACTTATCGCATCTACAAATGTTATATTAGTTAAAGCCAAGCTATTAGATATATCTACAATTTGACACTTCATTGCTCCATCTCCAATAAATAAGAAATGAATAGTATCATCTTCTATATATTTTAAAGAGTTAACAATAAAATCTAAACCATGACACATACCATGTGTTCCAATATAGCCTATAATAAACTTATTTTTTAACCCCAAACTATCTAGTAATTTTTCATCTTTTTCTCGTGGTGCAAAAAGCTCTATGTTTGAACCATTTGTAACAACCTCTATATTATCAGCATCAATACCACGCTTAATAAGATTACTTTTAAACGCATCTGTAACAGCTATCACCTTATCACTACTTCTATAAAGAGCTAATTCTATCTTTTCTAAGGTTTCAATTACCCTACCTTGCTTCATAACGCCAACCGTTTTAATTGTCTCAGGCCAAAGGTCTCTTAGCTCAAAAACCCATGGTTTTCTTTTGACTTTACTTAGTCCCCACCCTGCCCAAGTCGTAAAAAACTGAGGAGATGTCGCAACAATAATATCATGCTTTTGAAAAAGACCTATCCAAAATGCCATAAATGCATAGCTCATATAGTCAAGTACTCTTTTAAGAAATCCACTATTGGAGGTGATATAACTCCACACACGAATAACCTCTATTCCATCAATATTCTCTTTTTGATAAAATCTATTTTTATATCCTTCGTAGACCATCCCATGAGGAGAGTTTGGAGCACAGGTGATAACTGTAACCTCTACACCTTTCTCTTTTATCCACTCTTTACAATGCTCATAAGTTCTAGTTGCTGGTGCATTTACCTCTGGAGGAAAATTGTCTGTCAAGAATAGTATTTTCATGTTGTAACCTTATTATTTTTTGAGACTTCCAGTTAATTAATCTATCAGCCTCTGCTATATCTATAAATTCAAAATCATCTATTAAGTTTTCTAGTTTATGAAATGCACTACCTAATCCATAATAAGATTTGAACTTTCTAACAAAAGACAAATCAGTAATCATAGGCTGATACATATCAAAATCTCTAGGATGAAAATAGGTCATAACATAGTCGCTACTTCTCATCATTTTTTTTATAACAGGATATGGTAAAACTCTAAAATAACCACCTCCCGAAAATATAATTTTATTTCCAATTAAATTAATAGGAAACTCTTTTATACTCTGTTGACCAATTTCTATTAAGCTAGGCTTTGCATATCCATATGTTTTAAATCCACCATGTGCTCTTTTTGCAGGAAAAACGCTACAATCTATCTCTATACCATTATTTAATAATGATTCAAATATCCATCTGTTTTCCTCTTTTACGGAAAATCCAGGTGCTCTATAAGCTCTCACTTTTTTGCCTGTTACATTTTCTATACTCTCTATAGATTTTTTTAAATCATTATTAAACTCTTTTCTACTCTGCTCATACACCAATTGATGATTATCTGAATGAGTAGCAATTTCAAATCCCATATTATCAATTTTTTTTAATATCTCAGGAAATTCTCTTGCAATCCAACCCAAAACAAAAAAAGTAGCCTTTTGCTCTTTTCTATCTAGTAGCTCAAATATTCTATCCATATTGGCATCCAAACGATACTCATAATTTGACCACTCTTTTTCTGTTTTTGTTGAGCTATGGTCCAAAATATGAAACCACTCCTCAACATCAAAAGTTAAAATATTCACTAAAAAAACCTTTTACCTTTTTGTTTAAACTCTATAACATCTTCTTTTGTGGGGAAAGAGAAATATGTCATCTTAGATGCATCATTTTCTATCAGCTCTACATTATCATTTTCTATTAATTCTACAGCTTTCACAATAGCCTCCATTCCAAGTTTTTTAGTATAAGTGATTAACTCCTCTTGGGTTCTATTAGCAATTTCAACTTTTTCCTGCACAATAATAGCACCACTATCAATACCTTCATCAACAAAAAAGACTGATATTCCTGTATATTTTTCATTATTTTTCATAACCCAAAAGCTTGGCATTAATCCACGATATTTTGGTAAAAGTGCTGTATGAAGATTAATACATCCTTTTGGAGCTAAATTGATAATAGGGTCTCTAAAAATTTGATTTCCCAAAATAGAAACTAAGAGGTCAGGGTTATAACTTTTTATCTTATCAACAGAGGAGGAATCATTAATTGGTTTATCTAAAATAATTTTTGGAATACTATTTTTATCTAAAATAGTTGTTATATCTTTTGAACTATCAAATTTACTTTTAATAAATTTAATAGAGTAGTGTATAAAGAAACCTAAACCAAAGATATTATACGTTTTTTTCGCTTTTTGTAAAAATGACTCTCTCTTACCAAAAGGAGACACATCATTAACAACACATCCAATAACCTCTGAATGCTTTGGTAAAATTTCAATTAAATACTTTAAATTATCAGCCAAATAAAATGGCTCATCTTGCGTTATAATTATAATTTTCATATATTTCAGTCTTTCATAATTTTAAATTATTATAACCAATTTTTAATAAATTGAGCATAATTTTAATTTTAAATATTTAAAAATATTTTATTAGGATATTGCTTTTCTACTATTTACTATATTTATCTATGAAAAAACAAAAAATATGTAATTTTTTATGTTAAATTAGATAAAATATGACATAAAATAATAAAAATTAATATAATAATTTAACTTATTAAAAAACAAGGTCTGTTCATGAAGAAAATTTTTAAATACTCTAAGTTATTCTATTTTATTAAATATATACTTTTTTTCTCTATATCAACTATTTATGTTAGATATAAAGAAAAAAATAATAAAAATAATAAAATTAACATAGTAGAAAAAATTACAAATATTTCGACGAAACAAACCATCATTAATCAAAACATTTCTAATCTAAAAAAAATATTTTCAAGAAAAATTACAAGTGGAGGGACAACAGGAGTCCCAACAACATTTTATGAATATTATTGGATATATTTCTTAGAGACATTTTATATAAATTATATTTTTAATCAAGCAGGATGGAATCCTTTTAAAAAAACCATTGTTTTTAGAGGTGATAAAATAGATGGAATCTATCAAGTCTTCGGAAATATGTTGGTCATCTCTTCTTATAAAATGTTGGATAATATAGAAGCGATTGAAGAAAAAATTTCTCAATTTAATCCAACATGGGTATATGCCTATCCCTCTGTATTTTATACATTTTACAAAAGCTCTTCTCTTATAAAAAAGACACCTATAAAAGGTATGCTATTTGGAAGTGAAAAGCTTTTAGAAAATCAAAAATTAGAACTACTTAATAATTATCAAAATGCTACAATTACAGAATGGTATGGTATGTCAGAAAAAGCTCTTTTAGGATTTAGAACATCTCCTTCTAAATACTTTACTTTCTTTAAATCTTATGCAGAGATATATCTAATATCTCATGAAAATCTTTTTTCAATCTATGGTACAAGTCATATCCAATACCCTACAGAGATAAAAAAATATGATACAGGAGATTTTGCAAAATTAGATAAAAATAATAATATTATTGAAATAATTGGAAGAAAACAAGACTTTTTATATTTAAATGATAAAAAAATACCTTTTTCTCAAGCAATAGGTTCAATCCATGGTGAAGTATGGACAACTATCATTCAGTGGCAAATAATCCAAAATCAAAAAGATGAAATAATTTTTAAAATTAAAACTATAGATAAAGAACAATTCTATAATACAACTAAAGAGATGGATAAATGTTTATTAGATTTTATTCAAAATGGACTAAGCATTAAATATGTAGAAATTAAAAAGGAACTAGATTTAAGAACTATCGCAGGAAAAGCAAAATATTTCATACAAAATATTAGTTGATAAATCCCAAAAAAAAGAGGTTAAACATGAAAAAAATTACAATGATATTTGCTATATTATTTATAGCTCTAACCGTATTTTATTTTACTATTTATTCAAAAAAAAGTGATAGAGGAGAGTTAAGTGTAGGAGCTAAAAAAATTTTATCTACACCCGTAAGTAAAGGAACTTTTTTTATATCTACTGATGGAAATGGTAGTCTATGTACAAAAGCACAACCTTGTGCCTTAGATATTTTGGATATGTACAGTAAAATTAAAATCAACATAAAAGCAGGTGATATTGTATTTTTCAGAGGAGGTACATACAAATATACAATGAAAGGGGTAAAAAGAGTCTATCTTTCAGGAGGAACAAAAGGAAATCCTGTCATATACGAAAGTTATCCTAAAGAAATAGCTATATTTGATGGGTCTCTATTAAGTAGAGAGGATAACAGTAAAAAAGAGTGGAGAGAAGGTAGAATCGAACTTAGAGAAAATTATACTATTCTTAGAAAAGTAGAAATACGCAATATGCCACAATATGGAATTCGTATATATGGCAATCACAATATTATTGAAGGATGTAATATACATCATAATAATCTAGGTGGAATTCAAGTATATAATCACAAAGATGGTTTTTCTATAAAAGATTCTGGAGGTTCATATAATATTATACGAAACAATACAATTTATGCAAATTCAGATGTTGGACTAATTCATCATAACTATGGAGATGGAGATAATGCTGATGGAATTACTATACATAGTGGAATAAAAAATATTATATCGCATAATACAGTTTATGATAATAGTGATGATGGTATTGATACATGGAAATCTATGAACACTATAGTTGAATATAACCTTGTATATAATCAAGGTAAAGGGGAAAAAGGTAATGGAAATGGGATAAAACTAGGTGGTGCAGGAAAAAAATCACCACTAGGGAGCAATAATATTGCCCGATATAACATATCCTATTCCAATAGAAACTCTGGAATCACTACAAATACAGGCAAAAATGTACTTATTGAATATAACAGTGTCTATGATAATAAAAAATTTGGATACACCCTAGAAAATGATACAAGACTCAACAACAATGTATCTTTTAAAAATGGAGATAAGAATGTTGGGTGGGATAATGGTGCAGAGCAAAATAATAACTCTTGGCAACAAAAAGAAGATATAGAGTTTATCTCACTAAATCCAAACTCTTCAAATTTTTTAAAACCAACAAGCAAGACATTTAAAAATATGGGTGTTTATAGTGAAAAATAAAATCAAAATAGGAATTATTGTAGATAACATTATGTTACCATATTGGCAATATAGCATTATTGCTAGATTAGTCAACTCTGATTTTGCAATCATTGATTCAATTATTTATAATAGAGAGAAAAAAGAAGAGAAAAGTAGTTGGAAAAGTGTAATTTATAATTTATACACAAAACTAGATAAACGTCTATATAAAGTAAATATAGATGCTTTTATACAAAAAGATATCACACCTCTTATAAAAGATGTTAAAAGTATAAAAAATAATATAGATATATTTATAAACTTTAGCTCTTCAAATTTATATTTACCATCAAAATATGGAGTATGGAGATATCCAGAGACTCTTGGTTTTTGGGAAGTAATGTATCGTTTAGGAACAGTAGAAGCTACACTAGAGATACAACTAAATAATTCTCAGCCTAAAATCATCTACAGCTCTAGCTCAAAAACTGATAGATTTTCTGTTTTTAGAAATAGAAATACCTCTTATCTCAAAGCTATCTCTTTTTTACCAAGAAAAGTTGAAGAGCTATATAATATAGGAGAAGATATCTTTTTTGAAAAAGTGAATCAACAAAATAGTTATCCATTATTTGATGACAAAAATGATACTAATAATAATTTTGGTAACTTCAAAGTATCAAAACTAATTATAAAACACTTTATAAAAGTCATTAAAGAAAAAATCAATAATAAATTCTATTTTAATCAGTGGATTTTACTTTTTAATTTCAAAGAGAATAATGAGATATCTACCTCATTTAGAAATTTTACTAAAATCATACCACCCAAAGATAAGTTCTATGCTGACCCTTTTGTTGTTTATGAAAATAAGAAATATTATATTTTTCTTGAAGAGCTAATGTATAATACAAATCGAGGACATCTCTCTGTTATAGAAATTGATAAAAGTGGAAAATATAGTAAACCAACAAGAATACTAGAAAAACCATATCATCTATCATATCCATCAATCATTAAAAAAGATAAAGATTATTTTTTAATACCTGAGAGCAAAGAGAACAGAACTATTCAACTCTATAAATGTGTAAAGTTCCCTTATAAATGGGAATTTCAGATAAATCTGATGAAAGATATTGATGCTGTAGATGCCACACTCTTTTTTTACGAAAATAAATGGTGGCTTTTTTGTAATATTGTGGAGAATAGAGGTGCTTCTAGTTTTGACGAGCTGTTTCTATTTTTTGCAGATAAGTTAGAAACAAATAAGTGGACTCCTCACCCTTTAAACCCTATTGTCTCAGACACAACAAAATCCAGACCAGCAGGTGATATTTTTATCTACAAAGATAAACTCATAAGACCTTCTCAAAACTGCTCTTATATCTATGGATATGGAATAAAAATGAATGAGATACTAATCTTAAATGAGCATGAATATAGAGAGGTCGAGATAAGCTCTATCGAACCAAATTGGGAAAAAGATATCATGGCTACCCATACATATAGTCATGCAAATGGATTAACTGTAATTGATGCAGGATTAAAAAGAAGAAAATAGTAGAAAAAAGAGTGTAAAATAGTATCTAAGATACTATTTCTACTTTTAGAGTCCTATCAAAATTAATAACTAAGCATATACCAGACTGAAGGGTATTAAATGCTGGTGCAAACTGATAGGTCTCAAATTTTATACTTTTGGTGCTAATTAAAATGGATTTTAAAATATCCTCTTTTTCAACACTTGGGTGGAAATGTAATCTAGCAACAGCATCAGAGGCTTTATTTAGGCTATCCTCAATAACGATTTTACCCTTTTCAAAAGACCATTTTCTTGTATGTAATATCTTCTCTTCGTTTAGGTATCCATTATGTGAAGCTTCTATTATGCTCTTAGACTCTATTAAATCAATAATTTTTGCCCTATTTCCTACTCTAAATCCACCCCAAACTTCACTCTGATTTTTACCATTTATCTCAACTGTATTATGAGAAGAGGTTGAGCGTTCTGTGGTTCGTCTCTCATTTGTTTCATACGTGGAGAGTCCTGTATCCATAATAAAAGGTCTACCATTGATATGGAGTTCAAAATTAAAAGTATCACTGTGTGCATGACCTGGTATATAATCTGGACCAATATCTCCAACATCTAGTATTAACTCATAACTATCTGTAGATATTTTTCTATATCCACACTCTTTCATATCTATTTTTTTCGTAATAAGTTCTAATCTCTTAGCATACTCAAAAAGCTCATTTGTTGTTGGAGCGATACCATTGGCACTATCATTGAGTAGTGGAATATCTCCATTCTCATAACTTATATTTTTCAACCAACCAAGCATAATCTCTGCTTTATCTCTAAATATAGGTAGTAACTCTCGATTTTTCCAACTATTCCCTTCTATTAAATTAATACAATCAAGAACTCTATAAAGCATTATCTGATGATACATGGGACTTAGTTCAAAATGTGCTCCATCAGCAAGTATCTGCTCTTCTAACTCATCAACCAATATCTTTTTAGCTACTTTGTAAAGATTTTCATCTTCAAAATAATAAGCCCCAAAAAGTAAAGAGAAGCTATTTTCTAATAGATGATTTCCTAATAGATGATACTCTAAACTATCTACTAATCTAAAATATTGAGCATATAAACTATCATCAATTTTTCTATTTTTTACATTATGATAAGTTAAATACTTAATCCAATTAATCCCTCTAAGACTAATTGGAAATGACTCAAAACCATCTTTTATATACTCTTGATTATCAATAAAATCCTCTATTACTCCAATAAAAGGATAGTTTTTTTCTTGATTTAAAAAATCAAAATAGTTCAAATTATACGTCCAAAGCTTTCCATACTGAGCATAATTCCAATCAATATTATCATGAAATTTCGTAGAGAGATTTAAGAATTTAAATTCATTACTCTCTCTATAACTCTCATATGAATAGATACTTCTTTGAAAATTCAATTCAACAGAACTAGAAGCTTGTGATAGTGGATATTGAAACCCAATTATCTTTCTAATTTTAGCTCTAAGAAGATAATAAAATCTATAATATATCTGTATCGACTTCAAAAATTTAACTGTATTTACTAATAAAATAATTTTTTTCATATATTGTTTATTGCCAATTTGGCTCGATATTTCCTTCACCTGAAACAGCAAGAAAATTTGTATGAGTTGTGACATTTCTAACATCCCAAGAGCTTAAATCATGATTACTAAAAGCAGGAGTATCTCTAAACATCCAATTCATATTTGTTACCTTTGAAACATTCCAATTGCTTAAATCTTGATTGAAAGATAATGCTTTTTCAAAGGTAGCAAACATATCAATCACATTAGAAACATCCCATCTGCCTATATCTTGATTGAAAGCTGAAGCCCCTTGAAATAGACCCTGTAGAGAGGTAACGTTGGAGATATTCCAGTTACTTATGTCTTGATTAAACGCTCTTGCGTGTTGAAACATTCTACTTATACTAGTAACATTAGAAACATTCCAGTTACTTATATCTTGATTAAAGGCTGTATCACTAAGCATACCTGTCATATTAGTAACATTGGAGACATCCCATCTCCCTATATCTTGATTAAATACGGTTGCATAATCAAACATATTACGCATAGTAAGAACATTAGAAACATTCCAATTACCTATATTTTGATTAAAACTAGAAGCTCCTCTAAACATACCCTCCATATCAGTAACACTAGAGACATCCCATCTACTTATGTCTTGATTAAATGTTGTATTATCTAGAAATAAAAAACGCATATTTTTAATACATCCTGTATTTACCTCTGTTACATCTTTATTATTGGCTATCATCGCTTTCAACTCATCTAACGTAAGACAAGGATTAGGATTAACCACCTCTTGAAAAAAAGGATTAAATTCATCTTGAAGAGCTGAATTTAGAGCAAAGTTCATATGTTCCGTAACATTTGAAACATCCCAACTACTAATATTTTGATTAAAGTTTGTTGCACCCTCAAACATAGATTTCATATTAGTAACATTTGAAACATCCCAACCACTAATATCTTGGTTAAAAGTAACATTACCTTTAAATAATAGGCTCATATCTTGAATACAACTTGTATCAATTTGTGTTACATCTACATTGGTAGCAATCATACTCTTCAATTTATCAATAGTTACACAAGGATTCTGATTTTCAACATAAAATGGATTATAATCATTTTGAAGAGCTGAATCTTTAGCAAAATCACTATGATTTGTTACATTTGCAACATTCCAACTACTAATATCTTGGTTAAAGTTTGTTGCACGTTCAAACATCTCTATCATTCTTGTGACATTAGAAACATCCCAAGCACTAATATCTTGATTAAAAACTCTTGCACCAAAGAACATTCCACTCATATCTACGACAGAAGATGTATCCCAACTACTAATATCTTGGTTAAACCTTTTTGCCTCTACAAACATTGATATCATACTTTCTACTGAACTTACATCCCAATTACTAATATCTTGATTAAAACTCATTGCTTTATAAAACATTCCAGATATATTCTTAACAGAAGAGGTATTCCAATTTCCAATATCTTGATTAAAACTCTCTGCTGAAGCAAACATACCTATCATATTTTCTACTGAACCTACATCCCAATTACCAATATCTTGATTAAATCCTTTAACATTAAGAAACATAAGAGACATATCTGTTACTGCTCCTGTATTCCATTCACCAATATTTTGATTGAATGAAGAGGGGATAAATGCTTCACTAGCCTCCATATTACCAGACATATCTGTAATTTCACAAGTATTTACCTCTGTAACATCATCACCATTATCAAGCATAGTTTTTAACTGTTCACGTGTTAATGGTGTTCCTTCAGTATAAATAGGATTTATTGAAGTAATTTCCTCATCATCAAGTACACCATTTTCATTAGTATCTGGTCCTGATTTTTCAATATAACCTAAACAATTAGTATGTGTATGTGACACTCGTTTTGTTAATATTGCTATCGGTGTTGGTGTTGGTGTTGGTACGACTACACTACCATTACACCCAACTATATCATCTACAAAAACATCACCTTTTGAACGAATTTGAAAAGAAGTAATTTGTAAAACACTATTATTAGGTTCAGACTCATGAAGCTCTGCTTCTAAATCTCTCTCTATTGTATGCCACTCTCCATTTACTGTTCTTGAACTTAATCCATGATGGATTCCTGAACCTGTTACACCTTTATCTCTATTTAAAATTGTATAGTAAAACTGTCTTGTTCCTTCTCTTGTCTCTACTCTTATATAGATAACAAACCCTCTATCTGCTTTAATATCCCATTTTATCTTTTTAGATACCTTATTTAAATTACTCATTTTAAAATATTTATACTTACTTGAGCTTAGTTTGATTACTCTACTATTTTTATCTGTATCTGTTACATTAGTAACTATTGCTCCAGAGGAAGCTCCCCATCCTCTTGTATTTCCATCTTCTGCATCTTCTATTACTAAACAATTAGGGGTTATTGTTGGGGCTATAGTAGGTGTGGGAGTTGATGTCGGAGTAGAACCATCATCTAATTCGATATCATCTACAAAAACATCACCTTTTGAGCGAATTCGAAAAGAAGTGATTTTTAAGACACTATTATTAGGTTCAGATTCATGAAGCTCTGCTTCTAAATCTCTCTCTATTGTATGCCACTCTCCATTTACTGTTCCTGAACTTAATCCATGATGGATTCCTGAACCTGTTACACCTTTATCTCTATTTAAAATTGTATAATAAAACTGTCTTGTTCCTTCTCTTGTCTCTACTCTTATATAGATAACAAACCCTCTATCTGCTTTAATATCCCATTTTATCTTTTTAGATACCTTATTTAAATTACTCATTTTAAAATATTTATACTTACTTGAGCTTAGTTTGATTACTCTACTATTTTTATCTGTATCTATTACATTAGTAACTATTGCTCCAGACGAAGCTCCCCATCCTCTTGTATTTCCATCTTCTGCATCTTCTATTACTGTTGAATACAAAAGAGAAGAGCCAATCAGCATTATTAAAAATATTTTTTTTATCATCTTCACTAAAAATTCCTTTTTTAAATCTTATTAAATTAAATAAAGATATAAACTTCCTTATCAATATCTATTATTTAAAGTGGAATAATAGCACCATTACACAAAACAATATATAATATTTTAACGTTAAATATAATAGTTTATAAAAGTTAAAAATTTGGAATTTATTTCAATTTTAAAACTAGATACCCCTTATGATTATGTCCAATAGTTGTAGAAAATTTTCCATTAACTACATTTGCAATCTTTTTATGAGTAAAATAATCCTCTACACTAGATACATGTATACCATGTAAATCAACTGTTATATACTCATCAGAACTACTATGACTTGACAAAATTAAATATCCTTGACCATTATGATTACGTGTACCAATATTAACTGTTGCTCCTTTATCTGTTACATCAGCACGCCAACTTGTCCAATGAGCCTCTCTTATAATTGGTAACATCTTATCTATTTTATTAAAGACATCTTTAATATATCCTGCCCATGGAGTATTTTGAAATTTTGGTTGACTTCCTCCATCTCTCCAAATAGAAACAGCTTTTCCTCCTTGTATAATTCCATAAAACAATGAAGGTATAAGCTTTTCATTTAAATATGACTGTAACTGAATCATTGTTACAGGTGCAATTTGATTTTCACCTTTATCCAATATTCCTAGTGTCTCATGTGGTCGAGAAATATAACGTTGTGGTTCTACCTTGTCAGCTATATAAGAGCCAGTAATATCCATCTCTACTCTATTTTTATTATTATATGCTCTTGCTACTCCTGCATGTCCATTTAGATAATATATCGGTCTCGCTCTTTTTAGTGGATTAAACAAATCTTTATCATACTTATTGATAAAACTGCTTAGTCTTCTATGCCAATCATTGTCTTGCAATGCACTATTCTCATTATCATGGTTATAGAATAGACAAGTATAAGGCTTTCCTATATCATTATTAACATAATCAATTAACGCTTTGGTATCTCTAGAAAAAGCTTCACCATCTTCTAATTTACTCTCTTCATTGGAGGCAACTATTCCAAAATATTTTAATCCAACGCTTAACCCATAAATAACCTGCTCTTTTCTTCTTATATCCATAATTCCATTAAATCCATAATCTGCATAGGCACTATATTGTTCCATATCTTCATCTTGAATTCCCGAATTACGATATATCATTTTTGGGAAAATAGATTTCCACTTAGACTCTTCATTGATACTAAAGTTCCCTAATCCATCAATATGAATAGATGAGCTATCAAACACTTTTTTTCTACTTCTTTTTTCTCTAGGTATAATTTTATTACTCTGTACAATTTTTAAATCATCAATAAAAATTTTGGCTCTTCTATCCAAGTTAGAACCACTATTTTTAACTTTTTTAGGGACTCTATTGGAATCTTTAGTAGTACTAAAGGAACGATTATTAGTCATTATATAGAGTTCATAACTACCTGTTTTTTTAGGAATAAACTGAAATAGTATCTCCTCCCAACTATTTTCTTTGGATACATTCCAATAGATACCTCCTCCTTCAATATGAGGAATAGTAAAAAATAGATTTTGTCCCAAAGTAGAGTTTTTCATTTTGATATAAGCACTAAGTAAATATTTTTTACCTGCCATACAAGAGAATGCTTTGGTTCTTAAACCTTTATGCCATCCATGTCCTCTCAACTCTACAGAGCCACTTCCGTCATCAGTATGAGATATATCCGCATGATAAATATGCTCTGTACTTCTCCCATAACTTCCTCTAAAAGGCTCTTTAAATTTAGGGTTTCTACCATCTAATATATTAGATAAACTATTTACTGAACCTGCTCCTATATTACTCGGTGCAGGAGGTATTATTATTGGTATAAAAGTTGGTATTGATGTTGATGTTGGTGTTGGTATTGATGTTGGTATTGATGTTGGTATTGATGTTGGTATTGATGTTGGTATTGATGTTGGTGTTGATGTTGGTGTTGATGTTGGTGTTGGTGTTGGTGTTAATCCACCATTAAAATAGAGTATTATATTATCAATTAAAACTTTTCCTTTTGCTCTAATTTTAAAAGAATCGATTGATATTAACTCATTACTACTGTCAATATTTTTTATGTCTGACTCTAAATCCCTCTCTATTGTATGCCATCTATTATTTGTAATATTTGAACCCAAACCATAATGTATCCCTCCACTTGTTACCCCATAATCTCTGTTAATTGCATTATAATATAACTGTCTAACTCCTTTTGAAGTTGTCACTCTTATATAGATATAGAACCCTCCAACTATTTTCATATCCCATTTTATCTTTTTAGCTTCATTACCATTCAAAATATCCATTCTATAATATTTATATGCAGTAGAATTAAATTCTATTACCCTATTAGCACTATTATCTATATTTGTAATAGTTACTCCAGATGACAACTTCCACCCATCTGTTTTTCCATCTTCAGCATCTTCTATAACTATAAAATTTGAAGTTGGAGTTGGAGTTGGAGTTGGCGTTGGTGTTGGTGTTGGTGTTGGAGTTGGTGTTACCCCACCATTAGAATAAATTATTATATTATCAATTAAAACTTCTCCTTTTGCTCTAATCCTAAAATAATCAATTGAAATTAACTTATTGTCATTTTCAATATCTTGTATATCGGCTTCAATATCTCTTTCAAAAGTATGCCACTGATTATCTATCACACTTGAACCTAGACCATGATGAATACCACTACTTGTTTTACCATAATCTCGACTAATAGCATTATAATATAACTCTCTATTACCTTTTGTTGTTTTTACTCTTATATAGATATAAAAACCTCTATTTGCTTTCATATCCCATTTTATTTTATTAAGATGTTGAGTATTTTTTAAGTACAGTTTGTAGTATTTATAAGAGTTAGAGGTAAATGATATTACCCTACTCCCTTTTATAGAATCTTCTATATTGGCAATTTTTGCCCCTGATGACAATATCCAACCATCTGTTTTTCCATCCTCTGCATCTTCATACACCTCAGAGCATATAAAGGATGTAAACAGCATTGTAAATAAATATATTTTTTTCATTTTATCTTCTTTCTTTAGTTATTGTTCTAACTTATAATAATAACAAAAAACAATAAATATCAAGAAAATAATTTAAATTAGATATTATTATTTATTTTCCATATGCTCCAATCGTTAAAAAAGGTCTATTTGTCGGTTTTAAAAAATCATCTGAATCTATATCTGTACTTATAAATTTTAATTTTCCATCTTTTTGCCAAGAATTATCTATCTGTACTCCATCATCCCAACCAACTGAACTATTATCTGAAGGATTATCTTTTGCATCATCACAAGAATCAGAATTAGTCGTATTATCAGCAGATGATATATTTTTGATTAATTGAGAATCATCTCCTAAAACATAACCACACTCTCCATTATGATAGGAGGTATTATATTGCATTATAACATTTGTCCCACCATTAGTATTAAATCCTTGCTTCATATTATTATAGGAGATATTGTATCTTGCTAGGGAGTTTGAACCTACATTTGCACGATAATTTCCACCTAATTTAAGTCCTGAACCATCTCCTGATACCTCTCCATTACTATAGACAAGATTATATTCTACAATACTATTCATAGAGTGCCAAGTATCTATCCCATCATCACTATTACTATATATTGTATTTCTTGATATTATATTTGCTTCTCCTGTATGCACCGTAATTCCATCGGCATTATTCCCATTAGCATAATCATTAAAGCTCAATCCTACATCTGAATTGTTATAAACCAAATTATTTTGTATAATATTATTAGCTCCACCACTACCACATGAAGCCATATCATTTGACAAGGCAGAATAACCACATACCTCTATCCCAGATAAATGGTTATGATGAATAGAACATCCTTCTATAATATTATGATTTCCACTAAAAATACGCACTCCATACTCTGGCATATTTCGTATCTCAATTTTACGAACAATTGTATAATCATCTCTTAATTGAATCAACCCCTCTTTCCACTCTCTATCTGATGTTTGTGATGTACTCAATAAAGAACCATCAAATATCGCTACCTCTCCTGGATAACTCTCATAAATTATTGGTTTTAAGTCATTTCCTCCCTTAAAATAAACTCTTTTTACACTCTCCATTGAGAAGTTATATACACCTCCCATAAAAAAGACAACATCTCCTGCAACCAACTCAATAGGGTTTAATGACTTATAATCTAATCGTTCAAAAGCACAAGGGTCTGATTCTATACAATCTTCTCCTGTACCAAAAGGAGATATAAACACTGTTCCTTTATGAATAGGTGTTGATACTACTATACCTGCTCCAATTTTTCTATTACTAATGGGTGGGGTCATTCCACTATCTATTAACAACTCAATATTATCAATAAAAACATCACCTTTTACTCTAAAGACAATGGAATTAATAGATATTAACCTATTAGTACTATCTATATTTTTTATATCTTCCTCAATATTTCGCTCAAAAGTATGCCAACTATTATCGTTTGCATTTGAACCCAGACCATAATGAATTCCACTACTAGTTACTCCATAGTCTTTATTTATAGCATTATAATATAACTGTTTATCTCCTTTTGAGGTTGTTACTCTTATATATATATAAAAACCTCTATTTATTTTCATATCCCATTTTATCTTTTTTGCTTGATTACTATTTAAAATACTCATTCTATAATATTTATACTTATCTGAATTCAAATGTATAACTCGACTATCCTTACTACTATCATATTGATTTGTAATATGCCCTCCTGATGTTTTCCAACCATTAATTTTTCTATCTTCTGCATCTTCTATAATAATGGTAGTCGAAGTAGATATAGGGGTTGGTGTTACAGTTGGAGTTGGTGTTACAGTTGGAGTTGGTGTTACAGTTGGAGTTGGTGTTACAGTTGGTGTTGGTGTTGGTGTTACAGTTGGTGTTGGTGTAGAAACAACTTCATCTGAATAAACTATTATATTATCAATAAAAGAATCTCCTTTAGTTCTAATTCTAAAAGAGTCTATAGATACTAGTTTATTACTACTATTAATATCTTGAATATCATTTTGAATATCTCGTTCAAATGCATGCCAACTATTATTTGTACTACTTGCTCCTAAACCATAATGTATTCCACTAGATGTTTTGCCTTTATCTCTACCACTATGACTATAATATAAAAGTTTTCTCCCATCTAATGTTTGAACATCTATATAAATAAAATAACTCTTATCTAACTTCATATCCCATTTTATTTTTGTTAACCCACCACTATTGGATATATATATTTTATAATATTTATACTTAGTAGAGTAAAAATGTATTACTCTACTTACTCTATTTTTATCTTCTATATTATCAATAGTTGCTCCAGAAGATAAACTCCAACCATTTGTTCTACCATCTTCTGCATCTTCTATAACTATAGAGTATGCAGAAGATAGTAATATTAATATTAAAACAGCTACTCTTAACATCACCACTTCTCCCTTTTTTAATTAAGAGAAGAATAACAAAATAAACCTAGAATAAATCTATATAAACTTATATTTATAAGAAAAAACATAAATTTTTTATTATTTACATTTTTTAATAATATTTAAACACAATTTAGATTAATAGATATTATTTCTTAATAGATACCTCTTCAAGGTAATCATAAACTGTGTAGATACTATTACTATAAATATGGTGAGTACCTTTTATATTATTAAAAAAATTAGGACTAATTTCTCCAATCTTCTCCTCTTTAAAAGTAGTTGGAGTCAACTCCTTAATTCTTGCCATAGTAACCCCTTTACCATATTGATTAAAAGCAGATTTTTGTCTAGCACGAATAGGAGCATCACTGTGAACATCTAAGATTCCTCCATTTCTTGCTATGATATTATCAAATATAAGTGGATTCAATGCATGAGGCTTCCAATCACTAGAGAGAGGAGAATCACTATAAAATGCCATTAGTGTAGAACTATGGTCATCTTCTCTATTGCAGAGTAACCACCACCGTCCTTCATACTTAAAAATCATAGAATCTACAACTTTTACATCAGTTAATAAATCCTTTTGGTACTCCCACTCCAATGGATAGTTTATACATTTATAAAGTCTTACGCTTCCTGACTCATTAGATTCAGGAATCATATAAAGTTCATCTTCATACTCAAGCAAAAAAGGAAAAGATAGGTGAAAAGGTTCATCTATAACAGTATCTAAAATTTTATAACTGCTCTTATCAAGAAGCTCAATAGCCGTAATATGACCTTTTTTCTTCTCATAACAGTAATCCTCAACATAACAGATAGTTCTACCATCTCTAGTAATTACAAAAGGGTCTGCATAAAAGTGTTTAGGTGGATTTATAATCTTTACACCTTTTCTTAATATTGCACTCTCCCAACTAGATTTAACAAAAGCTACACTCCATCTATCATCTTTTTTTAAAATAACCTTTTTAAAAGCAAATATAAAAAATAACCAACCTGTTTTAAAAAAATAAGATAGTGACTGAATCATTGATGGAACTATTAAAAGTTCTCCTCCAAAAGGAATACTCTCCTCCTCTTTGGGTAGTTTACCACTCTCTACATAATCTAATATTACCTTAGCCATATAGTAGTTACTTCTACTAAACAGGTTCACACTATTTTCTGCAAAGGAACGTTTTGTTGGGATATTCCCCCGAAATATAACTGAACCACCATCAAGCTCTTCAGTCAAAATTTGAATAATAAACCCTGTTGACGGTTTTTGTAAGTAAACCTCCCAAAAAGCAGGTGGCCCTCCACGATTCCAACGATTATCTCCATGATGAAAAGATATTATCCCCTCTTTTGAGGCATTAATAATATCTCCCTTAAAAATACCTAATGCATTTCCTTTAAGAATCAAATCTAAATCAAGAGACTCTATCTCCTCTATATCTTTATTAGGATAACGAACAATTAGCCCTGATGGAGAAAACTCTGGAGAGAGATTTACAATCTTATTTTTATTAAACTCTGAAATGTTAAATGATTTAGTATGCTCTCTAAGTTTTTTTGAAAATAGAGATAGTACTTTATACTCTATTGTTGTGACAATTTTATATAAAATTAGTTCAAGTGTTCTTTTTAAACCTTTGATTTCTATCTCTTTCTTTAGCCTATTCAAAATAGAAGTTTTTTTAGTCTCACTCTCTTTATTTAACAAAAAGAAAAGCTCTATATTCTCACTTCTAGCCAACTCTTTGACTGTTTCATACAGATATTTATTACAAGTTGTACTTCTCAATAATATACCAATTTTTTTCATTGTTTAGCTCCATCATTATTATAAAAAAATGCTTTTATTTTATCTGTAACCGTGGTAATATCTGCTTCAGATAACGTGTAGTAGAGGGGAAGACGAAGCAATCTCTCACTATTATTAGTAGTAAATTCATCTATACCATTAAATCTTCCAAATTTTCTTCCTGCCACACTACTATGTAGAGGAATATAGTGAAATACAGAAGCAATATCATCTGAAGATAGCCACTTCATTAATTTTGTTCTACACTCCAAAGTTTCAACCCGAATAGAGAAAAGATGAGCATTATGTATAATATTATTTGGAATAATTGGTAAAATAATAAAACCTTTATCCTCCAACTCTTTTAAACTCTCATAATAGAAATTCCAACTTTTTAACCTATTATGATTAATCTCCTCTGCTTTTTCTAGTTGTCCCCAAAGATAGGAGGCACTAACATCATTCATGAGATAACTACTACCAACATCAACCCAAGAGTACTTATCTACCATACCTCTAAAAAATTGACTTCTGTTAGTTCCTTTTTCTCTTATAATTTCAGCTCTATTGACAAACTTATCATTATTTATAATTAAAAGTCCACCCTCTCCAGCACTTGTATAGTTTTTCGTTTCATGAAAACTAAATGTCCCCAAATCACCTATCGTACCCAGAGGTTTACCCTTATAACTACTCATCATTCCTTGAGCTGCATCCTCTACCACAAACAGATTATATTTAGTTGCTAACTCCATAATGGTATCCATCTCACAACCTACTCCTCCATAATGGACAGGAACAATTACTTTGGTTCTATCAGTAATAGCCTCTTCTATTTTTGACTCATCAATATTCATCGTATCAGTACGAATATCTACAAAAACTATCTTTGCACCTCTAAGTACAAAAGCATTTGCTGTAGAGACAAAGGTATATGAGGGCATAATTACCTCATCACCCTCTTTTATATCAAGTAAAATTGCACACATCTCCAATGCATGAGTACAAGAGGTTGTTAAGAGTGCTTTTTTACATTTTAATCTATATTCAAACCATTGATGACATTTTTGTGTAAATACACCATCTCCTGATATCTTAGAACTATTAATAGATTCTAAAACATACCTCTCTTCATTGCCTGTTAATGGGGGTTTATTAAATTGTATCAT
>Ga0256827_10000628_pt1 | contig 22165 bp, 24 predicted proteins | sample CV84metaG_FD_185977 | JGI IMG/M metagenome (GOLD analysis project Ga0256827, IMG submission 185977) | Hydrothermal vent microbial communities from East Pacific Rise, Pacific Ocean - CV84 | ecosystem: Environmental > Aquatic > Marine > Hydrothermal vents | place: Pacific Ocean: East Pacific Rise... | reverse complement strand
AGTTTAGAGGATAACTTAACTAAAACATTAGCAGATACAGAAGCTAAACTAACTACTTTGGCTACAGAACAAGATGAGAAAAGTAATAAAGAGATTCAATCTCTTCTATCTCAAAAAGGTGACTTAGAGGGTAATTTAACTGCTGAACTAGAGAAAGAGAAAGCGTTAAAAGGAGAGATTTCTACACTTAAAGGAAAGATAGTTACGCTCCTATCAATTGCAGAGAAAGCTACTAGTGAAGCAAAAACTCAACATGATGGAGAGAAGCAAGAGTTACAAACACTTCTATCTCAAAAAGGTGACTTAGAGGGTAACTTAAGCTCTGAATTAGAAAGAGAAAAAGCATTAAAAGAGGAGAATCTTAAACTACAAGAGACTCTTGAGAAAGAGAAAGCTTTAGAAGCTAATTTGACTAAAAGTTTAGAAGATACAAAGAGTGAACTAGCTACTTTAGCAGAGGAAAAAGCTAAATCTGAAGCTCTCGCTAAAAAAGCTGAAGAGGAGAGATTGGCAAAAGAGAAAGCCAAGGCTGAAGCTCTTGCACAAAAAGCTGAAGAGGAGAGATTAACTCAAGAAAAAGCAATTCTTGATACTTTTGCATTAACTAAAGTAGAGTTCAAATATAATAGTATGGATTTAACCTCTAAAAGTAAAAAGTTACTCAATAATGTAGCAAAGGTTATGAAAGAGCACTCAGATTACCACTATAATATTCAAGGACATACCGATAATAGAGGTAATGATGAGTATAATCTAAAATTAAGTGCAAGAAGAGCAAAAAAAGTAAAAGATTATTTGGTTTTAAAAGGTGTAGATAGTTCTATCTTGACAACAGAAGGGCTAGGTTCACTTCAACCAATTGCAACAAATGATACTAAAAAAGGTAGATTGCTAAATCGCCGTGTTGTATTTGAGATTGTAAAATAGATACAAAATCAAATTTTAAACCCCCTATATAGAGGAGAGATTTTATTCTCTTCTCTACTTACAATTCAACTTTACCTTTTCTCATCATAATAGATAATTTTTATATAAGGAATAAGAAAATGAAACTAGGCGTAAATATAGACCATATTGCAGTTCTTCGAGAAGCTAGAAAAATAGCAGACCCAAATCCACTTGATGCACTAGCCATTGTAAAAAAAGCTGGTGCTGACCAGATAACTATTCATCTTAGAGAGGATAGACGACATATTCAAGATAGTGATGCTATAAATATCATAAAACTATCATCTCTTCCAATTAACCTAGAGTGTGCTTTATCTTCTGAAATTATAGATATTGTCTGTGAGCTACAGCCACATAGAGTTACACTTGTCCCTGAAAAGAGAGAAGAGGTGACAACAGAGGGGGGACTTAATATCTTAGGTGAACAACCTCTATTAAAAGAGACTATTAAGAGATTACAGGAAAGAGAGATAGAAATTTCACTCTTTATAGACCCAACTATTGAGAATATAACTACTTCTAAAAATCTTGGAGTTGAGTGGATAGAGTTTCACACAGGTAAATATGCAAATATATATGCTATGTTATTTGGAAATCTTGGAAATTCACACCACTCAATTCCAGAGCTTGAACTGTCTCGAAAAGAGTTATTTGAAATGTTAGATGAGGAGCTTATGACCCTACGAGTACTCTCATGTGATGCTATGGAGCTTGGATTAAAAGTAGCTGCTGGTCATGGGCTAAACTATCAAAATGTAAAAGAGATTGTGGAGATAGAGACTATAGAGGAGCTTAATATCGGTCAGAGTATTATAGCAAGGTCTATTTTTTCAGGATTGGAAGAGGCTATTATAGATATGAAAAATCTATTAATTAGATAAATAATGAAAAAAATAGCTATAAGTGTTGGTGATTTAAACGGGATAGGTATTCAACTAGCTTTAGAGAACCATAAAGAGATAAAAAAGATGGTTAATCCACTATATTGTATAGATAGGAGTATGTTAAAACAGGCTTCAAAACTGTTAAAAATCTCAATACCTAACGATTTTAAATTATATGAGGATATTGCACCTTTTTTTCAAATAGAACCTGCAAAAATTACAAAAGAGAGTGGAGCATACTCTTTTGACTCTTTTGAAAAAGCAGTAAAACTCACTAGAGAAGGTATTGTAGATGGAGTTATGACACTTCCTATCAATAAAAAAGCATGGGAGTTAGCAGATATAGTGTATAAAGGTCATACTGATGCCCTAAGAGCTTTTTTTGATGCACCTGCTATTATGATGTTGGGTTGCCCTAAAATGTATGTAGCACTATATACAGAGCATATTCCAATAAGAGATATATCTAAGGAGATAATGGATATAGAGAAGCTATCTCTGTTTCTAATAGACTTTTATAATAGTATAGAGTTGAAAAATGGAGAAAAAGTTGCACTACTAGGTCTAAATCCTCATGCAGGAGATGGTGGTGTTTTAGGCGATGAGGAGCAGTATATTATGGAGGCTAGAGAGTTAGCACATAAGATAATAAAAAGAGAAATATACACCAATCCATTAGTTCCTGATGTTGCATTTACTCCAAACAGTCGAAAAAAATATAGATATTTTGTAGCAATGTATCACGACCAAGGATTAGCACCACTAAAGGCACTATATTTTGATGAAGGAGTTAATATATCTCTAAATCTACCTATTGTAAGAACTTCTGTTGACCATGGAACAGCATTTGATATTGCATATAGAGGAGAAAAGTTAAATAGTTTGAGTTATATAAATGCTATAAACTATTTTGTAACGACTTGATTTCTTCCTCTATCTTTTGCCTCATATAGAGCCTCATCAACTCTTTGGAATAAATCATTTTGACTATCACCTTTTTTAAACTGAGAGACTCCAAAGCTACAAGTTAATTTTTTAACTACATCAAAGCTATAGTTCTCAATATCTTGACGAAGTCTCTCAGCTAACTCTTTAGCCTGTTTTACATTTGTTCTTTGAGATAGGATAACAAACTCTTCTCCACCCCAACGTGCAAAAACATCTTTATTTCGTAATCCTATTTTAACTAAACTCACAATTTCTATCAGAACTCTATCTCCTACATTGTGTCCATAAGAATCATTAACATTTTTAAAGAAATCTATATCAAATAGTATAATAGAAAAGTTTTCATTATGAAGTAAAGAGATATTAATAATTTCACTAAACATACTATTAAACTTGACACGATTATATATATGTGTTAAAGCATCATGGTCTGCGATAGTTCGTATCTCCTCTTTTTCTCTAACTAAATTTGATATATTGTTTAAGCTAATGAGGTAGGTTGAATTATATTTCATTTTGCTCACTTTGATATAGAAGAATTGAGGTATATTATCCATATCTCCTCTTATATGCACAGTTAGATTATCTTTATTAGTGCTATTGGCAAGTTTATCAAGCCAATTTCTTCCATAGGTGTGTTTATTGATACAATTTTCAGTCTCAATAAAAAAATCACTAATAGATATATGCTCATCATTTAACTCTTTTAATGAGCCATAACCAAAAAAGTCCAATCCCACTTGATTTATAGAGATTATTTTATCTTTGGTAGAGAGAAGTGTGATGTTACTATTGAGCTGAATAAAAGATATAAGGTTTTTTTTGTATTGTGATAAACAGTATTTTACAATAAAAATGACAATTAGAAATATAAAAGATAGAGCAATGATATATACATAAAAATCTTCAATCATCTACTAGAACCTTTATCTTGAAAAGAGTGAATTATTATGAGTTGATATAGGCTCATTTTGCTTATCCAAATGCTCCTCTATCTTCTTCTTGCAACTTTTACATAAATAACGATAACTTTTCATATCATAAAAAATTACCTCATCTACAGAAATTACTTTATAACACTCACTACAAAAGCTTACAGTATTTTTAAGCATATCAGCATTAACCTCTTGCCTAATAAAGCAATTCTCACTCATGAGAAAGCTCTTTAATCATACGCATAGCCTCTTCAATTGAAGGGTCTAATTCGTATGCTTTTTTATAATAGGTTAATGCCTGTTCATTTTGAGATAAGTCATATAGTGTATTGGCATAGTTAAAATAGTGAGGAGCATAAAATGCATCAATCTCTATAGATTTTCTATGATGCTTTAGTGCTAACTCATTCTCATTTAGATTATGATATACATTTGCCAAAGAAGCGTGAGCTATATCCTCATTTTCGTTAAGCTTTAGTATCTCCAAATAGGTCTCTTTTGCATCCTCTAGTCTATTTAGAGAGATTAATATAAAACCATGTTGTAATAAAAGCTCAATATTATTTTTTTCTAATATTAAGGCACTAGAGAGAGCTTTGTTTGCCTCTGCAAAATCCTGTTTCTCTATTGCTTCATTTGCCATAGCTACCAACTGTTGAACTCTTGGAACTTGTGGCATACCATTAACAATCTGATTGTCAAAATGTTTTGTTTTTGTAATATCTGATTCATCTTTGGTCGTCTCAATATCTATTTGAGTTGTTGGCAACTCTCCTGAAAAAAGTTGTTTAAAAAACAGTATAAAAACTGCAACAGTAGCGATAAAAAGTAAAAGTTGAAATATAGTCATATTTTCTCCATATTAATTGTTATAATGATAGGATAAAAATACTTACATTCAAGCGTTTTCTCACATTTTTATCACAAACTAATAAAAAATTATTATTTAACATTAAGAGTTATCTCACCATCTTTAACATCAAATTCAACTTTTGAACCCTCAACCAATTTATCTTCTAAAATCAGCTCTGCTAATCTATCCTCTACCTCATCATATAAAGCTCTTTTTAGTGGTCTAGCTCCATAGTCTGGGTCAAACCCAACAGAGGCAATATATTTTTTAGCTTCAGTACTCAAAGAGACTATTATTCCTCTCTCTTCTAGCTTTTTTTGGATATTAACAAAAAGGATATCTACTATTTTAGTTATCGCTTCTAAATCCAATGGATTAAATATAACAATGTCATCTAAACGGTTTAGAAACTCTGGTTTAAAATATTTTTTGAGTTCACTCTCTACAGCTACTTCTCTCTCTTTCGCATCACTTAGTGCCATAATTTTATCTGACGCTATATTTGAGGTCATAATAATAATAGTATTTTTAAAATCTATTGTTACACCTTTGTTATCTGTAAGTCGTCCATCATCAAGTACTTGGAGTAGAGTATTAAATACATCAGGGTGAGCTTTTTCTATCTCATCAAAGAGAACAACTGAGTATGGTTTTCTACGCACTGCCTCTGTAAGCTGTCCACCCTCTTCATATCCTACATATCCAGGAGGTGCACCTACTAGTCTACTTGCTGTATGCTTCTCCATATACTCACTCATATCTATACGAATAAGAGACTTCTCTGAATCAAATAGAAATTTAGCTAATGTTTTTGCTACTTGTGTCTTTCCCACACCTGTAGGTCCTAGAAACATAAAGCTACCAATAGGACGATTTTGTTCACTCAATCCTGCTTTATTTCTCTTGATTGCTTTTGCAACGGCTCTTAGAGCTTGGTTCTGTCCTACTACATCTTGATTTAAAATCTTCTCCACATTTAAAATCTTATCTTTTTCACTTTGGAGCATCTTATTAACAGGAATACCTGTCCATCGACTTACAATAGTTGAAATCATCTCCTCATCAACAGAGTTTTTAAGAAGAGTTCCCTCACTCATCATCTGCTTCCATTTACGCTCTAAATCTTTTAGTCTACTCTCCTGCTCGGGGATTTGTCCATGCTGTATCTCTGCTACCTTAGAGAAGTTTCCCTCTCTCTCTGCTGTACTAGCTTTAACTCGTAGACTCTCTATTACGCTTTTAATTTCGGCTACCTCATTAAAAACAGACTTCTCATTTTCAAATTGACTTTGAAGTGATAGTTTAGTCTCTGTTAAGTTTGCCAATTCTCTCTCTAACTCATCCAAACGAGTCGAATTTTTTTCACTACTCTCCATAAGAAGAGCCTCTTTTTCAACCTTTAGAGTAGTAATCTCTCTTTTAACCTTTGCCAAAGAGGTAGGTTCACTCTCTATCTGCATCTTAAGCTCTGCTGCTGCTTCATCTATTAGGTCAATAGCCTTATCGGGCAAAAATCTATCTGTAATGTATCTGTCAGAGAGTTTTGCAGCAGCTACAAGTGCTGAATCTACAATAGTGACATTATGGTGAGCCTCCAGACGCTCTTTTATACCTCTTAGTATCTGTAGAGCTTCATTGATAGATGGCTCTTCTACCTTTACAGGTTGAAAACGTCTTTGAAGTGCTGTATCTTTCTCAAAATATTTACGATACTCTTTTAGTGTAGTAGCTCCAATAGTATGAAGCTCACCACGTGCTAGGGCAGGTTTTAATATATTTGCTGCATCCATACTACCTTCACTAGCTCCTGCACCTATAATGGTGTGTATCTCATCTATAAATAGAATAATATTAGAAGCTCCTTTAACCTCATCTATTACTGCTTTTAATCTATCTTCAAACTCACCTCTATATTTTGCTCCTGCTATTAAGCGACTCATATCTAATGATATTACTCTCATATTTTGAAGAGAGAGTGGTACTTCTCTATTTACTATTCTTTGTGCTAATCCCTCTACAATTGCTGTTTTACCAGTTCCTGGTTCACCTATCAAAATAGGGTTATTTTTGGTCTTACGGATTAGAATTTGCATCATTCGTTGCACCTCTTCATCTCTACCAATTACAGGGTCTAACTCTCCATCGAGTGCTTTTTGGTTTAAATCAACTCCATACTTCTCCAAAGCCTCTAATGACTCATCAGCACTTTGAGAATCAATAGTTTTTCCACCACGAATAGACTCTAATGTCTTTTTTAGCTCTTGTAGGTCAACATATTTTCCAATAGTATCTGTAAAGAATTTCTCATTTATATTAGCGATAATCCAACTATCAACAGATAGATAACTATCCCCATTTGCTGTCATTGTCCCCTCTGCATTTTGTAGAGATTTTAGTAGTGATTGAGAGAGTCGAATTGTCTCTTTTGTTACGCTTGATGCTGATGCTAGTTTTTGGGTGTTACTTTTTAACTCAAGCTCTATAGCATTTTTATCGATATCCATCTTATTTAATGCTTGAATTAGCAGTGAATTGCTATTAACTACTAATGCCCAAAGAAGATGAAGTGGGTCTACCTCTTGATTTTTATTATGTAGTGCAAGTGAAAGCCCTGATTCTATTGAAGCACTCATCTGATGTGTTAATTTTTCTAATATATTCATACTTTTTTATCCTTATAGTTTTAAGGTCTATCTAAACCTTTAGTCCATATTATTATACAAGTTTAGTCACTTATTGTCAAGTTTTACCTTTTCAATTCAACATAAATTAAACATAATAGTTTAAAATATGTAAAAACATCTCTCAGATTAGAGAACTTTTAGTAACTTTTGAATAAAATAAGCAACTAATTTGGAATACTATACTACATAAGATTGGATTTATACAAAATAAATGATTACTAAAAATAAAAAAGCTCTACTTTTTGGCTTTATATCAACCGTTACTGCTTCTCTAATTTTCGCTACAAACGTTCACGCTGATAACCCATATTCTACAGAACAGGATAATCAAACATCAAAACTCGAAGCGTATCTGAAATTTACAAAAATTGTCTCAATTATTGAAGAGCAATATGTAGATGAGTTAAATTCAAGTGATATTATAAATAAAGCATTAAAAGGGATGTTGACAAATCTCGATGCACACTCATCATTTATGGATGCAAAAGAGTCACGGGAGCTACAAGTTCAAACAAATGGAGAGTTTGGTGGACTTGGTATCTCTGTGGGGATGAAAGATGGTGCATTGACTGTCATTGCACCTATTGAAGGAACACCTGCTGATGATGCAGGAATGAAATCTCAAGATATTATTCTTAAGATTGATGACCAAGCTACTATTGGAATGACTATTGACAAAGCTGTCTCTCTAATGAGAGGAAAACCAAACACACCTATAAAACTTACAGTTATTAGAAAAGGTGAACCTAAGCCTGTTATTGTTGATATTATTCGTGATATTATTGAGATACAGTCTGTCTATGCAAAAACTATTGGTGATGATATCTTATATCTAAGAATTACATCATTTGACCAAAAGGTTGTCTCCTCTATGAGAAAAGCTATTGCTGAACATCCAAATAGAAAAGGGATTGTTATTGACCTAAGAAATAACCCAGGTGGACTTCTGAACCAAGCTATTGGTGTAGTTGATATGTTTGTAGATAAAGGAATAATTGTTAGTCAAAAAGGTAAAATGGCAAATGAGAATTTAACATATAATGCAACCTCTAGTAACAGTGATACAAAAACTCCACTTGTTGTCTTGGTTAATGGAGGAAGTGCAAGTGCAAGTGAGATTGTATCTGGTGCATTACAGGATTTAAAAAGAGCAGTTGTAGTAGGAGAGAAGACTTTTGGAAAAGGGTCAGTACAGGTTGTTATGCCTGTAGGTAATAATGAATCTCTTCGTTTAACAATTGCTAGATACTATCTTCCAAGTGGAAGAACCATTCAAGCTGTTGGGGTTACTCCTGATATAGAAGTTCCATTTGGAGAGATTAAAAAAGCTGATGATATCATCTCTATTAAAGAGCGTGATTTACAGATGCACCTAGCTAGTGAGTTACAAAAAGTTGATGGAACAAAATCGACTGAAAAAGATGATAAAGAGAAGAAAAAAATTATCACAGAAGAGCAGATATATAAAGATACTCAGCTTAAAAGTGCTGTAGATATTCTTAAAGCGTTGATGATTAGTCACGGTATAACAAAATAAGGACAAAAATAGATGAACAAAACAGAACTGCTCTATGAGGGAAAAGCCAAAAAAATTTGGTATACAGAGGATGAAACACTTCTTATTTCAGAGTTCAAAGATGACTTAACTGCTTTTAATGGTGAGAAAAAATCATCAGAAGAGGGAAAAGGTGCATTAAATAATAGAATCTCTACAGAGCTTTTTAAAGTACTTAATAACAAAGGTGTTCCAACTCACTTTGTGGAGATGTTAGATGATAATAATATGCTACATAAAAAATGTGATGTTATTCTTATTGAGGTTATTGTACGAAATATAGCTACAGGAAGCCTTAGCCGTAATCTTGGAATAGAAAATGGCAAAAAGCTACCGTTTACTCTAGTTGAGTTTGATTACAAAAATGATGAGTTAGGTGACCCAAAGCTAAATGACCAACACTGTCTTATTTTAAACCTAGTAAATAGTACGGATGAGCTAGATTATATTAGATATATGGCAAGACGTGTTAATAGTGTAATGCAGGAGTTTTTTTCAGATAAGGAGCTAACTGTAGTTGACTTTAAACTAGAGTTTGGTAGAGATATAAATGGAAATATTATTCTTATTGACGAGCTAAGTCCCGATAACTTCAGATTTTGGGATGCGACAACTGGTGAGAGTATGGATAAAGATAGATTTAGACAAGGTCTAGGTGGACTAAAAGTTGCTTATGAAGAAGTGCTTAATAGAATTTTAGGAGAGAAGTAGATGAAAGCTATTGTAAACATATTTTTAAAAGAGGGTGTACTTGACCCACAGGGAAAAGCGATTCATCATGCATTAGATGCGATGAACTTCAAGGGTGTTGAAGATGTTCGTATGGGAAAACAGATTGTTCTTAAACTTACATCTACAAATCAAGAGGATGCACTAAAAGAGGTGGAGCAGATGGCTGAAGATATTTTAGCAAATACAGTTATAGAAGACTATACTATCGAGTTTGTATAATGAAGCAGATAGCTATATTACAATTCCCTGGTACAAACTGTGACCTAGATACCAAGTATGCTTTTGAGAAGCTTGGTTGTAATACCACTATAGTATGGCATAAAGAGGATAAACTGCCTTTAGATACAGAGTTGGTTGTCGTTCCTGGTGGATTCTCTTATGGTGACTATTTACGCTCTGGTGCTATAGCACAATTCTCTCCTATTATGAAATCTGTTATTGAGTTTTCTAAAAATGGAGGAAAGGTTCTTGGTATCTGTAATGGTTTTCAAATTTTAACAGAGATTGGTCTTCTTCCTGGTGCATTAAAGAGAAATATTGGACTTCACTTTATCTCTAAATTTCAAACATTAACTGTAGTTAATAACTCTAATGATTTCTTGAAAAAATGTGATAAAAATGAGGTACTTAATATTCCTATTGCTCATGCTGATGGAAACTACTATATAGATGAAGATGAGTTTAAACTATTAGAGGATAACGAACAGATTCTACTAAGATACTCAAACGAGTATGGTGAGCCTGTAGTTGTAAATGGTTCAGTAACATCTATTGCTGGTATATGTAATGAGAATAAAAATGTATTTGGACTTATGCCTCACCCTGAACGAGCCTTGGAGGATATCTTGGGTTCAACAGATGGAATTAAAATGCTTGAAGGACTTATTGCCTAATGAAAAATATCACATCATATCTCTTCATTTTATTTACATTTATTTTTATTTTTCCTACACAAGCATCTTCTGCTGATGTAGAGTACAGTTATGTACCTAAAAGAGTTTATGAAAAGCAGGTATTTCCTATTAGTTTTCTTAGCAATAGTGATGAAGCGACGAAGATAAAATTTTCGTTTATTGGGGATAAAATCCCCATTTTAGAAGAGCCTGTAAAAATTAAAAATGGTAAAAAAACTTTCTATACCTTCTACTTTAAAACTACCGATACACTCTTCCAAATACCTGAAATATTAGTTAATGTTAATGGACGCAATACAACTCTTGTTGGTATTAATATTCCAGTAGAGCCTCTTCCTAATCGTAAAGATTTTTCTGGAATAATTGCCTCTGGATTAAAGATAAAAAACTACCAAGCATCTATATATGATGAACACAATAATCTAATTGCTCTTTCAGTAGAGGCGTATGATGCTAACCTTGAAGATATGTACATTAAAGATGCACTAAAAGATGGATTGGAGAATCTTAAAAGAGATGGTTCTAAGATGGATGCACAATACTATATTGTTCTGCCCTCAAAACAGAGCAAACTAAAATTTTCGTACTATGATACTATCAAACAGACTTTTGTTATTAAAACTATTCCTATAAGTATTGATGATGGTTCAGTTGCTGCACAGACAGATTTAAATCCTAGAGAGGATAACTTTGAAAAGCTCAAAAAATTTAGTCTTTTAGGTCTAGTAATCTTCTTCTTACTTCTATTTATTTGGAAAAGAGATTTTTTCTATCTCGTTATTGCTGTTATTACTACTGCTATTTTGCTTACATTTTTTATCCCTTTAGAGAAGATATGTATAAAAGCTGGTTCTCCAATATATATATTACCAACACAAAATAGTAGAATATCTGTATATATAGACCAACAGTATAACACTACAAAATTAGGTGAACGTGGTGAGTATAATAAGATAATGTATGATAAAGGTATTATTGGATGGGTTAAGGATAAAAATGTTTGCAACAATTAGATTTTACTATGGCTCTTTTATCATCTCATTTATAGCAGCGGGAATCATGGTTCCTCTTATGATGATATTCAGAAATAGTACCAATGATATACTTCACAAATGGAATAGAATTATTATGATAATGATTGGTGGAAAAATTAAAACAACAGGTAAGCGTGATAATAGTGCTGATATGTTTGTTATAAACCATCAAGGAATTATAGATATCATTAGTATGGAATCAGCAGAAAACTCAAATCTAAGATGGGTAGCAAAGAAACAGCTTTTTGATGCTCCTTGGTTTGGATATGTACTAAAACTACCAAAAATGATATGTATAGATAGGGACAATAAAACGGGGTTGATAAAACTACTTCGTGATGTAAAAGAGACAATAGTGTCTGATAAGAAGCGTATTGCTACGATTTTCCCTGAGGGGACTAGAACAGATAAACAGAAACTACTTCCTTTTAAAAATGGAACAAAAATTATAGCCGAGAAGCTTCAATTAACTATTCAACCTATTGTTATCACAAATAGTAAGCTTCTACTTAATGAGCATAATAAAACTGCTCACAAAGCAACTGTGCATATTACATATCTGGATACATTCAAAGTTGATAAGAGCAATAAAAATTGGTATAAAGAGTTAAGCCTATCTATGCAGAGCATTATAGACAAAGAAGAGAAATTAGGAAGAGAGAGATAGATGATATACGAAGAAGAGACCCCATTGGCAACAGAGCTTGAGAAACATATAAGAAAACTTATTAAACCACTAAGAGATGAGGATGAGCTTTATACTGTTTTAAAGGTTAAACTTACAAAAAAAGAGTTTAAAGTATTTAAAACTTGGGCAAATAATGAGAATCTAGGTGAGCTTCAAGAGAGACTAAAACTTGATGAAGAGCGTTATAGTACGCTAAAAGAGAAACTTATAAAAAAATTAAATCAAGAGAAACTCAAGCAGGAGTTGATGATTTAGACTACTTAACACCAAAAAACATAAAATAACCATTTTAGTTTTATCTTTTTATGCTATACTTATAATATAATTAAACAGTTTATAATAAGGAGCATGAGATGAAAATTTATAATGGTGAGAACAGACAAGAGAGAAGACGCAAAAGAACTTTTACTCCTGCTATCTATTTTTTAGCTGAGTTAACACTTGGATGGATAGTTATCTCCATCGCAAACTTATCATTTAATATACAAACATGGTCACTCATAAGCCATATTATCTTTTTGGGTATATTTTTGTATAGTGGATATAAAACACATTATATTTATAAGAGACAAAAAGCTTATAAACCAGCTTAGTCAATGTGCTGTTATTAAAGTTCACGTTTAATTCTAAATCCAACACCACGAACAGTCTCAATTACTTTTGAGGCTAAACCCAATTTTTTACGAAGATTTTTGATATGAGCATCAACAATATTACTAGATGGAAGTGCATCAAAATCACGATTAAGATGTTCACTAATCTGATAACGGGTTAAAACACTATTTGTATTTAAAAGTAAAAACTCTAAAAGCTCAAACTCTTTTTTAGATAGAGTAACAGTTTTATTCTCCACCAAGACCTCTCTTGTAGATAGATTAACTCTTAGATTATCCATTGTAATATCGGTATTTTTTTGCCTGCTATTTCTGCGTAATAGTACACGAACTCGTGCTAAAAGCTCAATATTTGAGAATGGTTTTTGCATATAATCATCTGCCCCTGCATCAAGAGCTTCTACTTTTTCTATAGATTCTCCCTTTGATGAAAGAAGCAGAACAGGTGTCTGTAAGTACGCTTTTCGTTGCTTTTTTAAAAAATTTACACCACTTCCATCTGGTAACATCCAATCAAGGATAATTAAATCATAATTTTGTTTATCAATAATCTGATTTGCATCATCTAAAGTATAGGCACTATATATCTCAAATTTTGCCTCTTCTAGTAGTTTAGTAAGTCCAAAAACAATCTCTTTATTATCATCAATAATTAATATATGCATACTCTTCTCCACTTTTCATCAAAAATTCATAAAAATATCTTAATATTTTATAACATAACAACAATATAGAGGATTAAACTATGATTAAACTTTTAAAACTATTTTTATTTGTCATACTATTAGTAACATTAGGCTTTGGGGAGACTCCACCAAAACACCTTACTCCAAAAGAGGCTTTTGTAGTCTCTGCTATAGATAGTGGCAACATGATTCAGACAAAAATTATTTTAGGAAAAGGGATTCATCTCTACAAAGATAGCCTTAACTACTCAATTATAGAGCCAAAAAAGTTCAATATTGAGTTTAATGCACCAAAAGCTAATAAGATTGATGGTGATATGGTCTATTTAGATGAGGTAGATGTTAATATTCCTATTTCCAAGATATCATCAAAAATTAATGGTAAATATACTCTTCTTATTGAGTTTAGAGGTTGTTCAGATAACGGTTTATGCTACAATCCTATGGAGAAAGAGTTCACTTTTGATATGGTACAAAAAAAAGGTTTTTGGGATAAGCTTATGAGCTTAACAACGGCTTCTAATTCAGGTGAATTAGTAGATGTCCTAAAAGCCGAAAACTCTTTTTTTGTAGTACTTCTCTTTTTTATATTGGGATTGCTTTTGGCACTAACTCCATGTATCTTTCCTATGATACCAATTCTATCTACTATTCTTGTAGCAAATTCAGAAGATAAGAGTCAAAGTGCATTACAAGGATTTTTAACCTCTTTAGTTTATGTTTTATCTATGGCAATAACCTATACAATAGTTGGGGTTCTCTCTGGTCTTTTAGGTGCAGATATTCAATCCATAATGCAAAATCCATGGGTCTTGACATCTTTTGCTCTAATGTTTTTAGCTTTAGCATTTTCACTTTTTGGTTATTATCAAATTCAACTTCCATCAAAATGGCAATCAAAAATTAATAGTGCATCAGATAATGCAAAAGGAAAAGGTCTTATGGGTACAGTAATTATGGGCTTTTTATCTGCTTTTATCATAGGTCCATGTGTTGCTCCTCCTTTAGCAGGTGCAGTTATTTTTATCTCTCAAACAGGTGATGCTCTTTTGGGTGGATTGGCTCTTTTTATGATGAGTATAGGTATGGGGTTTCCTCTGTTGCTTATAGGTTTAGGAGCAGGTAAATTTATGCCAAAACCTGGTGGTTGGATGGATATTGTTTCACAAGTATTTGGAGTTATAATGCTAGGACTCTCTATATTTATGCTCTCAAAAGTAGTTTCAGCTCAAATCACTATTTTATTATGGGCGTTGTTATTTATGGGTATCTCTCTTTTTATGGGGGTATTTAACAATGATAGTAAAAGAAAAATGGTACAGTTAACAGGTTTAGTATCGCTTGTATATGGTATCTCTCTACTAGTTGGTTTTTTAAGTGGAACAACCTCTATGCTTCATCCATTTAAGAAGTTTACCTCATCTAGTAGCATCACTTCTCAAAGTCAGATAACGCAAGAGATAGATAACAATCAAGGCTACTCTTTGGCAAAACTAGAAAAAGAGATTGCTAAAAGTAATCGACTTGTAGTAGTGGATTTCTCAAAAAAATCATGCTCTGCTTGTCGTGAGTTAGAGGAGTTTACTTTCTCTAACCAAGATGTAAAAGAGGAGTTAAAGAGATTTACTTTTATAAATATTGATATAACAAATCATACAAAAGAGGAGATAGCCATACTTAAAAAATATAATCTTTTTGGTACGCCAAATATCATATTTTTTGATAAGAACAATAACTATTTGATAAAAAAAAGTATTACAGGATTTATTAATGCCAAGAGCTTTAGAGAGCATTTAAAGTCTATAAAATAGTCATTACTTTTAACGAAGCTACTTTAACGTAGCTTCCCATAATAACAGACTACTCCATTATAGTGTTTTAGTTTCTGTTTTAGTGTACCATCTCTATTAAACTCTTTTGTAGTAATACTTCTTTTACCATGTTTATAAAACCATGTATATTTCAGCCTACCATCTCTATACTCTTTTGCAATACCATTTTTGATACCTTTGTGATAATTCCATTTATAATGAACATTTCCATTACGATAATACTCTGTAACTGTTCCCTCTAATTTTCCATTTATTTTTGAGGGAAAAACAAAGTGTAACTCTCCTGAATTATAATATTTTCTAACCTCTGCTTGAGAGCTTATTGTAAGAAAAATTAATATAATTGAGCCTAAAAATAGCTTTTTCATCTTTGAACCTTTTTTATTTTGTACTTAAACTATTTTAGCTATTATTGGCTTAATATAGAATATAAGCTCAAAATTACTCTACTGCAAACCTAATATTATGAGGAGTCAAATAAACTTTCTAAAAGTCTTCTCATCAATACTATTTAGTTTCTTTTCTATTATATTTAGGTATGAGATAAGCTCGGAAGAGACCTCTTCTAAGTTTATTAGCTCCTCATGAGCAATAAATTTTTCACTCTCTGAGACCACTCTTTTATACTTCAGAAGTCTTGCAAAAAAAGATTGATTGACTGTACTAAAGTAGATTTTAAAAATTTTCATATATATATCGTGTAGAGCTTTATGTTTCTCCTCTACCTGCTTAACTGCATCTTCTGTAAAAATAGAGAGAAGTATCTGACCGTCACAATAGAACCACCTACCAAACTCACAAGCAGTAACCTCTAATGGAATCTGCTCTTTGGTAACAGGTAATCCATTGACTAAAGATTTTGCTCTTTGTACCCATACTACATGAGCTCTTCTAGCTGCCCTTATATTTCGTAATACATCTTCTTTTTCCATAATATACCTTTCCCCCTTTTTAATTTGAAATGATTATAAATAAATATAAATTAGGTCAAGTTTAACTTCCCTTTTCTAAGGAGTTTATATATAAAATTGCCTCCTCTTTAGTATGAATATGACCCTCGATTTGACTTAAATAAACACTATCTAACAACTCTTTAAATTTTTTAGATGGTTTGTATCCTAAATCTATTAGGTCTCTACCTTGAAGTAGTGCTTTTGGTGGTTCGTTATATACATCTAACTCCTTAGCTTTAGTCAATAACCAATCTCCAGCCTCATAATAGCCACTTAGTGAAGCCTCTGTTGTTCGTCCCAAAAAATCAGCCCTTGCTACTTGTACTAACTCCTCAATGTTGACTTTTGTAGACAATTTTCTTATGGTAGAGTCTTTTACTCCACTTCTAAAATAGATAGATGGTGACATATGATATTGAACTAGAGATAAAATAGATTTAATAAAGTCATGCTCATTTGTCAAACGATATAAAAAACTTTTTGTTGGCTCTACTCCTGCTAACTCATGCCCTATAGCAGATATTCTATCTGGTCGTATCTGAGTATGTGTAGCCTTTCCTAAATCATGACACAATACCCCAAACATCATTTTTAAATCATACTTCTCTTCACCTATTTTTAGCTTTACCATCTCATCTACAGATAGCATAGTATGAATCCAGACGCTACCCTCAGGATGCCAAACTTCTGATTGAGGTATATCCACTATAGCGTCTAGCTCTGGATAGTATTTTTTTACTATTCCTAATTTTCTCATTAACTCAAAACCAGTTGATGGCTTAGAAGATTTCAGAAGAAGTTTTTTGAACTCCTCATAGACTCTCTCTTTTGGTAACTCATCTAACATCCCTTGTTCTACCATACCAAAACACAATTTAAAAGTATCTTCTGATAACTCATATCCAAATCTAGCACAAAATTGTACTGCACGATAGACTCTTAGTGGGTCTTCTATAAAAGTTTTTGCATTTATATGACAAAGTCTCTTCTCTCTCATATCATATTTTGCACCATAAGGGTCTAAAAATTCCTCTTTTTCTATATCATAACCCATTGCATTTATAGTAAAATCTCTACGAAGACTAGCCTCTTTGAAACTCATAAAGCCATTACAGCTAATATCAAATCCTCTATGTCCACTCTCTACTTTGGTCTCAATACGAGGAAAAGAGAAATCATACTCATCACTATTATCTGTAAACTTTAATATGCCAAAACTTTTGCCAACTAGATTTACAGAACCATACTCTTTTAGTATTTCCTCTAGCTCATCTATTTTTTCTAATCCATATATCTCAATATCTATATCTTTAACGGGTAGTTTCAAAAAATGGTCACGAACAGCACCACCTACTATAATAGCTTTTGCACCTTTTGAGTTTAATATTTTTGATATTTTTTTTATTATTTTTGGTATCTGCATATGATTATCTTAATATATAATATTGAACATTATAACCATACGATTTTAGATACTCAATAACACTCTTTTTTCCTAAAAAGTGCATTACGCCAAAAGCAAAAAGATATCTCTTTGTTGGCTCTTTTTTTATAATTTTATCTATACGTTGTGCCATTTTTAAATTTCTTTGATATAAAAGAAGATTCATAAACTTCTCCTCTAAATTTTTATATTTTGGTATATCAAACATAATACTTTCAATAAATCCCATAAGCTTTGAACCATCCCCTTTTAGATAGTAACTCTTTAACTCATCTGCATAATCTCTCTTCTCATTTAACTGCATAAGAGAGGCTTCTAAAGATATAATCTGCTCTTTTTCTGTAAATTTATCCATAATACCCAACTGCTCATCTATAGTCTCTATACCCTTAACCATCTTTCCTTTACTTTTAGAGTAGTCATATATGATTTTGTCAATTGCTCTCATATGTGGATATTTTAACTGAATTTTCAAAGAGGTCAAGCTAGATGAAACTCCCCAAATTTTCATTTTATCAAAAAGAGATATATGGAATTTAGGATTAATCTTATATAGATACCACTCTATATCTTTATATAGCTTTTTGGGTAAAATATCTTTTAATTTTCGATTATCTTTACGCATAACTAAGCTAGTTGCCTTTAACTTTGTGGTTATATCCATAGGAATTTCAGTATATACACTATCGCTATTTTTAATAATAGTTACAACAGATTTAGGTAATATCTGTAGCTCTGGAACTTGTAGATGCATCGTACCAAAGAGATAAAACTCCTGCTTATTTTTTGTAACTTTCCATAAAAATGGTTTATCTATATTACCTTGTGATAGGAGCAAAACTGTAGAGAGTTGAAGTAGTATAAGTATTTTTAAAGTTTTCATATATATGCCTTAATTTTGATAAGAAAAAAGAGAGAAGTAAAAGAGGAAAATGTGTTAGATACTCCTCTATGGAAGTATCTAAAATATAAGTTTCTATGAACTACAGTGTCCACCACCACAACAGCTATCACCTTCATCATGAGAGTGTCCACCAACTTGACCCGAAGATATCTCATCAGCAGTTGCCTCTCTTGCACTTAATACAATTAGAGAAAACATTAAATCTTTTCCTGCTAATGGATGATTAAAATCTACAGTTACCTCTTTGTCAGTAAAAGATTTAACAGTTACTTGAACAGTCTGTCCTTGGTCTCCTTGACCATATAGAGTTAAACCTTCTTTAAGCTCAACACCTTCAAACTGCTCAATAGGAAGTACCTGTATAGCTTCACTATCAATATCTCCATAAGCTTCAGCAGCAGGAACAAGGATATCTCCACTCTCTCCTACACTCATCCCCTCTAGTGCTTTTTCAAGACCAGGAATAATATGACCTTTACCAGTAATAAACTCCAATGGCTGTCCACCCTTGTTTGAGTCTACGATTTCAGTCGTTCCTGCCTCTTTTACTTCATACTCGATACCTACGACGCTATTTTCGATTGCAATTTTCATTGAATCTCCTATTTAAAAATTTTCATCATCTTACCCAAGCAAACTTTAATATGTCTGATTAGATAGGTTCTTTTGTGCAATTTCTGCTGATTTTGTTCCAGGATAATTATCAACTATATATTTAAAGAACCCTCTTGCTTTATCATCTTGATTTGTTTTTACTAGAGATAGAGCTGTATGAAGATAGAGAACTTTCATATATGATGCTTTATCATAAGTAGAAGCACTTTTTTTATAATAAGATATTGCAGAGTAGTAGTCACTAGTATAATAAGCTATCTCACCTAGATAGTAGTTACTTGGTGCAATTTTATAATTTTGTGCGATAGCTTGTTTAAACTTTTCAGATGAAGCCATATAACTTTTATGAGAGAAGAGTTGAACTGCCTCTCTATATATATCTGAAATATCAGTAGAGGTACTACCATTACCATTGTTATACTGTCTACCGTCTATAATCATACCATTCCCATTTTGAGAATTATTATCTATGGGCTGTTGTTGCTCATACTGTTGTGAATCATATGATTGTGGTTGAGGAACAGCCAAAGACTCTTTGCGTAATATCTCCAAATCCTCTTTAGTCACATAACTATCATTAATTTGGTCAATCATCTTACCTAAATCTAAAAGTAGCTTATAACTCTTTTTATAATCCTCTTCTCTCGTGTTTGCAGTTTTTCTTATCTCTTTAAGTTGCTCTTTGAGGTCTAATACTTGTCTAGTTAATCCATCAACAACTGTAGTTAAACCTGCAATACGGTTTTGCTGTTCAGAGACTTGGTTTGTGAGTCGTTGAACCTGTTTTCTATTATTTAATACATTCTGCTCTGTTGAGGTCAAACCATAGGGAGAAGAGCTATCAATATTACCAGCACCATAAACAGAGGGTTCATTTGCAAATAGAAGAGACCCTCCTAATAGATATCCAATTAAAATTATCTTTTTCATGACTATTTAAACTCTACCCTTCTATTTTTGGCAAAACAGGCACTAGAGTATCCTGTGGTACACTCTGGCGCACTCTCTCCCATACTAACCATAGTAATATTTGAAGCCTTTACTCCTCTATTGATTAGTGCATCTTTAGCAGATTTAGCTCTTTTTAATCCCAATGCGTAGTTGTACTCATCTGTACCAGAGGCATCACAATGTCCCTCTACTCTTACTCTTCTTCCATTTTTTTTCAAGATATTTGCAGTTGCAATAATTTTTGGTAAATTATCTGCTGAAATCCTATATTGGTCAACATCAAAATAGATAGTTTTCATTCCATTAGCTGAACCATTATAGTTATAGTTTTGATTATAATCACCACTATTCTCTCTATAATTACCACCGTTAATATTAGAATTACTATTGCCATAAGGGTCAACATTATCATAAGCAGGATTTACATCACTCCAACCTGCACCGTTGGTAGCAACTTGATTTGACCCATCAGAGATAATTGTACCTGACCCATTTCCAATATTTGTACCTACTCCAGTTGTATTTGCATTTAAACCTTTTGGGTCAATATCTACAACCTTTTTTTGAGCACATCCAGCTGTGAAAACAGATAAGGCAATCGCCGTTGTTAACATAAAAACTTTTTTCATAATGTTCCTTTTTTCTTTACTTTTAATGGTGACTGTTAATAATTATATCTAATAAATATTAAATATTAATTCCTAAATTATATTACCAATCAATAGATTGTATTCGTCCGTTCATCATATTATAAAGAGAGTTCTCTTTAGTTGCTAAATTCATATAACCAATAGTGTTACCACTACCTTGCTGTTTTATATAGAGAACAACCTTTCCATTACTAGAAAAACGTGGGAAATTATTATGACCGTTTGATGTCAAAGGACGCACATATGAGCTGTCTGCTGAACCTAAATAGACATTTACATTAGAACCCTCTTTTACAGAGTAGAGTATATTTTGTCCATTAGCATCACATGAGCTATTGTTTGTCCCATAATGAGCTGCTTTAGATACAGAGGAGGAGTCTATAGATTTAGTATAGATATTTGCTTCTCCTGTACGATTAGATACAAAAGCGATACGACTCTCATCTCCTAAATATTTAGCATTTACATCAATACCAGAGAATTTTGTTAATCTCTTTTTTGAACCACTATTTACACTATACTCATATATATCTGTCTGTGCATTAGGAGCCATTGTCAAAAGAAGTTTGCTTCCATCTGCACTCACATCTGAACAGACAAGCATACCCTCTGATGAGACAACTCTATTTCTACTACTAGATTGCATATCTACTTTATAGAGTGTTGGAAGTCTATCATTATAAGAGGTATAGTAAAAAGCACTCTGCTCTGCGTTAGCCCATTTAGGAAAGAGGTTTAGTCCACCACTTACAACTCTATTAGAGAAAGAGAGTGTATAGTCTGCAATCCAAATTTGGCTTGAACGTGAACCTGTATATTTAGAAAATAGTAGATATCTTTTCATCCATGAGATATCATCATATCCTAAAGCATTATTGATATCTACAATAGCGTTATGTGCCAAAAATGGATAGCGTTTAGCACTATTGACGGAGTATCCTTTTTCTAAAACTATTCTATTTTCTGATACTAATATCAGCTTTATGTCCAGTTTTCTACCAGAGGGAGAGTAGGAGTATTTGATTACATACTCTCTATCATGTAGCTCAGGAGGTAACATTCCATTCTCAAAACTACCTCTTCTATCTCTCTTATCCACATTGAAGTGACCTGACATTTTGATATCGTTTAATAGCAAAGAGAACATTTTCGAGTGATTTGAACTACTATTTGCAGTTGCTGAATCCTCTAGTATAGCTATACTAGCCTTGGAGTCTACATCTTTTTCAATAGTTAAAACAGCATCTACTGCTAAAAGATTAAAAGTTAAAAGTAAAAAAGTGATAATAAATCTTGTCATTTGTTGCATGGTTTTCCTTCTTTTATATTTGATTTTAAAAT
>Ga0256827_10000627_pt1 | contig 22190 bp, 22 predicted proteins | sample CV84metaG_FD_185977 | JGI IMG/M metagenome (GOLD analysis project Ga0256827, IMG submission 185977) | Hydrothermal vent microbial communities from East Pacific Rise, Pacific Ocean - CV84 | ecosystem: Environmental > Aquatic > Marine > Hydrothermal vents | place: Pacific Ocean: East Pacific Rise... | reverse complement strand
AAATAGATTGGAGAAAGTTTAAAGTTTTAAGAAGTATCGTTTGATTTGTATTCAAGGGAGTTTTCATACTATTAAGTATGGTGCGGATGAAAGGACTTGAACCTTCACACCTTGCGGCACCAGATCCTAAGTCTGGCGTGTCTACCAATTTCACCACATCCGCGCACGTTTTGTTATAATAAATGGTGGACCCTCAGAGATTCGAACTCTGGGAGGTGTAACCCTCGCCGGTTTTCAAGACCGGTGCATTCGACCAACTCTGCCAAAGATCCACGTGTTGTTTCGATAAGAAAATTATTAAAACTGGAGGTGCCACCCAGATTTGAACTGGGGATAGCAGCTTTGCAGGCTGCGGCCTTACCACTTGGCGATGGCACCAGTCATTCTTTCATATCAATGGTGCCCAGGATCGGACTTGAACCGATACAGTATTGCTACCGGGGGATTTTAAGTCCCCTGCGTCTACCAATTTCGCCACCTGGGCATTTTCTATGAAATCACAGTTTTCAATAATAAATTTAAAATGGAGCGGGAAACGAGATTCGAACTCGCGACCCCAACCTTGGCAAGGTTATGCTCTACCACTGAGCTATTCCCGCACTCCAACTCTTACAAACTTTGTAAGTGAGCCGGAATTATAGCCGCTTATTTCCTATTTGTAAAGAGTTTTAGGTGCAAATTCTAAAAAAGGTGGTATAATCGCGTTTATAATTAATACTGCAAACTATATATAAGGATTTTTAGATGAGAAGTGACATAATTAAAAAAGGTTTTGACAAAGCCCCTCATCGTTCACTATTACGTGCAACAGGTCTAAAAGATGAAGATTTTGATAAACCGTTTATCGGTATAGCAAATAGCTATATTGATATTATCCCAGGGCATTTTTTTCTTCATGAGTATGGAGAGATAGTTAAAGAGGCCATTCGTGAAGCTGGCGGTGTTCCATTCGTATTTAATACAATTGGTGTTGATGATGGAATTGCTATGGGTCATGAGGGTATGCTTTACTCACTTCCTTCACGTGAGATTATTGCAGACTCAATCGAGACTGTTATGAATGCTCATCAGTTAGATGCGATGATATGTATTCCTAACTGTGACAAGATTGTTCCAGGTATGGTTATGGGAGCTTTAAGAGTTAATGTTCCAACTATCTTTGTTTCAGGTGGTCCAATGGCTGCTGGACATAAGGCTGATGGAACTCCTATTGACCTTGCTACTGCATTTGAAGCGGTTGGTCAACATGCTGAAGGAAAAATGACAGATGAAGAACTCTACGAGATAGAGTGTGAAGCTTGTCCATCTGGTGGTTCATGTTCTGGTATGTTTACTGCAAACTCTATGAACACTCTTTGTGAAGCTATGGGTATAGCACTTCCTGGTAATGGAACTGTTCTTGCAATGACTCCTGAGCGTATTGCAATGGTTAAAGTTGCTGCTAAACGCATTGTTGAGCTTGCAAAAATGGAAAACAATGAAAAGTATAACTTTAAAAATATTCTTAATGAAAAAGCGGTACATAATGCTTTCGTTGTAGATATGGCGATGGGTGGAAGCTCAAATACTGTTCTTCATATGTTAGCAATAGCAAAAGAAGCTGATGTTGATTTCAAAATAGAAAATATCAATAAAATTGCAGATAAAGTAGCACATATTGCTAAAATATCTCCATCACTAACAACGGTACATATGAAAGATATTGACGATGCTGGTGGAGTAAATGCCGTGATGAAAGAGGTAAGCCGTAGGGGTGACCTTTTAGAGCTTGATGCTTTAATGATTACGGGTGAGACTTTAGGCGAGCGTATTAAAGATGCAAAGATTAAAGATACAAATATTATTCATACAAATGAAAATGCTTATTCTCAAGTGGGTGGCCTTTCAATTTTATTTGGTAACTTAGCTTTAGAGGGTGCCGTTGTAAAAACAGCCGGAATAGACCCATCTATGCGTCAGTTTAAAGGGAGTGCTATCTGTTTTAATTCTCAACCAGAAGCTATCGCAGGAATTATGGGTAAAAAAGTAAAAGCTGGTGATGTTGTAGTTATTCGTTATGAAGGTCCTAAGGGTGGTCCGGGTATGCAAGAGATGCTTGCTCCTACTGCACTTATTCAAGGTATGGGTCTTGGCGAGTCTGTGGCACTTATTACTGATGGTCGTTTTAGTGGTGCTACTAAGGGTGCTTCTATTGGACATGTTTCTCCAGAGGCTGCTGAAGGTGGACTTATCGCACTTATCGAAGATGGTGATGAGATAGAACTTGATACCGATGCACATCTTTTACAATTAAATGTAAGTGAAGAGATTATTGCAGAACGTCGTGCAAAATGGAAACCATATAAAAATGAAGTAAAATCTAAATGGCTTAAACGCTACCAACTTCTAGTATCAAATGCATCAAATGGTGCAGTACTTAAAACAGAATTATAATAATAGGAAAACATTTGAGTGCAATAGCAATAAAATATAATGATGAAATAGTAGACTTAGTTACAGCAGAAGAACGTGGTATTGAAGGTGAAGAGATTGAGTTAGATAACTCTCCTGAATCACTAGAGGTACTTCGTCACTCAACAGCTCACCTTATGGCACAAGCTATAAAATCGCTTTATCCAGATGCAGAATTTTATGTAGGGCCAACTGTTAAAGAGGGTTTTTATTATGACTTTAAAACAGAATCTGAGATAGGTGAGGGTGATCTTAAAAAGATTGAGAAGCAGATGCTCTCTTTTGCAAAGAAAAAGTATAAGATAGAGAAATATGAAATCTCTATGGATGAAGCGAAAGAGAAATTTGCTGATGACCATTTAAAACTTGCTGTTATGGAAAGAATTCCAGATGATATAGTTTCTATCTATAAACAGGGTGAATTTGAAGACCTTTGTCGTGGTCCACACCTCCCATCAATTGGAATGATTAGATATTTTAAGCTAACGAAAATTGCTGGTGCTTACCTTGGTGGTGATTCTAAAAATGAGATGTTAACTCGTATATATGGTATTGCATTTGCAGATAAAGCATCTCTAAAAGCACATATGGATATGCTTGCAGAAGCTGCAAAACGTGACCATCGTAAACTAGGAAATGAGATGAAACTCTTTACTTTCCGTGAAGAGGTTGGAGCTGGTTTTCCTATCTGGCTTCCTGCTGGTGGCAGACTTCGTGCACGTTTAGAGGCACTACTATTTAAAGCACATCGTAAACGTGGGTATGAACCAGTTCGTGGTCCTGAGATGTTACGAAGTGATCTTTGGAAAACTTCTGGACACTATCAAAATTACGGCGAAAATATGTATTTTACAAATATTGATGAGTTAGAGTTTGGTGTAAAACCGATGAACTGTGTTGGACACATTAAAGTATATGAAGATGAGTTGCACTCTTACCGTGACCTTCCTATCAAATACTTTGAGTATGGTGTTGTTCACCGCCACGAGATGACTGGAGCACTTCATGGGCTTTTCCGTGTTCGTGAATTTACTCAAGATGATGCACATATTTTCTGTACAGTTGACCAAATAGAAGAGCAGATTATCGAAGTTGTTGACTTTGTAGACAAGATTATGAGTACTTTTGGTTTTGAATACAAAATGATGATAAGTACTAAACCTGAAAAAGCAGTTGGTGATGCAGAGGTTTGGGAAAAATCTGAAGCGGCACTAATTGCTGCGATGGAAGCACACAATCTACCTTATACCATAGATGAGGGTGGTGGAGCTTTTTACGGTCCAAAAATTGACATCAAAATATTAGATGCAATTGGGCGTGAGTGGCAGTGTGGAACAATTCAGTTAGACAATAATCTTCCTGCACGTTTTGAGCTTGAATATAATGGTGAAAATAATGAAAAAATTCAACCTGTTATGATTCATCGTGCAATTTTAGGCTCTTTTGAGCGTTTCATAGGAATTTTAACAGAGCATTATGCAGGAGAGTTTCCTATGTTTATTGCCCCAACTCAGGTAGCTATCGTTCCAGTTGCAGAGGTACATAAAGATTATGCTAAGCAATTATCCGATAAACTTATCGATATTAATGCCGATAGTGAGATATATGCTAAAAATGATTCGTTAAATAAACGTATTCGTATAGCAGAAAAAACTCGTGTCCCTATGATAGTAGTTATCGGTGATGAAGAGATCCAGAATAAGACTGTAGCGATTCGTGATAGAAGAACTAGAGAACAATATATACTAAGTGAAGAAGAATTTCTTACACTTATACAAACTAAAGTAAATGAGGTAAATTTTTGAGTCAAAAGAAAAACCGTGTCATAATGAATGACGATATCCGTGCGACAGAAGTAAGATGTAATGTAGATGGTGGCGAGTCTTTAGGTGTAGTATCTATAGATGAAGCTATGGAAAAAGCAAATGAGTTGGATTTAGATTTAGTGCTAATTGCTCCAGATGCAAAACCTCCTGTTGCGAAGATTATGGATTACGGTAAGTTCAAGTACCAAGAAGAGAAAAAACTTAAAGAGCAGCGTAAAAATCAAGTAAAGATTGTTGTTAAAGAGATTAAACTCTCAGTGAAAATTGCTGAAAATGATATGAACTACAAAGTAAAACATGCTAGAGAATTCTTAGAAAAAGGCTTTCATGTAAAGTTTAGAGTCTTTTTACGTGGTCGTGAGATGGCGAATCCATCAGCTGGTAAAGAAGTACTTTTACGTGTTTGGCCGATGGTTGAAGATATTGGTGTAATGGAAAAACCACCTAAGTTTGAAGGGCGTTACTTCAACATGTACGTAACTCCACAAAAATAAAACTCAAAATAGCAATGCATCTACTGCGTTGCTTCTTTCGTCACATACAGTAGTATGCTTCCTCTTTCAGCCCTTGTAGCTACATCACTCTTTTGATTTTATTTAAAGACTTATGGACAAGTTCAAAGAAGTTTTTCTGTTGAACTCGTCTCTGTAGTTATTTAATAATTTTTGCTTTTAGAGCATCTTCTTGCATATTTTCTTCTACATACTTAATAACAACAACATCTTCTGTTTCGTTGATGAACCACTCTGCAATATGGTCACTTTCAAGAGTTTTAAGTTTTTCTAAATCAACTTCACTCTGTGCTACAACAAGGTGTGCAAATTTTGTTGGGTTTTTCATCTTAATAGCTGTCCAGATAAACCATAAAATACCGATAGCACCGATAGTTAAGCCAAGTGACTCTCGTCCATTTGCATCAAGGTAAAGACCTGCAAATGTTCCCCCTAAGAATGTCATAAAGTAAGCAACAGAGTTAGCAATACCAAGTGCTGCACCTTTTTGGTGTACCTTAGCAAACTTACTAATCATAGATTGAACTAGTGGCTCCATCATATTAAATGCAATAAAGAAGAAGATGACAGCAGTTACAAATACTGAACTTGAAGTTGTAAGACCCATCATTAAAAAAGAGGCAGTAAAAAGAACGATCGAGAGCATAAAAATCTGTTTAGGGATATTTTTCTTCTCTCCAAAAACTGCCGCAGGACCCATAGCAATAAGCCCAGCTATCATAGCAGGAACATAAACCATCCAGAGTTCACTTTTCTCCCAGTTAAAACCATACTCTGGTTTTGTTAAAAAGATAGGGATAATTACAAAAGCAGCAGTCATAAGACCTTTTTGCATAGCATTAATAATAATCATACCTAAGAGATTTGGATCTTTTAAGATATCAGATGTTTTTGTTTTTTCATGGTAAATATGTTTGATTTTTGGAGGTGTAGGCACTTTTACAAAGAGAACAATAATAGCAACTACAGCCAAGATAGCAGTAATGAAAAATATTGCACTGATTCCATAGTGAGAAGCCACAACGGGTCCAAGAGCCATAGCAACTGCAAAACTCATAGCAATAAAACCACCCATAATAGCCATAGCATGGCCACGTGTTTTTTCTTCAACAAGATCAGCAATCATGGCTGTTACCACACTTCCAATGGCTCCAGCACCTTGTAAGAAACGTCCAAACATAAGCATATATATATCTGTAGAGTAAGCACAGATAAGAGAACCTATAAGAAAGATTATAAGACCAAAAAGGATAGTTGGCTTGCGTCCTATCTTGTCACTCATAGTTCCAAAAGGAACTTGAAATATAGCCTGTGTAAGTGCATAACCACCAACAATAACACCCACTAAAAATGGTGTAGCACCTTCAAGGTCTAGTGCATAAACGGAAAGAACTGGTAAAACTAAAAAAAGTCCTAAAAATCTTAGAAAGAGAATGAGCGAGAGGGGGAAAACTTTTTTGAACATAGCGAGCCTTTATAGTATAATTGCGAAATTATATTATAAAAATAATTATTTATACTAAAGGGAAATAAATTTGAAATTAGTTTTAGCTACGTCTAATAAAGGCAAAGTAAGAGAGATAAAGGCAATGTGTGAAGAGTATGAGGTCGTCCCTTACAGCGAGTTAATTCAAGAGTTTGAAATTGTTGAAGATGGGAAGACATTTAAAGAGAATGCACTCATAAAAGCAAGAGCTGTTTTTAAAGCTTTAGATGATGCCAACGTGGTTGTCATGGCTGATGATAGTGGTATAAGTGTTGATGTCTTAGGTGGAAAGCCTGGTATTTACAGTGCACGTCATGCAGGTGTAGATGCTAACGATAAAGATAATCTTTACAAGCTAATTGATGATATTAAAGAAGCGGGTGTAGAGAGTTCACCTGCTCACTACACAGCAGCTATTGCCATAGTAACAAAAGATACGCAGCGATGTGTACATGGCTGGATGCATGGAACTGCACTTGCTAAGGCTGTAGGTGAGAAAGGTTTTGGGTATGACCCAATGTTTATACCAGAGGGGTACGAGAAAACTTTAGGGGAGTTGGATGATGAGACAAAAAAGAAGTTATCTCACCGTGCAAAAGCACTTAAACTCGCTAAAACGATCTTAAGCACTTTATAGAAATTTACGACTTAAGCAATAAAAAGAGTGTTCAACTCTTGTTAGTACATTTTGTAAGTGGGCGTTATATCTGCGAATGTTTTGCATGATATCTCCTTTAACAATAGTTTAAAGGAGATAAGCAATAAATGTTCCTAAAAACTCACTAATTAAACATTACTAGAAGAACAATACCAAATATAATTCTATAGACACCAAAAGCTACAAATGTAAACTTCTCTAAAAATTTTAAAAATAGTTTAATTGTTAAAAAGGCCACAAAGAAAGAGACTACAAAACCTACACCAAGTGTCATAAGATTTGCATCGCTAAAATCTTTATAGTGTTTGAGTAGGTCGTAAGCTGTAACAGCACTCATAACAGGAAAAGCAAGTAAAAAACTAAACTCTGCACTTGCTTTTCTGCTTAACCCAACCAGTAGAGCACCAATAATAGTAGAACCCGCACGAGAAGTTCCAGGAACAAGTGCAAAAATCTGTGCAAACCCGATGACCATAGACTGCTTGAGTGTTACTTGCTCTACATCATCAATAACAACAGTGCCCTCTTTAAGAAAGAATTTTTCTACTATTAAAAATATAATCCCTCCAACGATAAACATAATCGCCACTATCTGTATGGAAAAGAGTGCTTTGATTTGATCTGCAAATATAAAGCCAACAATTGCAAGTGGTAAAAAAGCGAGAAAAACTTTACTCCATAAGTCAATTTTTTTAAATGTAAATTTGTCTTTATAATTAAAAAATACAGCTAAAATGGCAGCAAACTGAATAATGACCTCATAAGCTTTAGTTGTAGTAGTCTGATCAATCCCTAAAAACTCACTTGCGACAATTAAATGTCCTGTTGAAGAAATAGGTAAAAATTCCGTAAAACCCTCTATAATACCTAGTATTGTGGAGTCGAAAATTGTCATTAGCATCCTTTTATAATAGTACTTGTCACTTTTTAAAGACAATTTAAAGAAAAAATACATCTTAATATGTTAAAGTTTTAAGATTGAATTTTATCACATAAAGAGAAAATATGAACTTACTAATAGTAGATGATAGTAAAATTGTTAGACGTGTACTTACAAACACAATGAAAAGGTATTTTGAGAAGTCTGAATTTAAAGAGTTAAATCTTTTTGAAGCTGAAGATGGCTTAATTGCAATGGATGTAATGAAAAAAGAGAAAGTAGATATTATGCTTCTTGATTGGAATATGCCAAATATGACTGGAGAAGAGGTTGTAGAGGAAGTTCGCAAGAACAAAGAGTGGAATAGAACACGTATAATTATGGCAACTACAGAAGGTTCAAAAGCGAGTGTTTTAAAGATGATTAAAAAAGGTGCCAATGGTTATATGGTGAAACCTTTTAATGAAGAGGCTATCTTTAAAACAATGGATACTATTACAGCTAGAATGCCAAAAAACTAGTTTTAAATTTATTTCGATATAATACGAGGTTTTTATAAAAGTATGGTATTTACCATGCTTTTAGTATATCGCAAGATAAAAATAAACTATCCGTAGGAATTAATAAATGTTACTCTTTACTCCTGGTCCAACTCCAGTACCTCAAAATGTTCGTAATGCTATGTCAGACGAGACAATGCATCACCGTACTCCAGAATTTGAACTTATCTTTGAAAAAACAAGAAAACATCTTTTTAATCTTTTTGGTACTGATGAAGTAGTAATGATTGCTTCAAGTGGTACAGGTGCTATGGAAGCGGCTGTTATTAACCTCTGTAAAAACACACTTCTAAGTGTTAACTCTGGAAAGTTTGGTGAGCGTTTTGGCAAAATAGCTACGGCTCATGGGCTGAAAAATGTAGAGATTAAAAATGAGTGGGACACACCAGTAAGTGTCGAAGCTATCCTCAACGTGGTTAAAGAGAACTCTGATATTGATGCAATAGCAGTACAAATAAGTGAATCAGCAGGTGGACTTCGTCACCCAGTTGAAGAGTTAGCAGAGGCTGTTAAGGCGATTAACCCTAATATTATGATTATTGCTGATGGTATTACTGCTGTTGGTGTTGAGAGAATTAAAGTAGAAAATATTGACTGCCTTATCGCAGGAAGTCAAAAAGCACTTATGTTACCACCAGGTTTAGCTATTCTTGGTCTTTCAAATATGGCAATTGAAAAAATTGGTTCAGGTGTAGGTTACTACCTTAATCTCGCTTCAGAGATTAAAAAACAGCGTCAAAATACGACGGCATATACTGCAGCCACAACTCTTATAATTGGGCTTTTAGAAGTTTTAGAGACTATAGAAAAAGAGGGTGGAATTGGTGTTCTTTACTGTAATACAGCACGTCGTGCAAAAGCTACAAGAGCTGCATTAGAAGCGATAGGCTTACACAGTTACCCTGAAGTTCCTGCAAAGAGTATGACAACGATTGATGATGCAGATGCAGCAAAAATTCGTACTGCTCTTAAAGAGGAGTATGGTGTCAACGTGGCTGGTGGACAAGACCATCTTAAAGGTAAAATCTTTCGCATAAATCAGATGGGACTTATTCCAACTTATGAGTCTGTTTGGGTAGTAAATGCTATTGAACTTATTTTGCACCGTATGGGACGATTAGAGTACTCTGGTCTTGCTTCAAAGGTTTATAATGAGACATATTTTAAAACAGCATTAGAAAAAAAAGAGATATAAAGATGATACTAGAGCACGAAATTCCTAACGGTTCAAAACTCTATTTTGGCGAATCAGCTAAAGTAAAGCGTCGTATTGAGAATGTAGCGAGTGAGATTTTAGATACGAATGGTTTTGAAGAGATAGTTACTCCTATATTTTCATATCACCAACATCTAAGTATAGCGGATGAAAGAGAGCTCATTAAAATTAATGATGCTAAAAACAATGCTATCTCTTTAAGAGCAGATTCAACGATTGATGTTGTAAGAATCATAGAAAAAAGACTTGGTAGAAATACACAGCAGAGAAAATGGTTCTACATTCAGCCGGTACTACGTTACCCAACTGAAGAGCAGTACCAAGTTGGTGTTGAGTTTATGGGTGAGAAGAGATTATCTTCAGTTTTGAGTCTTGCTACAGAGATATTTGACAAGCTTGAAGTGAAACCATTGACACAAATCTCTAATATTAAAATCCCTGAGTTACTCTCAGAGATGTTTGATACATTGAGCATAGAAGATTTTAAACATATCAACATAGACAAGTTTATAAGTCTTAACGTGGAGTGGCTTACAAAACTTGTCTACCTTCAGCATATTGAGCAGATTGATGAAGTGATTGCTATTGCACCTAAAGAGATTCAAGATGAACTTCTTAAAATGAAAGAGTTATGTTCAGAAATCTCTTGTACGAATACAGTATTAGCACCAATGTATTATGCAAAAATGCTTTATTATGATGAACTCTTTTTTAGAGTTATTAAAGATAACGAAGTATATGCTCGTGGTGGAAGATATAAAAATGCAGAGTTGACATCAGTAGGTTTTGCAATCTACACTGATGCTGTTTGTGAAGAATTAACTAAATAATTATTAGAGAAAAGAGGAAGTAATATAATGAAAGCAGATTTAATCGTTGGAATTCAATGGGGTGATGAAGGTAAGGGTAAAATAGTTGACAGACTCGCTTGTGAGTACGATATGGTATGTCGTAGCCAAGGTGGTCACAATGCTGGTCATACTATCTGGGTTGATGGTGTTAAGTTTGCACTGCACCTTGTTCCTTCAGGTGTACTAAACCCTCAAGCTATCAACGTGGTTGGTAATGGTGTTGTTTTATCTCCTGAGTCCATTATAAAAGAGATGGTACAGTTTGATAACCTTGAAGGACGTCTTTATATCTCCGATAAGGCACACTTAAATCTTTACTACCATGCTCTCATTGATCAAGCAAAAGAGCGTCTTAAGGGTGACAAAGCTATCGGTACAACTGGTAAGGGAATTGGGCCTGCTTATGCAGATAAAATCAACCGTACTGGTTTTCGTGTAGGGGAACTTCTTAATCCTGCAAAACTAACTGCTTCTATAATTGAATACTTTGAACAAAATAGACAAATCTTTGATATTTATGAAATTGCTACACCAAATGAAGCGGAGCTTTTAGCACAGCTAGAGGGCTTCAAAAAAGAGTTAGCACCTTTTATTACTGATACTACTCAGATGGTATGGAAAGCTCTTGATGAAAACAAAAGAATTTTACTAGAGGGTGCTCAAGGTACGCTTCTTGATATTGACCATGGAACTTACCCTTATGTAACTTCTTCTGCAACAGTTTCAGCTGGTGCTTGTACTGGTCTTGGGATTAACCCTAAAGATATTGGAAAAGTTATCGGGATTGTAAAAGCTTACTGTACTCGTGTTGGTAACGGACCTTTCCCATCAGAAGATTTTGGTGAAGATGGTCAGCGTCTTGGTGAACAAGGGCATGAGTTTGGTACTACAACAGGCCGTGCAAGAAGATGTGGTTGGTTTGATGCAGTAGCTACTCGTCATGCAGCTCGTCTGAATGGATGTGATGAACTTGCACTTATGAAACTTGATGTTCTTGATGGTTTTGATGAAGTAAAACTCTGTGTAGCTTATGAGCTAGATGGACAAGAGATAGACTATATGCCATCAAATCTTGAAGACGTAAAACCAATTTACAAAACTTTTAAAGGGTGGAATAACTCTGTTGGAGCAAGAACTTTTAATGCACTTCCAAAAGATGCACAAGATTTCGTTAAAACGATTGAAGAGATTAGTAAAACAAAAGTTGGTATAATTTCTACATCACCTGAAAGAGATGATACAATCATCTTATAAAACTAGGTTTTTTATACCTAGTATTTGAATAAAAGCTGATTTTTCAGTTTTTATGAGGATAATATATGAAGACTCGCTATAGCACTTTAGTTGACTTAAAAAAAAACAAAGTACAAAAGAGTGAGCATATTGTTCAAAAAGCAAATGCTGATTTAAATAGTGCGGCCACAGCACTACAACTCTCATACAACTCTCTTAATGACATAGAATCTCCTCAGAGTGGATTTGTATCTAATTATTTAGCATCAAGAACCCTTCTTGATGTTGCAAGAGACTCAATTAAGCACAATAAAGAGTGGGTTGGATTTGCTAAAAAACAGGTTGAGTTAGCTAAAGAGCAACTAAAATTAGATATGATTGAGCACGAAAAGTTTAAATACTTAGACCTTCAAGAAGTAAATGAGATGGTTAAAAAGATAAAACAAGAGGAGCTTAAAGAGTTAGATGAAGTGGCTCTGATGGCTTTTATTAGAAAATAGATTTAAACTATAAAGGTATGTTAAAGTGAAATTTATATTAATATTTATGATGGTGTTTTCTTCTGTTTTTGCACTTGAAACAAGTGAAAAACTGTTTGAATGTACAGAGATATTTAAGGCTAGAAAAAGTGAACTTCTTGTTGAGCTAGAAAGAATTGACGAGCAGAAACAAGCCCTCAGTGCACTTAAATATGCAACAGAAGAGTTACTGACAAAAAGAGAGAGTTCCTTGAGTCAAAAAGAGGAAGTTGTTGAGCGAAAATTAGCTGAAATAACACAAAAAGAAGCTTCAGTCAAAATGATGTTACAGAAGAATGAAAAAGTTTTAAATGAGTCTAAATCTCTTAAAAAAAGTAAAATAGCACAGACATTTGCAAAAATGAAAGCAGCAGCAGCTTCAAAAATACTTTCAGATATGGAAATCAATGAAGCAGCCTCGATATTAGGGACTTTAAAGCCGAAAACTGTTGGTCAAATACTTACAAAAATGGATGCCAAAAAGGCATCTGCAATTACTCTTTTACTTGTAAAATAAAAGAGTTTAATTTTACTCTCAACATATCTTTACCTTACTTATAGTAAAATGCATTAATATTTTAAAAAGCAAGGCTCATCTATGAAAATTTCATTAAAAACTATACCTCATATATCCACTAGGATTGCAATCGATTTAAATAAAAGTGGTGTTGTTACAATGACTAAAGGTCTTGAAGCTGTCGGGTTTGAAGCAGAAAAAATCTTAATTGCTAATGTACATCAAGAGATGGCATTAGAAGAAAAAACGGCTGAAATATGTGATGACAATGAAGAAGAAATAGAGTTTATGCTCGCAGATGAGAGACAACTCTTTTTTATGATTAAAAAGAAACTTGCACCTGAATTTGGTGTTATACTCAATTATGAAGAGAGATTTTCTGATATTTCACATAAGATTTTAGATGAACTTTATGAAGAGGATTTAATCCATTTCGATGTAACTGAGAATCGTATTAAAAATCTTATATACAACTCTATTACATCATTCATTGCTGATGCTTCAGAGATAGAAGATGCTGTAATGGATAAAATTAGATCGTATAAAAAACGTTATATTCCTGGAACAGATGAGTTTGATATTTTACACGAAAAAATATACAGAGAAGAGTTGACAAAAAGAGGTATGGAGTAGTGTCTATGAGTAAAATTTATATCTATTTAGAAAATGGTACTTATTTAGAAGCAAATAGCTTCGGTGCGGAGGGAACAAGTGTTGGTGAAATAGTATTTAATACTTCTCTTACAGGTTACCAAGAGATTATGTCTGACCCATCTTATGCTGGTCAGTTTGTAACATTTACAATGCCAGAGATTGGTAATGTGGGTGTTAATGCTCAAGATATGGAGAGTAAGTCTGCTCATGCTAAAGGTATGATAGTACGAAAACACCAGTCACGATACTCAAACTTTAGAGCAGAGGGTTCTTTAGCTGACTTTTTAGCTGAACACAACATCATCGGTATTTGCGACATAGACACTAGATATTTAACAAAGATGATTAGAAGTGAAGGGGCTATGATGATGATAGCTTCAACTGAAATCTCTGATAAAGAGGAGCTTAAAAAGCTTCTAAGTGAATCTCCCCGTATTGAAGATGTGAACTATATCGAACAAGTAAGTACAAAAGAGGCTTATTCTCATACAACTTCAACTTATAACGACAAAGAAGGGTTTGAGTACGAAGAGGCTCCAAAAGAAGAGGCAAAAATTGCAGTCATAGATTTTGGGGTAAAAAGAAATATTCTAAATGAGATTGTTTCTGCAGGTATTGGAGTAGAAGTAATTCCTAATGACTTTAAAGCTGAAACCTTAATTGAACAGTATAAGAGTAAAAATATAGATGGTGTATTCCTCTCTAATGGACCAGGAGACCCACTTGTACTTAAAAATGAACAAGAGCAGATTAAAAAACTTATAGATGCAAAAGTACCAATGTTTGGCATCTGTTTAGGTCATCAACTTCTTTCTATCTCTCATGGATATGATACTTATAAACTTAAGTTCGGTCATCATGGTGGAAATCATCCTGTAAAAAACACTACAACAGGTTTAGTGGAGATTACTGCACAAAATCACAACTATAATGTTCCTGATAATATTACGGAAATAGCAACAGTAACTCATACTAATCTTTTTGATGGCACCATTGAAGGTTTGAAGTATAATGATGCTCCTATTTTTTCTGTGCAACATCACCCAGAATCTTCTCCAGGACCAAAAGAGAGTAGATATATATTTGGTGAATTTCTTTCACTTATTAAACGCTAAAGAAACTACACATCTCTGTGTAGTTTCCCGTTGACGATAAAACATTCATTTTCTTAATTTTAAATAAAATTACAAAAGTAAACAAAAAGATAATAAATCTTCAAAAATTACCCCTGATTAAGATAACTTAAACAAATCAATTGCTAATATACAATGTTAATTAGTTTAACAAACCAATTCTATTGCTTTGTTAAGCTTAATTGCTTTGAATCTTTAAGGAGGCTATATATGGAGAATCGTCCATTAGAGTACGACTATACAGTTGCAAAATGGTTTATGTTCGCTTCAATTGCATTAGGAATTGTTGGAATGACCATTGGTGTACTTATTGCGTTTGAACTTGCTTTCCCAGAGTTAAATCTGGTTTTAGGTAAAGGTCTTGCGGAATACACTAACTTTAGTCGTCTTCGTCCACTGCACACAGATGCAGTAATTTTTGGTTTTTTAGTATCGGGTATTTTTTCTACTTGGTATTATGTTGGTCAGCGTGTGCTGAAGGTATCAATGGCTGAGTCAGGCTTTTTGATGTTTATTGCTAAGCTACAGTTTTTCTTATACCTTATTGGTGTTACAGCAGTTGTTGTTTCACTATTTTTAGGTATAACTACTTCAAAAGAGTATGCTGAATTTGAGTGGCCTATTGATATCGCTATTGTTATCGTTTGGGTACTTTGGGGTGTAAGTATATTTGGTCTTATCGGTATTCGCCGTGAAAAATCATTATATATCTCAGTTTGGTACTATATCGCAACTTTCCTAGGTGTGGCTATGCTTTACCTTTTCAACAACATGGAGATTCCTACAATATTAGGTCAATCTGCTGCTGGTGAGAGTGGAATCGGTGCTTGGTACCATTCAGTATCTATGTATGCTGGAACAAATGATGCACTAGTACAGTGGTGGTATGGACATAATGCTGTTGCATTTGTATTTACTGTGCCTATTGTTGCTATGATCTATTATTTCTTACCAAAAGAGTCTGGTCAAGCTATCTACTCATATAAATTATCATTACTCTCATTTTGGGGTTTAATGTTTATTTATCTTTGGGCTGGTGGTCACCATTTACTTTTCTCAACTGTTCCTGATTGGGTTCAGACTATGGGTTCTGTATTCTCTGTTGTGCTTATTCTTCCTTCATGGGGTTCAGCGATCAATATGCTTCTTACAATGAAAGGTGAGTGGCAACAAGTTGCAGCTTCTCCATTAATTAAGTTTATGGTTCTTGGTTCTACATTCTATATGTTCTCAACATTAGAAGGTCCAATTCAAGCGATTAAATCAGTTAATGCTATTGCACACTTTACAGACTGGATTGTTGGTCATGTGCATGATGGTACTCTTGGATGGGTTGGTTTCATGATTATGGCAGCTTTCTACCATATGACTCCACGTATGTTCAAGCGTGAAATTTATTCAAAAAGCCTTATGGCTTCACAATTCTGGATCCAAACTTTAGGTGTTGTTTTATACTTCACTTCTATGTGGATTGCAGGTATTACTCAAGGTATGATGTGGAGAGCACACGATGAATTTGGTAACTTAGCTTACTCATTCATTGATACAGTAACAGTTCTTCACCCTTATTACACTATTCGTGGTGTTGGTGGATTATTATACTTAGTTGGTTTCTTAATGTTTGCTTATAACGTTTTCAAAACTATGTCTGCTCGTCCGATTGAAGAATCAGAGCTACAATCAGCATCGCCTATGGGCGCCTAAGAAGGAGGGTATATTATGTTTCATTGGTTAGAAAAACATCCGTTCTTTTTTGCGGTAGCTGTATTCGTTGTAATCGCTTTTGCTGGTTTGATTGAAGTTCTTCCAAACTTTGCACAAGCTTCTCGTCCTGTAATCGGAACTGCTCCATACTCTACTTTAGAGTTAGCGGGTCGTCACGTTTATATTAAAAATAGTTGTAATGCTTGTCACTCACAACTTATTCGTCCATTTAAATCTGAGACTGACCGTTATGGTCACTACTCTTTAAGTGGTGAGTATGCTTATGATCGTCCTTTTCTTTGGGGTTCAAAAAGAACTGGTCCAGACTTAATGCGTGTAGGTAACTACCGTACGACTGACTGGCACGAAAATCACATGAAAAATCCAGCTGCAGTTGTACCTGGTTCAATCATGCCTAAATACACTTGGTTATATACGAACAATGCTGATATTGATACTGCATTTGCAGAGCAATTAACAGTATCTCAATTCTTTGGGGTTCCTTATAACAAACCAGTTCCTATGAAAGATGGTTCTAGTAGAGTTGTAAAAATGGGGAACTCTGTTGCAGATGCAAATGCTTTAGCTTTAGCTGAAGCGAAAGTTATTGCAGCAGATATGAAAGATCAAGATGTTAAAGATGCAGTAGCTAACGGTCAGATTCCTGAAATCGTTGCTTTAATTGCATACATGAACAGTCTTAAGTAGTAGAGGTTTATAGTGGATATTGCAAATTTACAAGCTTACGGCTACTTTGGATTGGTAACTTTTATGGTTATTGCTCTTTATGCTTATATATATTATTTATATAAAGTAAAGAAAGATTCAGATGGAATTGATTTTGAAGATTATAGCAATATGGCACTACACGATGATATAGGTGATGCTCCGGTGTTATCTAAATCAGACGATAAAGAGAAATAGGAGAGATATATGAATAAGCTTTATCTTTGGGGAGTAATTATCGCCGCTGCTATGCTTGGGTTTACTTACATTTCAGTAGGTGGTTCTAAGGGTGGTTTAAATGGTGATATCGTCAATATGCTTGCAGTTGCAGGTGCAGTTGCACTTGTAATTATTACAGTTTTTGTTGTAATCAAGTATGTACGTCAAATGCAAACTGATACTGCTGATGGTCAACTTGCTGATGAGCAGTGGGATGGTATTGGTGAGTATTTAAATGAGTTGCCTATGGGTTGGGCACTTGCATTTTTAGGGACAATGGTTTGGGGTATGTGGTACTTCACTCTAGGTTATCCTGTAAATGCATACTCACAAATAGGTGAGTATAATGAGGATGTGGCAGTACATAATGCTAAGTTCAATGCAGAGTATGCATCTATTACTGGTGATAGACTAGTAGAGATGGGTGAGTCTGTATTCTTAGCAGAGTGTAAGGTATGTCACGGAATCGCTGCAGATGGTATTGATGGTAAAGCGGCAAATCTTAATGTAAGACTTGAAGCAAAAACTATTAAAAATGTAATTTTAAATGGTTCGAACAACCATTTATTAGGTTCTGAAATGCCAATGCCAGATCGTAACGGTCTTTTTAATGCTACTACTGGCGCACTTATTACTGATGCTGAGATAGATGCAGTATCTGCATTTGTTGCAAATGGTATGAGTGGAGCGGGTGCTGATATATTCGCTGGAACTTGTGCATCTTGTCACGGTGAAGATGGTAAAGGTATGGAGTATGTAGCACCAAATATAGCTAAATTTTCTCCAGCACTTGTTACTAATGTTCTTAACCATGGTAAAAAAGGTGTTATTGGTAAAATGCCAGCATTTGATAGACTTAATGCTAAGCAAAAAGAAGCTGTTGGTGCATACATCACTAGCTTAAGTAAATAAGGAGATAAACATGAATGAAAATAGAAGTGTTTGGGCTCTTAATGGTTTAACAGGCGGGTTAATCGCAACTGCTCTACTACTATCTATCCTTGCTGGTCTTACAGTTTTGGCTATTGGTGTACAGAAAGCAAATGCAAGTAACTATTACGATATTAAAGATGAAAAATCAATCAAGATGATTAGTGTAGATAACAGTAGTCATTTAGTTGATGTGAAGTAAGGAAGTAAGAGATGATGAACAAAATAATCACATTAGGCATGGTAATCATGGCTGCTTACACTCTTTTTGCGGTTTTAACACCTAATCACCTTTACATCGGTTAGGAATTTTTTTGAAATTTCTACAACGAGGGCTTTATGCCCTCACTCTCACAATATTTTTTTCCATAACACTTAATGCAGAATATTTATATAAAGATGAAGTACTCTTAAACCTAGAGTTTAAAAATGAGATTAATACTCTTGGTGCCGAACTATATGAAAAAACAGGTATAGCTCTAAGAATAGTAATGATTAAAAAACTACCAGAAGGTATGAGTATAGTTGCATATGAAAAAGAGACTATGAAAGATTTTAGTGAACCTACAATTTTACTCTCTTTCGCAGAAATCGACATGAAGGTGGATATTTTAGCTAATGATCCCTCTTTATATAAATATTTTAATAGAAAACAGGTTTTAAGTCCTGTTTCTTCTCCAGTCCAAGCTTTTATAGTATCACTCTTAAATTTTAATGGTTTTGATGGATTCTTAGAAGGTTTGTCAAACTATGGAGGCACAATATTACCTATTATCTCTCTTAAAAATAAAGATGGAGAGGTTCTAGGAAAATATTCTGCTGGAATGTATAATGGCTACAGTGACATTGCCGAACAGATTGCAAAAGCAAAAAATGTTGAGTTAGTGCATGCAGCCGGTAATGCGAACAAAGATACACTCTTTTTTATAAAGATATTGTTCTACGGTTTTGTTTTATATGCTATATTTATGTATATTAAAAGAAAATTATATAGAAGAAGGCAAGAAAAAGAAGATGAATAGCGCAAAAATTTGGCCTTATGCCATAGGAGCATCGATATTAACAGTTTTTGGATTTGCAGTAGCTACCATAGTGATAACAAATACAATGCCAGTAGAAAAAAGTGATGCATATATGATGTATTATCAAGAAGCAGATGCAAATGCAAATGAGCTTATTGAAGCTCGTATAGCATTTGATAAAAAGTACAATATTGAGTATATTACTGATGGACTTTCAACACAGAGTAGTGTTATTAAGTACAGAATCTCTGACAAAGAGTCTCAGCCTGTTAATAATGCTAAAATTAAAGTTATTATTACACGACCAAATAACCATAAAAATGATCAAGAGTTAAACAATCCAACTGTTGCAAATGGTATCTACACATTTGCACAAACAACTCTAGCAAAAGAGGGAAGATGGAATGTTATGGCAAAAGTTAATGTAGATGATTTACAGAGATTTTACAATGTAAAAGCTGACACAAGAGCTAAAGAGGCTTTTGAGTATTAAAAGGTGGATAATCTAACTGTTGTCCTACCCTCTGCTCGTGCCATTCGTCACGAGCAACTTCAAATAGATCAAGAGACACTTTTCCTTCCGAATTATATTACAATGAGTGAGTTTATCTCTAAACTAACAGTAGTTAAAGATTATAAAACTGTTGATGATGATAGACGTGTTCTACTTCTTTTAGAAGCATCCGACTTTCATGAGTTTGCAAAACTCCAAATTCAGCGAAACTTTTTTACTTTTACTAAAAACTCCTCTTATATTTTTAAATTTTTTGAAGAGCTAAGTGCTGAGCTTTATGATATATCGGAGTTAAATACTTCAGATATATATGGTGAGTATGAGGAGCATATACTCATTCTCCAAGAGCTCTATAAAAGGTATGAAAAACTCTGTAGTGAGAGAAAAATCTTAGATAGAATATTTGTGCCTAAACTCTACAAATTTAACACCTCTTATGCATCTTCACATAGCAGAGTCATTCTCAATGTTGATGGACATCTCACAAATTTTGAGTTTGAACTCCTACTTCAAGTGGCAGAGTGTTGCGAAATTAGTCTTAACTTTAGAGCTTCAAAATTTAACTCCAAAATGCAGCAGAAGTTTTTAGAGCTTTTAGGGCTAGAACTTGAAGTTGGGTATAGCTATGAAATATCACTAAACTCAAAAAGTATACTCAAAAAAGAGTCTGTAGAGGTAAAAACAAAAATTAGCTGTGAATCTTTTAGTGAGTCACTCTTGCAAGTTGCTTTTATAAAACAGAAACTTTATGAGTTTGTACAAAAAGGGTATGCACCACAAAATATAGCTGTTATACTTCCTGATGAGAAGATGGCACAGAGTCTTAAAACTTTTGACACTAAGTCAAACTTTAACTTTGCCATGGGTGAGAGCTACACTACGAGTAAAATCTATAAAAAACTTCAAGCTACTTTTGAACTTTTGGGACAAACTAGCCAAGAGAGTACTGCAAGGCTAGAGAGAGTAGGCGATGAATTCTACTCGAAAATGCTTGGAATTTACTATAAAAATGCCAATGAAGTTGATGTAACAGAGTTTTTAGAGTCAGCTAAAGAGGAGTCCGCGAACAAGATAGAGAAAAAGATTTATGAAGAAGAACTCCATAGTTTTTCAAAACTTCTTTTTGTCATGAAAGAGATGGGTGTTAAGTCTGTTTTATCTCTCTTTTTACAGCGTTTAGCCAAAAGAACACTTGATGACATTAGGGGTGGGAAAGTGACTGTTATGGGAGTGCTTGAGACAAGAAGTGTCGCCTTTGATGGAGTGATAATAGTCGATTTTAGTGACTCTAATGTGCCCAAAAAGAGTGACAAAGATATGTTTTTAAATAGTTCACTAAGAGAGATGGCAAACCTACCAACAATGAGTGACAGAGAGAACCTACAAAAGCACTACTATGAGATGCTTATAAGTAACTCAAAAGAGGTAGCAATCTCTTATGTCTCTTCTGCAGAGAGTAGTCCATCGCGATTTTTAAAACTCTTAGGAATTGAGCAGACTCAAAAGCATGATGAGCTTGAGTATGCCTCTCTCCTCTTTAAAAGGTCTTCTAAAGTTGCTCTAGCTGAAGAGCCAATTATAGAGGAGTATAGTTTTAAAGACGTCAAACTCTCGGCAACACGACTCAAAACCTTTCTAACATGTAAACGCAAATATTATCACCGTTATGTTCAACATATTAATGCTCACGATATTCCTCGTGATATGCCAGAGGAGTGGGCGATAGGGATAGATGTGCATACTGCACTCAAAGAGTTATACAGTAAACAAAACTCTTACTCTAATGTGGAAGAACTCAAACGTGACCTCCAAAGAGAGTTAGATAGTGCTTGTGGAGAGAGTGAGCTTGAGAAGTACCTTATAAGCATGCAGAAAAAACGACTAGAACCATTTTGCCATAAAGAGGTGGAGAGGTTTGCTCAAGGCTGGGAAGTCTACCGATGTGAAGAGAGTCTGAGTGTAGAGTTTGCAGGCATGACCTTAGTCGGACAGATAGATAGAGTCGATAAGCGAAATAATGAGATAGAAGTACTAGACTATAAAACAGGTTCGTACACTCTTTACACAGAGAAAAAACTCAGCGAAGCAACAGACTTTCAGTTAGAGTTTTACCATCTTTTAGCCTCAGGTTATGGTAACGTGGTCTCATGCGGATTTTATGACTTAAAAGAGTCTAAAATAGTTCCAGAGGCTTTTTTAGAGGAGAAACTTGCCATCTTAACATCTAACATAAAAGATCTGCTAAACATCCAAGAGGTCAATTTTCAGATGTGTGAAGATGTTAAAGAGTGCCTCTTTTGTGAATTTAAAACTATGTGTGGTAGAGAGTAATGGCATTTATAAATAACCTCTGTTATGAAGCAAGTGCTGGAAGTGGTAAGACCTTTATGCTTGTGGTTCGTTATCTCTCACTTCTGTTTAAAGGGGCGGATGCTTCTAAAATCTTAGCACTAACCTTTACAAACAAAGCGGCATTAGAGATGCAAGAGCGAGTTGTGCTTACACTCGAAGAGTTAGCTGAGCGTGGTGAACTCGATGAGATAGTAAAGGTAACTACGTTAAGCAGAGAATACATCCTAG
>Ga0256827_10000626_pt1 | contig 22196 bp, 24 predicted proteins | sample CV84metaG_FD_185977 | JGI IMG/M metagenome (GOLD analysis project Ga0256827, IMG submission 185977) | Hydrothermal vent microbial communities from East Pacific Rise, Pacific Ocean - CV84 | ecosystem: Environmental > Aquatic > Marine > Hydrothermal vents | place: Pacific Ocean: East Pacific Rise... | reverse complement strand
GATTCCAACTAAAATGTTCTATTTGGTTAATTTATTTTAAATAATATTAATGTTTTATACTCTCCTTTAATAAATATTGACCTATAATATATTTCGATTATGATATTTATCATCTATACTTATGAGGAGCGTTTTAATGTATAAAATCGTAAAAAGAGAAGAGTTGGCACATGGTACTATAATATTAAATGAGATAGAAGCACCACAGATTGCAAAAAAAGCTAAACCTGGACAGTTTGTTATCTTGGTGGTTAATGAAACAGGAGAGAGGATTCCTCTTACTATGGCAGAGGTTGATAAAGAGAGAGGGACTATAACTATTATATATATGATAGTAGGAAAAAGTACTCAACTCTTCTCTGAATTAGAAGTTGGAGATGGATATAAAGATGTTGTAGGTCCTCTTGGAGAGCCTACTCATATAGAAAATTTTGGAACAGTTGTTTGTGTAGGAGGTGGAACAGGTACAGCCGTTTTACATCCAATTACTAGAGGTATGCACGAGGCAGGAAATAGGGTTATCTCTATTATCGGTTCAAGAACAAAAGATTATCTGATAATGGAAGAGCAGATGACAAAAGTATCTGATGAGGTTCGTATCTGTACAGATGATGGTTCAAAAGGTAGACATGGATTTGTGACAGAGGAGCTAGAGGAGATTTTACAATCTCAAAAGGTTGATTTGGTTGTGGCTATTGGCCCTGTACCTATGATGAAGTTTGTCTCTTTGTTAACGAAAAAATATGATACACCAACAATGGTAAGCCTAAACCCTATTATGATAGATGGTACAGGTATGTGTGGTGGTTGTCGTGTAACTATTGGAGGTAAGACCAAATTTGCTTGTGTAGATGGTCCAGAGTTTGATGGTCATCAGGTTGATTATGATGGTTTGATGAGAAGACTTCAAGCCTATACAGTAGAAGAGAAATACTCCAAAGATTGTATGTGTGAGAGGGAGGTGTAGTATGATATTTGAAACTGAAGCAAAAGAGATGACAAAAAAAGAGCGTCGCAAAATTCCAAAACAGCAGATGCCAGAGCAGGATGCTCATATTAGAAACAAAGATTTCTCTGAGGTGACATTGGGATATAGCCTTAGAGATGCTCAGTATGAGGCTGCTCGTTGTATTCAGTGTAAAGACCCTGCGTGTATAAAAGGGTGTCCTGTCGGAATTGATATTCCTAGCTTTTTAGAGATGATTGTAAATGAAGATAGAGCAGGAGCAATTCATAAAGTCTGGGAGAGAACAGCTCTACCTGCTGTTTGTGGACGAGTATGTCCACAAGAGATTCAATGTGAAGCTGTATGTGTTGTTGGTAAGAAAAAAGATACAGAGCCTGTAGGTATTGGTAATTTAGAGATGTATATTGCCGATTGGGCAAGAAAAAATGAGATTAAAAATGAGGTAGAGATTGCTAAAAGTACAGGTAAAAAAGTTGCTGTTGTAGGCTCTGGACCTGCTGGAATTACAGTTGCAGGTGATTTGGCAATAAAGGGTCATGATGTAACTATATATGAAGCTTTCCATAAAGCAGGAGGAGTTTTATTATATGGTATCCCTGAGTTTAGATTGGCAAAAAATATTGTGGATTATGAGATTGAACAACTCAAAGCTTTAGGTGTCAAGATTGTATTTAATACAGTTGTTGGTAGAACGGTTGATGTGGATGAGTTGATGGATGAGTATGGTTATGATGCTGTCTTTATTGGAGTGGGTGCAGGACTTCCAAACTTCTTAAATATTCATGGTGAAGATTTAAATGGGGTGTTCTCTGCCAATGAGTATCTAACCCGTGCAAATTTGATGAAAGCTTTTGATTTTCCAAACTATGATACACCAATAATTCCAGGAAAAAATGTGGCTATTTTGGGTGCTGGAAATGTAGCTATGGATTCAGCTAGAACGGCTGTTAGATTAGGAGCAAAGAGAGTCACTATTGTATATCGAAGAACAAAAGAGCAGTCACCATCAAGACATATAGAGATACATCATGCAGAGCAGGAGGGTGTTGAGTTCAAATTTCTAACCTCACCTTTAGAGTTTATTGGTGATTCTAATGGAAAGCTTGTTGGAATTAACTGCGAAAAGATGGAGTTAGGTGAGCCTGATGAGGGAGGACGAAGTAGACCTATTGCAACAGGAGAGCATGAGTACTTTGATTGTGATTTAGCTATTATCGCTATTGGTACATCTGCAAATCCACTACTTACAAGAACAACCAAAGGTTTAGAGTTGAATAAGTGGGGAAATATAGAGGCTGATAAAAAAACAGGAAAAACTACAAAAAAAGGTGTTTGGGCAGGTGGAGATATAACATTAGGTCAAGCGACAGTAATTCTTGCTATGGGTATGGGTAGAGACTCTGCGAACTCTATTGATAAGTATTTAAGAGGTGAAGAGGAGTGGTAAAAACCACTCCTTCTATATTAATTATCTACGCACTCTTGAATGTGTAGTTTCGATATAAGCTCTTCTATAAATTCTCCACAAGAGCGACTACATACATACTCATCTCCTGAGAACTCTACGGAGCAGAAACCTTTTTTTTGGTCATCTCTTCTATGTATTACCTCAGGATATAAATCTAATTTTTTTTCTAAATTTGTAATAGCTTGGCATATTTCAGACTTATATTCAATATCTTCATATTGAATTGTTGCCCTCATATAACCCTCTTCCATTCTCACTACTGCTGTTCTTTTCGATGACATTATATTTCCTTATAGATATGATAAGATACCAATATAATAGCACTATCTATATTATTGTATCTTTAGAAGATAATAGTTTTTTTTATAAGTTTAATATATTACCACTCTACCCATAAGAGTAAAGCTTTGAGAGTAGCCATCCTCATTAATAGACTATTAACAGCTCAAAGAGTAGAATGATGAAAAATATACAGGAGCTTTTATGAGAGAAATTGAATTTGACGTTGTTGTCAAAGCTGTTAGAGATATGATTATGCACTGTGGTACTGATTTGCCACAAGATACATATGATGCCTTGGAAAAAGCGATGGAGGATGAAAAATCTCCCGTTAGCAAAGAGGTTATTCGTCAACTACTTGAAAATGCAACTATTGCAAAAGATGAGAAACGACCACTCTGTCAAGATACAGGTTTAGCAGTATTTTTTGTAAATGTAGGTGAAGAGGTACGCATTAATGGTGGTCTTCTTAGAGATGCTATAAATAAAGGAACAGAGCAAGGATATACCGATGGTTATCTAAGAGCTTCTACTTGTGAACCATTTAGCCGTCTGAATCTAAAAGATTCTGTGGGATATAATCTACCAGCTATCATTCATTTTGATATTGTAGCAGGTGATAAAATAGATATTGAGTACGCTGCAAAAGGTGGAGGAAGTGAAAATGTATCTCGTGCTAGAGTTTTCCCACCAGCAGCAGGTAAAGATGGAATCGTAGCTTATGTAAAAGAGGTTATCTCTGATGCAGGTGGAAATCCTTGTCCTCCTATTACAGTTGGTGTAGGAATCGGTGGAACATTTGAAAAAGCAGTTATCAGCTCAAAACACGCTCTGTTTAGAGATTTGGAGACTACCAACCCAGACCCTGAAATGGCAGAGTTAGAGGCTAGAATGTTGGTTGAAATCAATAATCTAGGAATTGGTGCAATGGGAATGGGTGGAACAAAGACTGCTTTAGCCGTTCACATTGAAGCTAACCCTTGTCATATCGCTTCTCTTCCTGTTTCTGTAAACGTTCAGTGTCACAGTTCAAGACATACTCATATAACTATATAAAAGGAAAATAGATGGCAACATATACATTAACCACACCATTAACTTCTGAAGATACAAAAAAACTTGAAGCAGGAGATACAGTTCTACTAAACGGAACTATTTTTACAGCACGTGACGCAGCTCATAGTAGACTTGTAGCACTTATAGAAAAAGGCGAAGAGCTTCCATTTGACCTAGAGGGTTCTATTATCTATTTTGTTGGACCTACTCCTCCAAAACCAGGAGACCCAATCGGAAGTGCAGGGCCTACTACTAGCTACAGAATGGACTCATTTTCTCCTACTATGCTTAAAAATGGCTCAAAAGGTATGATAGGAAAAGGAGGACGAAGTCAAGAGGTTAAAGATGCGTGTATCGCATACGATGGTATCTACTTTGGAGCAACAGGTGGAGCAGGTGCTTTACTTGGAAAACAGATTAAAACGGCTGAGGTTATAGCTTATCCAGAGTTAGGACCAGAGGCTGTTAGAAAAATCACTGTTGAGAACTTTCCTGTAACTGTAGTAAATGACACCAAAGGAAATGACCTATACCAAATGGGTCGTGAGCAGTACGAAGTTAAAAGTTAAATATTAAATAAAAATCTTAAGATTGTCATATAAAAAACATGACAATCTACACTATTCTACCTGTTACTTTTCTACACAAATAAAAATAAAAAAATAGCTATTCACAATATATAATAACCTATTAGTTAGTAAACTGTGTAGATAATCAACAATCACACAAAATTACTCCGAATAATATTATTATTAATTTGTGATTATTCTCCATAAGCGTATAATTATTTCAACTTTACTAAATTGAAGGAGTCCACATTGAATATTCATGAATATCAGGCGAAACAAGTTTTCGCTAAATATGGCGTACCAACACCAAAAGGTATTATCGCAGATACTGTTGACCAAGCAGTAGCAAACGCAGAGGAGCTAGGCGGCCCAATCTGGGTTGTCAAAGCACAAATCCACGCAGGTGGTAGAGGACTTGGTGGTGGTGTAAAACTAGCTAAGTCTCTTGAAGAAGTGAGAACTCTTGCTGATGAAATTTTGGGAATGACATTGGTAACTCACCAAACAGGTCCAGAGGGAAAACTGGTAAATAAAGTATACATTGAAGATGGTGCAGATATTCAAGATGAGCTATACTTCTCTGTAGTTCTTGACCGTGCTGCTGAGATGCCAATTATTATGGCTTCTACAGAGGGTGGTATGGATATTGAAACAGTAGCAGAAAAAACTCCTGAAAAAATCATTAAAATAGCGATTGACCCTGCTATTGGTTTCCAAGGTTTTCATGCTAGAGAGCTAATTTTTGGTCTTGGTATCACAGATAAAGCTCAACAGAAAAATATGTCAAAATTTGCAGCTTCAATCTACAAAGCATATATGGATACAGATGCAGAGATGATTGAGATTAACCCACTAATTAGAACAGGTGCTGGTGAGTTTATTGCACTTGATGGAAAGATGGGCTTTGATGACTCTGCTCTTGGAAGACAGCCTGAAATCGCTGCAATGAGAGACTTAAGCGAAGAGGATGCTGATGAGTTAGAGGCTAGTAAATATGGTCTATCTTACATCGCTCTTGATGGTGAAATTGGTTGTATGGTAAATGGTGCTGGTCTTGCGATGGGTACAATGGATACAATTAACTATATGGGTGGAACACCTGCAAACTTCCTTGATGTGGGTGGTACAGCAAACGCTGAAACTGTTGCAAAAGGTTTTGAGATTATTCTTAAAAATCCAAATGTAAAAGCAATCTTTGTTAATATCTTTGGTGGTATTGTAAGATGTGATAGAATTGCAAATGGTATTCTTGAAGCAACAAAATTAGTAGATGTAAATGTACCAGTTATTGTTAGACTTGATGGAACAAATTCAGCAGAAGCAGCTGTAATTTTAAATAATGCAAATATAGACAATGTTATTGCAGCAACTGACCTTGGTGATGGTGCAGCAAAAGCAGTAGCAGCGGCAAAAGGAGAGTAGTAGATGTCAATTTTAGTAAATAAAGATACAAAAGTAATTGTTCAAGGTTTTACAGGTAAAGAGGGAACATTCCATGCAGAGCAGTGTATTGCGTATGGTACTCAAATAGTTGGTGGTGTAACTCCAGGTAAGGGAGGTCAAGAGCATCTTGGTCAACCAGTATTTAATAGTGTTAAAGATGCAGTAAAAGCTACAGGTGCTACTGTTTCTATGGTTTTTGTTCCACCTCCATTTGTAGGTGATGCTGTTATGGAAGCTGCTGAAGCAGGAATTGAATTAGCTGTTATTATTACAGAGGGTGCGCCAGTAAAAGATATGCAGATGGCAAAAGCTCATGCAACAAAACATGGAATGATGACAATTGGACCAAACTGTCCAGGTGTTATTACAGCAGGAGAGTGTAAGATTGGTATTATGCCAGGTAACATCTTCAAAAAAGGAAATGTTGGTCTTATCTCTAAATCTGGTACTCTTACTTATGAAGGTGCAAACCAAGTGGTAAACGAAGGTTTTGGAATCACAACAGCAGTTGGTATTGGTGGAGACCCAATTATTGGTCTAAGCTACAAGCAACTACTTCAAATGTTCCAAGATGACCCAGAGACAGAAGCAATCGTAATGATTGGTGAAATCGGTGGAGACTTGGAGATTCAAGCTGCTAAGTTCATCCAAGAGAATGTAACAAAACCAGTTGTAGCATTTATCGCAGGTCAATCAGCACCTCCAGGTAAAAGAATGGGTCATGCTGGTGCTATCATCTCTGGTTCAGCAGGTACTGCAAAAGAGAAAATGGACGCACTAACAGCAGTTGGTGTTGAAGTGGTTATCTCTCCTGCTGAAATTGGTAAAGCTGTTAAAAAAGTTTTATCTTAACATTTATTCTTACTTTTGGGACAACATTAAACATTGTCCCAAACTCTCTGTTCTTCATGCAATATAGGCTGTGCGAAGAAAATACTCACAAGTTTTCTTAACTAAAATTTTATCAATTTTTTTTTAATTTTAATTTAATATTTTACCTTTTAAGGTTATCATATCTTCAAAAAACCAAGGAAATCAATGTTTAACAATAATAATAACCCCGACTACTACAACGATGCTGTCCGAGATGCTCGTGTTAACTATGAAAATATAGACAATCAGAGTAATTCAAAGGGAAAACTATTATTAATTTTAAATCTTTTTTTAATCTCTGCTATTCTGGGTTACTTTATTTATCAAAATTTAAAAATAGAACAAAAAACTGCTGTTAAGGGTGTTAACTATACTGTAGATATTCGTGAAGATGAAGTAGGTGATGATGATATCAATAATGATACTATTGCTTTACCTGTAGAGACTAAACATACTACATCAAGGTTAAAAAAAACTTCTGAACTAGAAAACTTAATTGATAATTCAGTAGAAGAGAGTTCAGATTATGTTAAGGCATTAGATAAAGAATTAAAAGAGACAGATAGTAAAAAGGTAGAAACTCCACATAAAAATAGAGACTTAGAGAATATTTTAGCTAATATGGATGTTAAAGAGTTTAGTGAAACTTCAAATGTGGTAAAGGTAAATAATGATGAACCTGCTGAATTGGATGTTAATGAACTAGCAGATGTTATCAATGCACTTGTTTCAGAAGAGCTATCCGATAATCAATCTTTTTAGTTTAAACTTATAAAATAAAAATACTTTCAAAACAATATATTAACGAAAGTAATATAATAATTTACTCAAAAAATGTACAATTTCACACTTGTAACACATTTTTTGGTATCATATTAATTAGTGTTAAGGCAAAAAGATATATAATAGTATTTAATTAACCATAAGTAACAGGTTTGATGCTTAAAACATTAAGGGGTGGCTAATATGAAAGAAATATTAATTGTAATCTTGTCAGCACTACTCGGATATATAGTATTATCTGCATTTTCTGTCTCAAATACTCCCGAAGAGGCTATTAAAAGACTCATTGAACAACCCCATACAAATATTGTAGAACAAGAGAAGATAGATAAAGAGAGAATTCAAAAAGAGCATGAGATTGAACTTGCAAAACTTGAAAATGATAAGAGATTAAAAGAGTTGGAAATTCAGCAAAATATTGCTATAACCAAAAATAAATATCATACAGATGTTCAACTTAAAGAGATTGATTATAAAACAAATAAAACTTTAGCAGGTATGAAATATAACTCATTAGAGACTCAAAAAGAGTCTGATAATAAAATGTTGATTATTATCGCTCTTTTAATTTTTATTCTTATCTATGTCTATTTAAGATATCAAAAAAACTTAGCACAAGTTGAGCTAGAGAGAGAGAGAGAACATAATAATCTTTTAGCTAAAAAAGAGTATGCTGAACGTATCTTATCTATTGTTGCAAATGGTAACGTCTCGATAGAGACTGAACATAAATTACTAAAAATATTGGATGAGTTAAATAACCCTCGACTTCAACCTATTAATCAAAATAGTATTAGCCATCCAAATCCCGATATTGAACAGCTTGAGTTTAGACGAACTATATAATAAAAGTTTAAAATATTAATATGTTTATTTTAGTGACATTATTACTTGTTAAAAGATAAAAATTGAACCAATAATTATTACTTTTTCTACTCATGAAGAGTTCATGAAACATCTTGTCTCAAAAGGTAACATCACTTCTTATTGATATAGTAATTGTGAATTATTCAAAGCACCATTACACAAAATAAGCTATTCTACTTCTAGTGAAGAAACCTCTCACTTAAATTAATTAATTAAAGGTGAAACCATGGCAGCAATGATAGCTCCTGAAAATACTCCTGTATGGGTTGATACAGCAAGATGTAAAGCCTGTGATATCTGTGTGGACGCATGTCCAGCTGGTGTACTTTCAATGCAACAAGAACCAACTTCCACTTTGGGTGCGATGATTAGCGTTATCGCTCCTGATTCATGTATTGGATGTAATGAGTGTGAACTCTCATGTCCTGATTTTGCTATATATGTAGCAAATAAGAAAGAGTTTAAATTTGCTAAACTCACTGGCGATGCAAAAGCAAGACAAGAAGCAATCGCTAATAATGGGTTTAGATTACCTACAGACTACAAGGAGGCAAACTAATGTCAGCAACAAGAGAAGTAATATCAACAGGAAATGAACTAGCAGCAATCGCTGCCGTTGATGCAGGTTGTACATTTTTTGGAGGATACCCTCTAACACCATCAAGTGAAGTAATGCACGTTATATCTGATTTACTTCCAGCAGTAGGTGGAGCAGCTATTCAAATGGAAGATGAGATTGCAGGTATCTGTTGTGTTATTGGTGCAGGTATGAGTGGTAAAAGAGCATTAACAGCAACATCAGGTCCTGGTATGTCACTTAAAGCAGAAAACTTAGGTTTGGCTCAAATGGCAGAAGTACCTTTAGTTTGTATAAATGTTATGAGAGGTGGTCCATCAACTGGTCTTCCAACTCGTGTATCACAAGGTGACATTAAACAAGCAAGTAACCCATCTCATGGAGATTACCGTTCAATCACTTTATGTGCAGGTAATCTTGCAGAGTGTTATACTGAAACAGTAAGAGCGTTTAACTTAGCTGATAGATTTATGCAACCAGTAATTGTTCTACTTGATGAGACCATTGGTCATATGCATGGTAAAGCGATGCTTCCAACAGTAGAAGAGGTAAAAGCTGGAATTGTTCCAAGAAAAACATTTGATGGTGCTCCTGAAGATTATAAACCTTATGAGTGTGAACCAACTGCACCAGCTGTACTTAATCCTATGTTTGAAGGTTATAGATACCACTATACAGGTCTTCACCATGATTCTATGGGATTCCCAACAGAAGAGATAGAGACTTGTAGAAAACTGATTCAGAGACTTGAAGATAAAGTTATGGCTCACCAAGATGAGATTGAGCTTAACGAAGAGTTTATGATGGATGATTTAACTGGTGAAGATGGTGAAGTTCTTATTATCGCTTATGGTTCAGTTTCATTGGCTGCAAAAGAGGCAATTAGACACCTAAGAGCTGACGGAATTAAAGCTGGACTATTTAGACCAATTACTATTTGGCCATCTCCTGCTGATAAAATCAAAGAGCATACTGATAAAATTAAAAATGTTCTATGTGTTGAGCTAAATATTAGACAATATACAGAAGAGATTGAGAGAGCTTCAAGTAGACTTGATATTGAAGGTCTATACAAAGTTAACGGTAGAGCAATTTCTCCTTATGAGATTGTAGCAAAAGTAAAAGAGGTATTCTAATATGGCATTTAATTATGATAAATACTTAAGAGTTGAAAAGATGCCAACACTTTGGTGTTGGGGATGTGGTGATGGTGTTATTTTAAAATCATTCATCAGAGCTGTAGATAAGCTTGGAATCAACAAAGATGATATGTGTGTAGTTTCAGGAATTGGGTGTTCAGGAAGATTTAGTTCTTATGTTGACTTCAATACTGTACACACTACTCATGGTAGAACTATAGCATATGCTACAGGTATTAAACTTGCTAACCCTGATAAACATGTTGTTTGTGTTGCTGGAGATGGTGACTCATTGGCTATTGGTGGTAACCACACAATTCATGGTTGTAGAAGAAATATTGATATTACATTTATTATTATCAATAACTTTATCTATGGTCTAACAAACTCACAAACTTCTCCTACTACACCTCAAGGTATGTGGACAGTTTCTCAAAAAGCAGGTAACATTGACCCTACTTTTGATACTTGTAAATTGGCTATAGCAAGTGGAGCATCATTTGTTGCTAGAGAGAGTGTAAATTCACCTAAGAGACTTGAAAAAGTGATTACTCAAGCATTAGAGCATAAAGGTTTCTCTCTTGTAGAAGCTCTATCAAACTGTCATATTAACCTTGGTAGAAAAAATAAAATGAACTCTGCTATGGCAAACCTTGACTGGATTGATAGTATTACTGTTTCTAAAAAGAAATATGATGCAATGTCAGAAGAGGAGCGTTTAAACTTACTTCCTACAGGTGTTTTACATCAAAATAAAGAGGTAGCTGAGTACTGTGATATGTACGCAGAGATTCAAAAAGTACATCAGGGTGAAAGAAAGAAAATCACTCAAGATGACTTTGCTAAAAAAATATAAGGAGACACAATGGCACGAACATTAATGAGATTTACAGGCGTTGGTGGACAAGGTGTTCTTCTAGCAGGTGAAATTTTTGCAGCAGCAAAGATTAAAACTGGTGGTTTTGGACTAAAAACAGCAACTTACACCTCTCAAGTGAGAGGTGGGGCTACAGTTGTTGATATCACTTTAGATGATAATGAAATTTACTACCCTTATGCAAATGATGGTGAAGTAAACTTTATGTTATCTGTTGCTGATGTATCATACCAATCATTTAAAAGTGGTGTTAAAGCAGGTGGAACAATTGTAATTGAACCTAACTTGGTTCATCCTACTGATGAAGATAGAAAAACATGGAATATTGTTGAGATACCTATCATTACTATTGCGAAAGAGGAAGTTGGAAATGTAATTACTCAATCAGTTGTTGCACTTGCAATTGCCAATACTTTTATGGATGCGATTGATGAGCAAACTCTTATTGATACTATGCTTTCAAAAGTACCTAAAAAAGTACATGAGCTTAACTTAAAAGCTTATGAACTTGGTAAAAAGTACGCTCTCGAAAAAGGGGCGTAAGCCTCTCTTCTTGCACAAGGTTTTATCCTTGTGCCTCTCCTTAAAATCAAAAATTAATTATAATAATTCTTATTTAATTCCATTTTGTAACGTATTTGTAACAAAAAGCAGTTATAATTGTCTACATATATAAAATAATAGGAGTTTAAATGAAATATTTATGGATAACAACAAGTATAATAACAGGTGCATTACTATTTGCAGGATGTGATAGTACAGATAAAGAGATAGAAAAGAAATTTACAGAACAGGATGATGGAAGCTCTGTAAATAGTCCTTATAAAATGGTTGATGCACATAATCTTGGAGGCTATAAGATTAGTGCTCACTACAAAACATCTATTATAGATACTAGATTGAGTATTGAGTTCAAATGTGATGGCTCTTTTAGGGAAGTAACTCGTGTTTCAACTCTGGGTACACAAGAGGATACCTCTGTATCAGGTGATGAGATAGATTTTTCAGGACCAGAAGAGAATAGAAGAATGAATTGGAAAGGTAAAAATGACCACGATGATACTAAACAGAGCGACTATATTACACTTGATAAGGCTGACCGTATTGTTATAGGAACATCATATATCAATATATTAAAAGTCAATATGATTGAACAAACCTTTGATTGTACTAAACTTTAAAAATTAATTTTATAAAAAGATAGCTATTTTTGTTACATTTATGTAATATTCATATCATATTGATTAAAAAGGAAATATTATGAACAGAAGAAAGATTTTAGAAAAATTTGTAGCATTGAGTTCTATCTTTTTGGTACTATCTGGATGTACTCAAACACCACAAAGAGATACTGCCTTTGATGATACTCCTATACCTCCTCAAAAAAAGAAATTTAAAAATATTATATCAGATGAGCCTATGACTCTCTATGGAACTTCTTCTGCAAGTTCTCAACAAAATCGAAGATTTAGACCTATTAAATAGTCATAAGATTAACAATATTTGAAAAAGGAAGTTAGGATGTTCAAATTCACATTTCTTGTCACTACACTACTTGTATTTTTAGGATGTAGTAATTCTAAAACAATTAGTGTGGTAAAGAGACCTACAAAAGCTGTCATTAGTCAACATATTTTAAATATACCAATATATATTAAAGATAATGGCTACCGTAACTTCTCTACAAAAATCTTTGATACTCAAAGTGAACTAGATAGTTTTCTTGATACTGTCAAGGGACAATCTAGCTGGAACAAGAAAAAGAACTTTTTATATATCTTAAAAAAGCAGGATATTGATTTCAATAAAAATAGATTGCTCCTCTATCGTTTTAGTGAGGCTTCTGGTTCTATTGTAATAGCTACAGATGTACCAACTGAAATAGGACGAGAGATTACTGTAAAAATTGGGAAGAAGAAATCATCAGGAGTAGCTACCTCTAATATGGCATATTATGCTTTAGCTTATAGTGTCGATAAAGATACAAAAGATGTTATATTTGATGATGGGGATAGTAATAAAACTATTACAATCAAAAATCATTAACAGTAATGAAAATTTTATATTTTGGAGGTCAAAAATCGGGAAAGAGTTATCTAGCAGAGCAAAAAACTCTTTCTCTATCATCCTCAAAAAAGCCATACTATATTGCAACATATAATAACTCTTATGCTGACAAAGAGATGTATGAGCGTATCAAAAAACATAAAATACAGCGTCAAGATAGTTTCATCTCAATAGAAGAGCCTTGGAATTTAGTAGATGTTATTAAAGAGAGTGAGAGTTATCTTGTTGACTGTATATCTATGTGGATACTTAATAATATAGAGCAAGATGAAGCTTTTTTATTATCTCAACTAGAAAAACTATCTAAACTCAACAACAATATAATATTTGTTCTAAATGATGTAAATTCGGGTGTTATTCCTATGGATAAAGAGAGTCGCAAGTTTGTTGATATGACAGGAGTAATAGGACAATATCTAGCAAAGATTTGTGATGAGGTCTATGATGTAAAATTGGGTATTGGGGTTCGTTTGAAGTAACTTTTGCAATATATTTTACTTCCTTTTAGAGCTTAACTTATTATTATGTCAAAAACGACAATATCCGTGAATAACAAAGTACCTTTGAAGTTCTATTAATGTAATATACTCTTAAATAATACGAAACAATAGGAAAAAATATGCTCTTAGAATTTGGTGCTAGAAATTTTTACTCTTTTAAAGAGGGTTTTGAGGTCTCAATGAGACTTGGAGATTCTTGTCCTAATAAAATATCTAAAGGTAAATCTTATGCTAACGTTTTGGCTATTAAAGGGGCGAATGCTTCGGGTAAGACGAATGTTTTAAAAGTTTTTTGGTTTTTAAAATATTTTATTTTAGATTCATTTAATCAAAAGCCTAGTGAAGATTTATTTTTTGATTCATTTTTTAACAATAGTAAGCCTACTGATATATATATTATTTTTTTAGATAATAAGATAGAGTATAGATATGAGTTAAAAATAACAACAAAAAAAATACTTTCTGAAACTCTTTATAGAAAAGATAAAAGAGATACTAAAATTATTGAGAGAAAAAATAATAAAATTATTTTTAGAATAGATGAGTTTAGGACATTAGATATAATGAAGTTAAGAGATAATGCCTCTTTAGTTAGTACTGCTAATCAATATGCTATTGATGAAATCAAAATTATCTATAATTTATTTGAAAAATTTGTATCAAATGTTTTGCCATTAGGACGAGATAATTACTTTTTTGGTAAAGATGAGACATCAAAATTTTATTTTAATAATCAAAGAGTATTTCAATTTGTAAAAAATATTTTAGCTATTTCAGATACAGGAATCAAAGATATCTCTATAGAAAAAGATAAAAATATGATAACAAAGGAGATAACATATTATCCTTTATTTCACTATGATATTAATGCCAAAAATAATTTTTTATTATTTGAAAATCAATCTAGTGGTATTCAGGCATTATTTCTTCAATTGGGACTATATAAAACAGTACTAGATATAGGAGGAGTTCTAATCTTAGACGAATTTGATATTAATCTCCACCCTGATTTACTTCCAATGCTCATAGACTTTTTTGATGATGAGGAGAAAAACCCCAATAATGCTCAACTGATTTTTACCACACACCACACAGATATTATGGATAAATTAGGAAAATATAGAGTAGTTTTAGTAAATAAAGAGGATAATGAAAGCTATTTATATAGATTAGATGAGATTCAAGGGGATATACTCCGAAATGACCGTTCTATCGTTCAAAAGTACAAAGAGGGAAAGATAGGTGGAAAGCCTAGACTAATGATATGAGTAGAAAAAAGTTTAAAAACAAGAAAAAAATATCATTTTTAGATAGTATTCCTCAAACCTCTATTGATAGTATTGCTGATAGATTGACACTCAAATCCAAATTTAGTTTTGCTTATTTTAATAACACTCAAGAGGCAGGTCAAGATTTTTCAGATTGGAGTCATGATGAGCTTATTAAACTTTTTGAAAAGTTAAAAAACTATTCAGAAGATTCACTAGAGTATTGGAAAAATCAAAAAGCAGGTAGATATAATCTGTTTGCTGTTTATGACTCTTTTCCTATCAATACAGAGTTTACTCATCCAAAAAATGTACCACATCAAGCAAAATGGGCAAGATTTCACTTAGAAAATAGAGTCCGATTGATTGGTTTTGTTCTTCCTGATGAGTATCATGATAAAGTTCATGATACTACAGGGATTAGATTTGATAACAATACTTTTTATGTGGTTTTTTTAGATAAAAATCATCTATTTTATAAGGTTAATAAAAAATGAAATTCACCTACCTAACACTATTCCCAAATATAATAAAGGGCTACTTTACTGATTCTATTCTCAAACGAGCTATTGATAATAAGTTTATAGAGCTAGAGTATATAAATCCAAGAGACTATACAACAAACAAACATAATAAAGTAGATGAACCTATGATAGGAGGTGGGGCAGGGATGCTTATGACTCCTCAGCCTCTTTTTGATGCTATTGATGAAGTTAAAAAGGGTTCGCCTGATGCTTATGTGGTAGTGGTTACTCCTGTAGGAAAGCCATTTGTGCAAAATGATGCCAAGAGGTTAGCTAAAAAATCTCATGTTGTTTTTGTCTCTGGACGCTATGAGGGGATGGATGAGAGGTTTATTGAACAGAGGGCTGATGAGCTTTTTTCTATAGGGGATTTTATCCTTACAGGGGGGGAGTTGGCTTCTATGGTTATGAGTGATGCGATAGCTCGAAATGTGGAGGGAGTGCTTGGAAATAGTGACTCTTTGAGTGTTGAGAGCTTTGAATCGTCAAGTTTGGAAGCACCATCTTTTACTAAACCGAAAATTTATGATGAAATTGGTGTCCCATCAGAGCTATTAAAGGGAAATCACGCTAAAATCTCGGACTTAAAAAATGCTATGGCTAGATGTAAGACAAAATACTTTAGACCAGATATGCATAAACAGCTCTAAAAGGGCAATGAATTTTATTAAAGGTAAAAGATGAGAAATAAGTACATTGAGAGTTTTGAACAAACACAATTAGAGAACAAGAGTGTTCCAGATTTTAGAGCTGGTGATACACTAAGAATTGCAGTTAGAATTAAAGAGGGTGACAAGAGCAGAGTACAGAACTTTGAAGGTGTTTGTATCGCTGTTAGAGGTCAAGGAACAGGTCGTACTATGATGATTAGAAGAATCGGTGCTAACTCTGTTGGTGTTGAGAGAATCTTCCCTGTGTACTCTGAGAGTCTTGAGAGTATTGAAGTGCTTAGAAGAGGACGTGTTAGACGTGCAAAACTTTTCTATCTTAGAGCATTAAAAGGTAAAAAAGCAAGAATTAAAGAGCTTAGAAGAAAATAATTATTTCAAATCTCAAACTCCTTTTAAGAGAGGTATCTGCCTCTCTTTCTTCTATAAATATATTCCACTCTCTTCATCATAATATCTTATCTACTTAACATATCTGTGATATAATCTCATAATTTAATTTTAAGGAAATATACTCGTGAAGTTTCTACAAAAAATAGCACAACGACTACTTCTTGTTATTCAATTTATATTGGTCTTTCTTTTCATATTTTTTGAAGAGATTATTTGGGAGGGGTTAGCAGAGCCTATTTATAGAAAGATAGAATCACTACATATTACTCAAAAATTAGAGGCTCTTTTAAATAGTTTTAACCCCAAAATTTTGTTAGTAATTTTTGTAATACTTCTATTGGGTGTTGAGGGTGCTGGACTATTAGCAGGATTCTTTTTTGTAAAAGGATATATTCTATTGGGATTACTTTTGTATATTATTAAAATTCCGATTGCAGGATTTACCTTTTGGATATTTAAAGTATCAAAAAGTAAACTTTTGAAATTTAGTTGGTTCAACTGGGCATACAAAAGGCTGATGGATTGGATTGAATGGCTCAAAAGTACAGATATATATAAGAGTAGTAGAGAGATGCTGACTAGCATGAAGTTGAAATTTTTAGATATAAAAAAGAGATACTTTTCAAAAGAGAGTAGGTTCACGTCTGAGCTTAAAACATTTTATCAATATATAAAAAACTTTAAAAATAGGAAAAAAAATGACTAAATATGTACTGTTTGACACAGAGACTACAGGAAATCAAGAGGAGGATAGAATTATCCAAATTGGTGCAATGGTTGTAGGCTCTAAAGGAGATGTTGAGGTGTATGATGAACTCTGCTCTAGTGATGTTGCTATTAAGATAGAGGCTATGGAGGTGCATAATATAACTCCTGATATTATTGAAGGAAAAGCACCATTTAGTGCAACCAAATTCTATAATGATTTGGCAGGATTAAATAGCGAAAATAACTATCTAATAGCTCATAATATTGCATTTGATTTAGGTATGCTAAAAAAAGAGGGATTTGTAAATAGGATGAAACTAATAGATACCTTGCGTTGCTCAAAGCACCTTTTCCCTGACTCTGATTATCATAGATTACAGTATTTTAGATACTCTTTGGGTCTATATAAAGATGAAAAAAAAGAGGCACAAAAGCATGGTATAGTTATTAAGGCTCATGATGCTATTGGTGATGTGTTGGTGATGAAACTGCTTCTTTCTAAGCTTGTAGCAGAAGTTAAAGCAAAATATCCAAATGTTAACCCAATGTTAAAACTTGAAGAGCTTACCAATACGCCTGTATTTATGAAAAGTTTTAAATTTGGAAAATATAAGGGTAACCAGATAGATGATATAGCTAGAAGTGATGCAGGATATATTAAATGGATGTTAAAATCTTTGGATTTGGATGAGGATTTGAAGTATACTTTAGAGAGAGTTTTGGAGAATGTATAGATTTGGATAAAGAGTAAAACTACTCTTTAAAAAATCTACCTCTCTTGACATCCTCTTTAATATCATGGAGGAGTTTTAGAAACTCCTCTACAGTTCCTATTCCTTGTATCTGGTCTATCACTTTTTTTCCATCATTTGTAATAAAATAAAAAGATGGTGTACCTAAAGATTTTAGTCCAAGGGGTAGTTTTTCAAGTATCATATTCTCATGAACTACTACAAAATCTTTATTTAGTACTTTTTTGACACTATCCTCTACAAATACCTCTCTATCCATCTTTATACACCCTCTACAAAATGGAATATACCCCTCTATCATTACTATCTTATTCTCTTTTTTTGCCTTTTTTAATGCCTCTTTATAGCTATATCTTTTTACAGAGTGTTTTATCATCATCTGCTCGGAAAAATCAAACATATATAGAGGAAGCTCCTCTGCATCATCTTCAATTATCTTTAACATGGGCATAGTTTTAAAGTTTTGCAGAACCAAGGTTGGTAAGATACTTTTACTTTTATGAGGGTTATTTAAATAGTCCAATAAAAAGTCCTCAATCTCCAATAGTTGAGACTCTTTATCTGCTCTTCTATCTCCAACTTGGTCACGAAGTTGAAATGAAAGCTCCGTTAAGGTGGGAGCAGATAGATTTAACTCGCTATTATTATGCTCATAGTTAGATATAAGCCTACTCTGTGCAATATACTCCTTATGGCATGAGCCACATCTAGTTTTAAAAATCTCCTCACCACTCTTGGCAAAAAGAGACAAAGCCGTCCCAAGATATAAGAAAAAAAATACTCTCATTCCAACTCCTTGTTTTTATAAGTATAACTGACAGTTATTAAAAGAGGATTATTTTCACCAACCCCTAAAAATAAATATGTTATATTCGATAAAATAAAATATAATATTTAAGGCAATTCATGTCACAAGAATCAAATAATAGTATACCTAAATTTACTCATCTCCACCTCCATACCGAGTTCTCTATGCTTGATGGTGCAAACAAGATACCTGTCCTTGCCCAAAAGATAAAAGAGTTAGGAATGGACTCTGTAGCCATGACTGACCACGGTAATATGTTTGGAACTATTACATTCTATAACGAGATGAAAAAAAATGGAATCAAACCTATTATCGGGATGGAAGCTTATATTCATAATGAAGAGGAGATAGGAGATAAATCGACTCGTAAACGGTTTCACTTATGCTTATATGCTAAAAATGATACTGGGTATAAAAATCTTATGTATCTAAGTTCACAAGCTTTTATGCATGGTTTCTACTACTATCCAAGAATCAACTGGAAGATGCTAAAAGAGAACGCAGAGGGGCTGGTATGCTCCTCTGCTTGTCTGCAAGGTGAGATTAATTGGCACTTAAATTTAAGTGAAAGAAACGTAAAAAATGGAGCGTTAGGCTATGATGAAGCCAAAAAGGTAGCTTTGCGTTATAAAGAGGTTTTTGGAGATGATTTCTATATGGAGATTATGCGTCATGGAATTGACCATCAATACAATATAGACAAACAGATTATAAAACTTAGCCAAGAGACAGGCATTAAAATTATTGCCACTAATGACACTCACTATACCTTACAAAAAGATGCTGATGCACATGAGGCGTTTATGTGTATTGCGATGAACAAACTCTATGATGACCCAAACCGTATGCGTCACTCGGTACATGAGTTTTATGTAAAATCCCCCCAAGAGATGGCAGAGCTATTTGCTGATATTCCAGAAGCAATAACAAACACCCAAGAGATAGCCAATAAATGTAACTTAGAGATAAAGCTTGGAAACCCAACACCACCAAACTTTAAATTTGCTCGACAAGTTGCAAAAGAGGAGGGAGTTACTCTTCCAAAACCAGATGCAGAGTATTCACTTGAAAATGACATTATTATTTTCAATCATCTATGTAAAAAGGGTCTTGAAAAAAGGTTAGAGATAGTTCCAAAAGAGAAGCACACAGAGTATAGAGATAGACTTCAAGTAGAGATGGATATTATCAACTCCATGAAGTTCCCTGGTTATATGCTAATTGTTTGGGAGTTTGTAGATGCAGCAAAACAGATGGATATTCCTGTAGGACCTGGTCGGGGGTCGGCCGCAGGTTCTTTAGTTGCCTATTCCCTAGAAATTACCGATATTGACCCTCTTCCTTATGGTCTTCTTTTTGAGCGTTTTCTGAACCCTGAACGGGTATCTATGCCTGATATTGATATGGATTTTTGTCAAGCTAGACGGCAAGAGATTTTGGATTATGTGATTAATAAATATGGACGTGTCAATGTCGCACAGATTATAACTTTTGGTAAACTTCAGGCAAAAGGGGTGATAAGAGATGTTGCTCGTGTGCTAGATATGCCTTACTCTCAAGCTGATGCTATGGCAAAGCTAATTCCTGATGAGCTAGGAATCAATTTGACTGACTCATATGCAAAAGAGCCTAAAATAAAAGAGCTTTGTGATACAAATCCATTAGCTAAACGTACTTGGGATTATGCTTTAGCGTTGGAAGGGTTAAATAGAAATGCAGGAACACACGCGGCAGGAGTGGTTATCTCAAATGAACCTCTTTGGAAAAAGACACCTATATTTAAACCAACAGGACAGGATACATTAGCGACTCAATATAATGGTAAATATGTAGAGGATGTCGATTTAATTAAGTTTGACTTTTTGGGTCTTAAGACATTAACTGTAATCGAAGAGGCTCTACAACTTGTTGAAAAACGTCATGGAAAACGGATTGATTTTATCAAAGAGGATATCAATGACCCAAAAGTATATGAGTATATCTCTTCAGGTGATACACTTGGACTATTTCAGATAGAGTCAGTAGGTATGCAAGATTTAGCAAAAAAGCTTAAGCCAAATGGGTTTGAAGATATTATTGCGATGTTGGCACTATATCGTCCTGGACCTATGGAGTCAGGGATGCTTGATGATTTTGTGGAGCGTAAACATGGACGAGCAGAGATTACCTATATGTTTCCAGAGCTTGAACCAATTCTAAAGCCTACATATGGGGTTATTGTCTACCAAGAACAGGTTATGCAGATTGTACAGACCATTGGTGGGTTTAGCCTTGGTGGAGCTGATTTAGTTCGTCGTGCAATGGGTAAAAAGATTAAAGAGGAGATGGATAGACTCAAAGAGGAGTTTGCAGTTGGAGCTGGTAAAAAGGGCTTTGATATGGGCGTGGCTAGAGAGCTGTTTGACCTTATTGTAAAGTTTGCAGGGTATGGTTTTAATAAATCTCATTCAGCTGCCTATGCAATGGTAACTTTTTATACCTCATTTTTAAAATATTACTATCCAACCGAATTTATGGCTGCGATTTTAACTTTGGAAAAAAATAATACTGACAAAGTTGTCAAATATGTAGATGAGTTAAAGAGCCTTGGCATTACCCTAAGACCTCCACATATCAACCGTTCTGACTTGGTTTTTCAAGCTGATGAGATAGAGGGAGAGAAGATTGTTTTCTTTGGAATGGGTGCATTAAAAGGAGCAGGAGATGTGGCTATTAACTCTATTATTGCCACTAGAAATGAGGGTGGAGAGTTCAAAGATATGAATGATTTTGTATCTCGAATAGATGCTTCTAAAGTCAATAAACGAGTCATTGAGTCTCTCTCAAAAGCAGGAGCTTTTGATGATTTTGGTCATTCACGTTGTGCTTTGATTAGCCAAGTAGAGGCGATAACCGAAGCAGCAGGAAAAGCCATGTTAGCAAAAAAACAAGCCGTTGGTTCGCTTTTTGGAGATGGAGATGAGATGACCTCGGTAAAGGTTGATATCAAACCTATGCCAGAGTATGATTTATTAGAGATTTTGGCTATTGAAAAGGAGTCATTGGGATTTTATGTCTCAGGTCATCCACTCGACCAATATCGTGAACAGCTTGACCAAATAAACTATACGCTAAGTTCGGAGATAGAGGACTTAGCAGATGGTTCACAAGCTCTATTTATTGGTAAAATTGAGGAGATAAATACTAGGATTTCTAAAAAAGGTAATAAGTTTGGAATTGCCAATATTATGGATTTACATGGCAATATAGAGCTGATGCTTTTTGAAAATCGTCTAAAAGAGCTTGATGAGGATTTTGATTTAGATAAACCCATTGCTTTTAAGGTTAAGATTACCAAAGATGGTGACTTCACGCGTATGAATATTCTAAAAATTGAGTCACTAAAAGATGCCAAAAAAGAGAAGATAAAAATTAAAAAAGAGGAGAAGTATATACCAGAAGAGATTCTACCAACTCTATCTTTAGCCATAAACCTAATGCCAGACTCTAGTGTTATTGAAGAGCTATTTTGTCTTGCACAAAAATATCCAGGAAAACACCCTTTGGAGTTGCATATCAAATCAAAACTCTCTGAGGTGATTATTGAGTCCAAGATGAAAGTAAGCCCTAC
>Ga0256827_10000625_pt1 | contig 22221 bp, 20 predicted proteins | sample CV84metaG_FD_185977 | JGI IMG/M metagenome (GOLD analysis project Ga0256827, IMG submission 185977) | Hydrothermal vent microbial communities from East Pacific Rise, Pacific Ocean - CV84 | ecosystem: Environmental > Aquatic > Marine > Hydrothermal vents | place: Pacific Ocean: East Pacific Rise... | reverse complement strand
TTCAATCTTAATAATTTTCTTCTCTAATTTGCATATACGATTTTGGGTGTAAACAAGCGGGGCAAATTTCTAATGCTTTTTCCGATTCGTAAACATATCCACAGTTTAAGCATTTCCACCAAACTTTACCATCTTTCATAAACACTTTATCTTCAGATATATTCTGTAGTAATTTAAGATAAATACGTTCGTGTTCTGCTTCTACTTTTGCAATCATTTTATATGCAACAGCAATTTCTTTAAATCCTTCTTCTTCGGCAATTTTTGCAAACTCCGGATATAAATCTGTCCATTCTTCGTTTTCGCCTTCGGCAGCGGCTTTTAGGTTTTCTTTTGTTGTACCAATTACTCCCGCAGGATATGTAGCAGTAATTTCGAGCTCGCCACCTTCTAAGAATTTAAAAAAGCGTTTTGCGTGTTCTTTTTCTTGACTTGCAGTTTCTTGAAAAATACGAGAAATCTGTTCGTATCCTTCTTTTTTTGCTTGTTTAGCAAAAAATTCGTAACGGTTGCGGGCTTGCGATTCTCCAGCAAAAGATTTTAATAAATTTTGCTCTGTTTTTGTTCCTTTTATTGATTTACTCATAATATTTAAGTTAAAAGTTCATAAAGTTGAAAGTTTATAAAGTTAAAAGTTTATAAAGTTGAAAGTTTATAAAGTTAAAAGTTAAGAAAAATATAATTTGTCTAAGGTCTAAAATCTAAAGTCTATTTTTCTTCTTCCACATTATTACCTGCAATAGCATCTTTAATTTTATTTTCTAATTCTTCGGCTAATTCAGGGTTATCGTTAATTAAATTTTTAACAGCATCTCTACCTTGTCCTAGTTTTGTTTCGCCATAGCTAAACCACGAACCGGCTTTTTTAATTATTTCATATTCTACAGCCATATCAATAATTTCGCCTACTTTAGAAATTCCTTCGCCATACATAATATCAAATTCTGCTTTGCGGAAAGGTGGTGCAACTTTGTTTTTAACAACCTTAACTCTTGTTTTGTTTCCAACAACATCTTCGCCGTTTTTAATTTGCCCTATTCTGCGAATATCAAGGCGAACCGAAGCATAAAATTTAAGTGCATTACCACCAGTAGTAGTTTCGGGGTTGCCAAACATTACTCCAATTTTCTCGCGTAATTGATTGATAAATATACAAGTAGTGTTTGTTTTGCTTATTGTAGCAGTTAATTTTCTGAGTGCTTGCGACATTAAACGAGCTTGTAATCCCATTCTAGAATCTCCCATATCACCTTCAATTTCGGCTTTTGGAGTAAGTGCTGCAACAGAATCAATAACTAAAATATCAATAGCACCAGAACGAATTAAATGGTCTGTAATTTCAAGAGCTTGTTCTCCGTTATCGGGTTGAGATATAAATAAATTATCAATATCTACACCAAGATTTTCTGCGTAAAAACGATCGAATGCATGTTCTGCATCAATAATTGCAGCAATACCACCTTGTTTTTGTGCTTCGGCTATTGCGTGAATTGCCAAGGTTGTTTTTCCCGATGATTCTGGTCCGTAAATTTCAATAACTCTACCACGAGGTAAACCGCCTACGCCTAAAGCTAAATCTAATCCTAAAGACCCTGTTGAAATTGTAGGAATGTCAATAATCTTAGTGTCACCTAATTTCATTATTGTTCCTTTGCCGTATTCTTTGTCGATTTTGCTTAGAGTTGCTTCTAAGACTTTCATTTTTTCTTTATTTATTTCTGCCATAATTCAATTATTTTAATTCTAATTCATTAAATATTTGTTCGCTATGTTGTTTTGTTTTCACTTTTTTAATTATTTTTTCTACTATACCTTTTTCATTTATTAAAAATGTTGTTCGCATAACTCCCATATAGATTCTGCCATACATTTTTTTCTCGCCCCAAACACCATATTTTTGCAATATTTCTTTTTCGGAATCGGCTATTAAGTTAAATGGTAAATTAAATTTTTCTATAAATTTTTGATGTGATTTTTCGTTATCAGGGCTTACTCCAATTATCTCGTATCCAAAATTTAAAAATTTATCGTAATTATCGCGTAAGTTACAAGCTTCGGCATTGCAACCCGCAGTGTTATCTTTAGGGTAAAAATAAAGTACAAGTTTTTTGCCTTTAAAATCACTTAGTTTTATCTTTTCCCCATTTTGGTTAATTCCTTCAAAATCAGGTGCTTTACCAGCTACTTCAATCATAATAAAAATCCTTTGCACAAAGATAATTTATTATTTAAATTGATTATAATTTATGATGTTAATCTTATTAACAAGTTTTGTTTGTTGAGGTATAGTTTTTTTTTAACCGATTATTTTTTTTGCTTTTTCTAAATCTTTAGGTTTTCCTGTATCAATCCAATAGCCGTAGTTATGCTCGAAACCATAAATTTTTTCTGTTCTAGAAAATTCTATATATGCTTTTGTAATAGAAAATTTTTTTTGTCCGAATTTTTCTAAAAGAGGAAAGATATTAGGCGACAGAATATGTATACCCGAAAAAGCTCTTAAATTTTCTTCGGAATATGTGCGAGTAATTATTTCTTCGCCTGTGGTAATGTTTTTCCATCCGCTTAAAAGCATTTTGTTGTTAAAAACAATATAGCGTTGGGTGTTACGTTGTCGCACTGCAAGAGTTGCGAGTAAGTTATTTTGTTTGTGATAATCAATAATTTCGTTCAACTTAAGGTCTGTTAAAATATCTGTGTTGTAAACAACAAAATCATCGGTAAAATATTTTTTTGCTTTTAGCAAACCACCACCTGTTTCTAAAAGCATGTTGGTTTCATCAGAAATAATTATTTCTATTCCAAAATTATTTTTTTGATTAACAAAATTGATTATTTTTTCGGCAAAATGATGAACATTTATTACAATTGTAGTGATGCCATACGATTTTAAATAATCAACAGCATATTCAAGTAAAGTTTTTCCTTTAATTTCTACCAATGCCTTTGGTTTATCTTTTGTTAATTCTCCTAATCTTGTGCCTAATCCTGCGGCAAACAACATTGCTTTCATATATTTTATATTATAATGATTGTAAAGATTATAAAGTTTTTAATGCTATTCAAGTTTTGTTAATAAATATTTTTTAGATAAAAATTACCACAGCACTACAAAAAAGCATTTAAATCGGCAATAAGCAATTTGGCAGTTTTATTAAAATAGCGTTTGTTTTTATAAGCTCCAACCCAAGTTATTCCTGATATTGAGTTTGTTAGAAACACCTCGTCGGCGTTTAATAAATCGGTTTCTCTAATTTCGGCATCTTCAATTAACGAAAATTTATTTGCCAAGGCAATATCAATTATTATATTTTTTGTTATACCGTGTATTCCGCCTTCGTTTAGTGCCGGAGTAATAATTGTTTTGTCTTTTACCAAAAATAAATTAGATGATATTCCTTCTACAATCATATTTAAGGAATTTGTTAAGAGGCAATCATCTAATTTGTTTTCTTTTTTGTAAATTCCGGCTAAAATATAAGGTAAAGAATTTAATGTTTTTATTGATGAAAATTCAGAATATCGTAGTTTAATATCTTTAAAAACACCAATTTTATATCCCTTTTTGTTTAGTTTAAATTTGTTTGTTTCTAGTTCTTGTGTTTCTATTAAATAATTAAATTTATTAGTTTGCGGTGTATATAAACCTTCGGCATCTCTGTATATTGTTAATCTAATTCTGGCTCCTGCAAAATGTTTATTTGCATCTAATAAAAGCATTATAGATTTATTCAGAGTTGTTTTTAAAATTTCAGAATCGAAATCAAATTTTAATAGTTTCATTCCATAGAACAAACGAGTAAAATGTTCGTTGGCAAAAAGTGGTTTTTTGTTTGCTGTTCTAATTGTTTCAAAAATCCCATCGCCATACTTAAACGCCCTATTATTGTATGATAAAGCGAAAGTATTTTGTTTAAAATTATTTCCGTTAAAATTAATGAATTGTCCTTTTAAAGAATATTGCATTTTTATTTAATTGTTTGTAATATTTCGTTTAAATCAGAATTTTTTTTCACTTGAATTGCTTTTACGCCTGCTTTTTCTCCTGCTAAAAAATCTCGTCTAGAATCTCCAATAAAATAAGATTGTTTTATGTCGATATTATATCGTGCAATTGCTTTTTCTATCATTAAAGAATTTGGTTTTCGACACAAGCATTTTTCTATATTACTGTGATGAGGACAGTAGTATAAATCGGTGATATTTATATCATTATCGCTAAATTTATTTAACATAAACTCATGAAGTTTTATAACATCATTATGAGTAAATAATTTTTTAGATATACCGCCTTGGTTTGTGATTATAATAAATAAATATCCTTTTTTTTGCAATGTCTTTAAAAATTCAAAGATACTTTCGTTAAACTTAAAATCTTCAATTCGCCAAGTGTAATCGCCACGTTCTATGTTGATTACTCCATCTCTATCTAAAAATACTGCTTTATTCATTTTTTTTTATTAATTACAAATATACTCAATCCATTTAAACTGGAACAGTTTATACTCTTTTAGCACATCTCACAAAAAGATATTAGATTTTAGAAATATTAGGGCTGCATAAATCACTTATAAGTTAAATGCATTGAAAACAAATCTTTTTCTAAGGTCTAAAATCTTATTTCTTTATAATAATTATCTAATAAGTTCATCTCTACTTGCATCTAATCTAATTAAAATAAATAATAATATTGTAAAAGACCAAAGCGAAGAGCCTCCGTAACTAAAAAATGGTAAAGGAATACCTATTACAGGTGCTGCACCAATTGTCATACCAATGTTTATTGCAATATGAAAGAACAAAATAGATATTAATCCATAGGCATAAATTCGGCTAAATTTAGATTTTTGCCTTTCGGCGATAATAATAAGTCGTATCAGCAGAAAAACAAATAGCATTATTACTATACTTGTGCCTAAAAAGCCCCATTCTTCGCCTACTGTACAAAAAATGAAATCGGTACTTTGTTCGGGAACAAAATTAAATTTTGTTTGAGTTCCTTGCAAAAATCCTTTGCCTGAGAATCCTCCAGAACCAATTGCAATTTTAGATTGATGCACATTATAACCTGTTCCGTGTGGGTCGAATTTCAATCCGAGTAAATTATCAATTCTATCTCGTTGATGGTCTTTGAAAATATTTTTATAGATATATTCAACAGAAAATGAAAATATTATACTTCCAAACAATACTAAAAGTATAAAATAAATAGATTTTATTTTATTTTTATAGGCTACCCATATAAATATTAAAGAAGAAATTAAAAGTGCAGGTATTAAGTAGATATACATTTCAAATTTATAATGAAACAGTGTAGCAATTCCCCAAAACAAAGTTCCTATTCCAAAAACCATAGAAATTCCTTTAATAGTTCTTGGTAAATCTTTATTAATAATAAGATATGCAGAAAAAGAGATTAGAATTATTATTATGCTAATAATAAATGGGTTATAGATAACTGTGCCAATAAAAACACTTGTTATTAATAGAATTACAAGTAAAATACTACCGGGCAATCCTTCTCTGTATAACACAAAAATAAAACTAAAGTACACTAAAGCCGAGCCGGTATCATTTTGTTTTAGTATTAAAAATGCCGGCATCAATAATATTAAAGCTATTATTGAAAGATTTTTAAATTTCAATAATTTAAAATTATATGTACTTAAGAGTTGTGCAATTGCTAAATTTGTAGCAAACTTAGCAAATTCGGCAGGTTGTAGCCTGATACTGCCTATTTGAAACCACGAGCGTGCTCCATTCACTTCTTTTCCAAAAATCAGAACTGCTATCAACAAACTAATTGTAAAAATATATATTGGATAAGAGAAAGCCGTAAAGAACTTACTGTCAATTGTTAATATAATAATAAGGATTACAAATGCTGCCGAAATCCATAAAAGTTGTTTGCCATATTTTTGGCTGATATCAAAAATACTTGCATGCACGTCGTTATACACAGCCGAATAAATATTAAACCAACCCATTAATACAAGCAGAAAATATAAACCAATGGTTATATAATCAATTTTTGCTAATATGTTATTTCTTCTGTTCAAAATTTATTCTTTTTTATGTATAAAATCGGCATCTAAAATTCTTTGTTCTTTTCTTTTGTTAGAAATACTATCGGTTAAATATTTTTCCATCATTAACGAAGCAATTGGTGCTGCCCAAGTGCCTCCAAAACCTGCATTTTCTACATAAACTGCAATTGCAATTTGTGGGTTTTCTAATGGGGCAAAAGCAATAAATCCAGAATGGTCTTCGCCATGCGAATTTTGTACAGTTCCGGTTTTTCCGCATACATTAATATTTGGTATTCTTGCTCGTCGGGCAGTTCCTCCGGGAGTATTTACTACATCAAACATTCCTGCTTTTATTAATGAGAACCATTTTTCATCTATTAATGTTTTGTGGTAATATGTATATTTATCGCGTGGTTTGCCTGTGTTACCAATAGCTTTAATAAAATGTGGGGTGTAATAATAACCATTGTTTGCAATTGTTGCTGCTAAATTTGCAATTTGTATAGGCACTATTTCTACTTCGCCTTGCCCAATGCTGTTTGATGCAATATACGTAAATGCCCAACGATTTTTGCCATACCATTTATCGTAATATTCTACTCCCGGTATGTTCCCCGATTTTATACCTGGAATATCAATATCTAATTTTGTTCCTAAACCAAAGCTATTAACATATTTTTTCCAATATTCTAAGCCAAAACGAACATCTTTATAAATACTTTTATCTACGTGTTGTTCAATAATTCTGCGATAAACCTGATAGAAATAAGGATTACACGACATTTTTATTGCCATTTGCACATTTGTTGCATTTGGGTGGTTGTGGCAACCAACAAGGTTTTTGTTGCAAACAAAACCTGTTTCGGGACTTATTAAACCATCTTGCAAACCAATTAGTGCTTGCACAAGTTTAAATGTAGAACCTGGCGAATATGTTGCCGCCAAACCTCTATTAAATAGTGGTTTTAAACTATCGGTACTTAAAATCGGGAAATTTTTTGTACGTTTTCTTCCTACTAATAAATTAGGGTCGTACGATGGACTTGAAACAAAAGCTAATATTTCGCCTGTTTTAGGTTCTATTGCTACAATAGAACCCATTTTGTTTTGCATTAATAATTCTCCGTATTTTTGCAAATCGGCATCAATTGTTGCCGTAAGATTTGTTCCTGCAATAGCTTTAATATTATATTCTCCATTTGCATAATCTCCTTGAATTCTATTATGCACATCAACTAAATATATTTTTTTCCCTTTTTGTCCTCTAAGCTCTTTTTCGTATGAATATTCAACGCCTCTAACTCCAATATAATCTCCCGATTTATAATATTTATCTTTCTTTATTGTTGATTTATCTACCTCACGGATATACCCTAAAACATGGGCTGCTATTGGTTGAGGGTATTTTCTTATTGTACGAGCTTGTACATAAAACCCTTGAAACTTATACATTTTTTCTTGTAATTTTGCATAAGTTATATTAGATATTTGTTTTATTATTATTGATGGTTTATACCACGAGTATATTTTTGCTTTTGCTATTTCCGATTTTAATACTTTTTTTGTAATATCTAATATTGTAATTAATTCTAAGGTGTCAAACTTTGCAGATTGTTTAGGAATAAACATTAAATCGTAAGCAGCTTCGTTATAAACTAATTGCTTTCCGTTTCTATCATAAATTAAACCTCGGGCAGGATATTCTATTACATGTCGTTGAGAATTGTTATCGGCAGAATTTTTATATTCTTGGTCGAAAACCTGAAGAAATAATAATTTAATAATATATATTGTGGCAATTAAAATTATAAGTCCACCAATTATATATTTTCGGTCTTCGTAGTTTTCCACTTTTAAATTTTATAAAAAATTAATCATTTCTTTTATTAACAAGTAATTGACTAAGTATTAATAATATAACTGTAAATATTGTATTTAATATAGAAGTCCAAATTGTTGAGAAAAAGAAATTCATTGAAAATGCTTCAATAAAGAAAAATGCTGTATGATGAATAAATGTTAAGATAATAATATATTGAATAAACCATTTTGCTCCTAACTTATTAATTCGTGGATTATCGCCTATTTCGTATCCATCGTGTGGTGCTAATATACGCCAAATTATTGGAACTACATAGGCTAATAATGTTGTTGCTGCTGCATGAATACCGAGTGTATCAGAAAAAATATCTATTATTAATCCTAATGTAAAACCTAAAATAAGCATTAGCCATCTTGGTGTTTCAAATGGTAATGTTATTATAAATAGTATATATAACATTGGATGTATAATGCCCCCAATATTCATAGGGTTTAGTATTAATATCTGAATTAATACTAAAAAAATAAATTTTATAATATTTAGGCTTATTATTCTAATCATTTTGAGTTTCTTCTAAACTTAAGATTTCTGTTTTTTTAAGATTATTGATAACAAATACATGTTCTACATTTTTTAAATCTACAGTTAATTTCACTGTTATATCATAAAAATCGCCACCTTCTATTTTGCTAAAATCACTTATTGTGCCAATAGGAATTCCTTCGGGAAAGATTAACGAATATCCACTTGTTGCAATTGTATCGCCTTTGTGAAGAACAACATGAAATGGTATTTCGTTTAGTTTAACATACTGATAATCTTCGCCGTCCCACGATATACTGCCAAAATAATTATTCTTTTTTATTTTGCCGCTAATTAATAATTCTGTATTTAATATTGAAATTACATTAGAAAAATTATTTCCTATATCTTTTGTAATTCCTACTACTCCTTTTGTTGAGATAACAGCATTTTCGCTCATCACACCATTTTTTTTCCCTTTGTTTAGGGTTAAATAATTGTGCTTTTTCCAAATGGTGTTATTAATAATTTTTGCATTAATGTATTGATATTGTTGAGAATACAAACTATCGTTCGTAAAATTAATTAGTTTTTTATTATCGATATAAGAGTTTAATTTTTTGTTTAGCAGATAAGCATTTTGTTTAGCAAGTTTTTCATTTTCATCTTTTAAGTTCATATAAGAACCAATAAAAGAAAATGTTTCGTTTAAATTTCCGGAAACAGAATTAGCTGTAGATAAATAAGTTTGTTTTTGGTATTTATTAAAATTAACAACTAAGGTAAAAGCTAAAAATTCAAGGGCGATAAATAATAATACATAATTATATTTTATTAAAAATCTTATTAAATTTTGCATGCTTTAATGTTATTATCATCAATTTAAAACTTATACAATAAAACCTCAAAATTTTGAGGTTTTATTTTTATCTCATTAAGAATTGGAACTTTTCTACATTTTTAAGGGCTATTCCTGTTCCCACAGCTACAGCATGAAGTGGGTCGTCTGCAACATGTACAGGAATATTATGTTTGTCCGATAATCTTTTATCAAGTCCACGTAATAAAGCACCACCTCCGGCTAAATATATTCCATTTTTATAAATATCGGCATATAGTTCTGGTGGAGTTTCTTCAAGAACTTGCAAAATTGCAGCTTCAATTTTTGTAATAGATTTATCTAAACAATGTGCAATTTCTTGATATGCAACAGGTATTTCTACTGGTAATGCAGTCATTTGGTGTGGTCCACGAACCATATAATCGGCAGGTGGGTCGGTAATTTCTGGTAATGCTGCACCTACATTTATTTTTATTTCTTCGGCTGTTCTTTCTCCAATTTTAACATTGTGTTGATGACGCATATATTCTTGAATATCATCAGTAAAATCGTCGCCGGCAATACGTAGTGATTTGTTACAAACAATACCACCTAGTGCTATAACAGCTATTTCGGTTGTTCCTCCTCCAATATCAACCACCATGTTGCCTTCGGGAGCTTCAACATCTAAACCTATTCCTATTGCTGCAGCCATAGGCTCAAAAATCATATACACTTCTCTTGCTCCGGCATGTTCTGAGGAGTCACGTACAGCACGAATTTCAACCTCTGTACTTCCTGATGGAATGCAAATTACAATTTTTAACGATGGCGAAAACAATCGATTTTTTTGGTTTATCATTTTAATCATTCCCCTAAGCATAAGTTCTGCAGCGTTAAAGTCTGCAATAACTCCATCGCGTAACGGACGAATTGTTTTAATGTCTTCGTGTGTTTTGCCGTGCATTTGCCTGGCTTTTTCACCAATTGCAACCAATTTTTCTGTTTTGCGATCGATTGCTACAATCGAAGGTTCATCTACCAAAATTTTATCACCATGTATGATGATAGTGTTAGCAGTGCCTAAATCAATTGCAATTTCTTGTGTTAAAAATGAAAATAAACCCATTTACTGTTATGTATTAACTTATTACTTTAACTTACAAAAATACCAAAATATTATAGAATTTCTATGCGTTTTTTAATGTTTTTTCTTTTTTATATTTATTTTATTAGGGTTTCGTGTTACATATTTGTTAATTTTTTCTGCTAATTTTCCCGATTCTTTATGGTGCAGAATCATATTTGTGATTTCTGCTGTGGTGTAGGTGTTAATATTTTTAGAACTTCTTACAGTAGGAAATGGCGATTTTGCATGATAAACAGGGGTTTTATTAAAATTATTACTTTTGCTTTTAGATACATTATCATCGTCTTGTATTATACCATTTACTATATTAAAAGGATCGCCATTTTGTTTTGTATAATATAAATAATTATTTGCTTCGTCGTATTCTTCAATAACATCGAAACCATCGGCAATTAAAACTAAATAATAAGAACCGTTTAATGAATTTGGCATTGTATAAGTAAATTCAAAATTATATCCTTCGCCATAAAGTGCTTCGGCAACACTTTGGTCTGCTCCAACATTTATGTAGTTATACCAATTTCCCGATTGTCCTAATTCAGTACCTCCAACATCTGATAAATTGCCATCGTCGCCAAGCGAACCATAATTGTCTGTGTAATAATCGTAAAGTATTATTCCGTAATCGTTTGCATCATAAGCATTGTAATATAAATATAGGATACTCCAATCTTTATCGGCAGTTATTTCATTTGTTCCTACATTATAAACATCGTAAGAACACATTCTGTTAAGAGGGTCATCGCCTGTGCCATAGTCTGTTGTGTCGTGCAGATCTTCTAAAGCCCAAGCAACTAAATCGTATGTTGATGATGAGTTTCCGGGCATTGAATAATTATCGTTTTTGCTTTTTGCAACAAATGCACAAAAGCAAAAATCATTAATAAAAAAGCTATAATCTATCCAAATGCAGCCATTATCGCCCCAACTTGTACCCCAAGTATTTACTACCCTAAATGCTCCGTTTGCTCCTTTGCTGTTGTCGTATCCGCAAAGTGCCATTGCATGATATGCATGTTGCATACCTGGGTTAGTGTATGTGTCAGAGCTTATTACATCATCGCTATCCCATTCCATAAAATTATCGCCTAGTCTTGCTCCAAAAGAAATGGCTCTACCTTCTCGTAAATAATCTTTTATTTCGGCAACACTTTGATAGTTTATTTTTCTGTAATTCTCTATTTTATAATTGTTTGCCGAGCTGGTCCAAGTAGAAGGTGGGTTTGTTGAACAATCGCCTAAATCTTCGTAAGGAACATCGCTTAATGGTGCTATTCCACGAGAAACTAAGGCATCAAAAGCCGGCTCAAAACCTGTTCCGTTACAATCGTCTCCTTTGTCGGCATTGGGGATAGACCAAAATAAATCTTTTGGGCTAAATTGATGCGATTTATCGGCAAGCTCTGTTTGTGTATAAGCTTGGTCAACGGCTTCTAAGTATGTGCGAATATTGTATCCAACAGACCATGCTACACAGGTTCCGTATTGTCCTTGGTTTCCTATTGGCGGAAATTTATCCAATAAATCTACTTTGTCGGGTAAGTTTGCATCATCATCGTCTATGTCAATATCTTCTTCTAATTCGTCAAGATTTTCATCTTCTTCTAACCAACCCATTCCGTTTGAAACAATGGTGATTACGTTAACTACATCTTCTAAAGTAGTTTCTTTACAAGATTGTACAAAAAATGAGAAAAAAACAATTATAATTGCAAAAGCAGTTATTTTAAATTTTAAAAAATAAGTTTTCATATGGTGAATTTTTTAATTTATTTTTCTATTGATTCTAAATTTGGTTTTTCTATACTAAATATTGCATTATCAAAATTTATATTTGCTTTTGCTTTTGTTTCATTAAATCTGGTTTGTCCTCTAAATTGTACTTTTTTAAAGCTTGCATCTTTATTAAAAACTACATTATTGAAATCTGATTTATTGTTAAACAACGAATTATTAAATGTAAGTTTTCCATTAAATTTTGCATAATTAAAATTTGCATTTCGTAATACAAAAATGCTGCTAAAATCGGCATATTTTTCGTATGTTGTAGCACCTAAACTAAAGTTTCCTTTTATTAAAGATTTCTGAAAACTTACATTTTCATTAAAAACAGATGATTTAAAGTTTATATTTCCATAGCACGAAATTCTTTGAAATTTTGCTTCGGCTTTAAATTTCACATCAGTAAAATAATTGTCTTTATATTTAAAATTAAAACCTTGAAAATCGGCAAGTTTTTCGAGTGTAGAACTACTAAAATTTACTATTCCTTCAACAGCAGTTTCGCTAAAAATAATTTCTTTTTTAAATGTACAGGCCTGAAAACTAAGGTTTTTTGCGAATGTTGTAAATGTTTTTACTTTGTTTTCGTTAACGGAATAGGCTATGATTTTTCCGTTGAAAGTGCAATTTACAAAAGTAATAGATGATTGAACATAAACCCTATATGTTCCCGACGATTCAATAGAAGGATTTTTTATTTGTGTGAAATCTATATCGCCATCTATTTCAATATCTTTAAAAAAAATATTCTTATTTTTTTCAATTAGTTTAATAATTTTTGCTCCATTAACAGATGTGTCCTTTGCTTTGACCGTGCAAGCATGAAAAAATCCTGTGAATAACAGAATTATACTAAAACTTAATAAGTTCTTCATAAACTATAATAAATGTTATTTTGTCAAAAATAAGTTAATAATAACAATGAAAAAAATATTTTTGAGATATTAACATAAATTGAATATTAAAAAATGGTATTGGAGTGCTTATTTTTTGGTAATTTCTTTTTTAAGGGAGAATTAAAAAGTTATTGTTAAAAATTAAAGTCTATATGTAAGTACTATCAACCTCAATAAATATATTTCTAATAGAACCGTTTTGGTCAACTTCTTTAACTATAAGGCTTAGTTTTTTATTAGCTTTTACCTTTCTAAAGATTTTATCGTGAATGATTTTAATATAACCAATATGCAAATTGCCTTTGAAAATCTTTACTGCTCTATTATCGGTAGCCTTTTTATTATGTTCAAAAGTATAATTTAACACATCACCCTTTTTAACTAGATCTTTTGCTAGTTCTATATGTGATAATCCTGCAATATCAGTTACGAATTTAAAGCCTTTTGTTGGATTAAAACTGCCTAAAAACTCAAAGTTATCAGTTGGCAATAAGCCTTGTGTCAATGCTAATAAATCAAATTTATCAGTTACACCTTCTGCTGACCAAAATTCGAGTAATTTTTTATTATCTTTTCTTTCAAAAGGAACTAATCTTAGCGAAAAAATATCTAAGTTATTCTCAGAATATACCTTATCATAATCTAAAGGAAAACCAGAGTACTCTTTAAATCCTTCCTTTTTTGCTTCTTCAACCCCCTCTTTAATATACCTAAAAGTAATACCATCTGTTGCAGTTCTTTTAATAACTCCAACAATTTTACGTCGACTTCCTTTTTCTTTTCGCCAACTTAGGTGTATTTCTCTAAACCTTATCACTTTATTATTTCTTTTAATCTTTCTATTCTGGAATCAACAAACTTAACTATTAATTCTTTACGCTGCAAAGATAGTTTAGTTTCTCCAATATTTTCGGGTATATCATTATCTATTTGATTAATAATATGCTCAATATCTTCCTTTTTATATTTATTTAAGACTTTATTAATTATTTCGCTTACTTTTTCAGGATATTTTTCTTTTACTTTTTTTATTATTTCAAAATGATTAATCTTATCTTCTTTAGCAGTACGCCTAATTTCGGACTTCCCTTTATTAATATATTTTTGAATTTTACTGTCATTTTCTAAATAATTCTGAATTTTAGTTTCTAGAATATCTCTACCTAAACTACTTCCGCTATCATAAATTGGGGAAAATTTAATATCTACTAATTCGGCTTTATTCATATATTCCAGAAAGAAATTTTTAAAAGGTATTTTCTCTAACCTTAAATTATATTTTTTATATATACCATATAATTTTATTACTAGTTTTTTAGTATTAAAAGCTTTGTTTTTTACATCTAAAGAACGAATAATAGCCCAATTCTCAGAGTGCCTATCTTGATTGCCAATAATGGCATCAAAAATTAATATTTCAATAAAATCATTTATAAAACCCTTATATTTCTTGAACGATTCTTCCACCTCATCAAAACCAATCTGAGGGCGTTCACTAAGTTTAAAGTTTGGAACACTTTCTTTTAATAGGTTAACTCCGTGTTCTAATTCTTCTGATGTTTGATTAATCATAGATTCGCAAATACAGCCCAAAGTAACGCCCATAATTCCAATATTGTAATCCAATACATTAAATCCTAAATATTGCCCTATTTTGCTTGAAATTATTTCCGACCAAAACTCTGACGGAAAGCATTCTTTTGATTCTTTAAAGAAATATACTTTTCCATCCTCAGGGTTTTCAACAAAAACTTTATCTCGTGTACCTCCTGTACCAATCCAGTTTTTATAAATCCAATCTGATATCTCGTATATTTTTGCCATTATTTAGTAAGTTGTTTCAATTACTATACTTCCCAAAAATAACAAAACAATAACTCATTACATAAATTACACAGTAAAACATATTAACAAAACAATAACTTTCATTATAATTTTTAGAACGATCCTATAAAAAAACCTTTCGATAATTATCGAAAGGTTTTTAATTTTAAGCAATAAAGCATAAAATAAAGTTTATTTATAAACCCAAGTGCCTAGTGTAGACAGTTCGAGTTCAAAGCTTGCGTAGGTTAAAAAATGTGAGTTTACAGATGTAAATGTTCATTTTCCAAACAAGTATAACGCAGCATTCGGACTTTATAACCCGATACTATTTAAATATCAAAAGTAATACCTTGAGCTAATGGTAATTCGGTACCATAGTTTATAGTATTAGTTTGACGACGCATATAAATTTTCCAAGCATCAGAACCAGACTCACGTCCACCACCTGTATCTTTCTCTCCACCAAAAGCACCACCAATTTCGGCACCCGATGTTCCTAAGTTCACGTTTGCAATACCACAATCAGAACCTGCATAAGATAAGAATGTTTCTGCTTCGCGCATATCTAAAGTAAAACAAGCTGATGATAAACCTTGTGGCACATCGTTTTGAATAGCAATAGCATCCATAATATCGCCAGAATACTTAATAAAATATACGATAGGAGCAAAAGTTTCTTCTTGCACAATATTGAAATGATTTTTTGCTTCTGCAATACATGGTACTACATAATTTCCTGATTCAAAACCGGCACCTTCTTTAACTTGTCCGCCAAATAATATTTTTCCGCCTTCTTCTTGAACCATTTTAACGGCATGTTGAAATAACATCACAGAATTATTGTCAATAAGCGGTCCAACCAAATAATCTTGGTCTAGAGCATTACCAATTTTATGCTGAATTCCTTCGTAAGCACTTAAGAATTTTTCTTTTACTTCTTCGTAAACACTTTCGTGAATAATTACTCTACGTGTTGAAGTACAACGCTGACCAGCTGTTCCAACAGTTCCAAAAACAGTTGACATAACAGCCATCTGGATATCTGCACTTGGTGTGATAATTACTGCATTGTTACCACCTAATTCAAGGATAGTTTTTCCTAATCGTTTCCCCACAATTCCACCAACACGTTTTCCAACTGCTGTTGAACCTGTTACAGACATTAAAGGGATTCTCTTATCAGCTAAGAAATTATCGCCCATTACAGATGATTTTGCAATAACTAAATTGAAAACACCTTCTGGCATATTGTTATCAGCTAATACTTTTCTAATAATTTTTTGTGTAGCGATAGCTGTTATAGGAGTTTTAGAACTTGGTTTCCAAACCACAACATCACCTGCAATTGCAGCTAATGCCGAATTCCATGCCCAAACAGCAACAGGGAAATTATAAGAGGTTACAATACCACAAATTCCTAATGGGTGATATTGTTCCGAAAGACGGTGTAATGGTCTTTCAGACTGTAAATTAACACCGTTGATTAAACGAGATTGTCCAACTGCGAAATCGCAAATATCAATCATTTCTTGAACTTCGCCTAAACCTTCTTGGAAAATTTTTCCCATTTCGTAAGTTACCAAAGCACCTAATTCTTCTTTGTACTCACGTAATGCTTCGCCGATTTTACGAACAATTTCTCCACGCTCTGGTGCAGGAACTTTTCGCCATACTTTAAAAGCAGCTTGAGCTTTTTCCATTACCATTTCATAATCTTCCATTGTGGCATTCTTAACTTTTGCTATTTCTTTGCCATCAATAGGAGATATTGAACTTGTAATATCTCCTTTTGTATCAAACCATTCTTGTCCGGTTGATACTCCGTTATTTAATTCTTCAATGCCTAGTTTTTTAAGAACATCTTGAATATTAACACTTACCATATTTTTTATTTTTTGAAATTTCGAATTGTAAAGATACTAATCAATTACTAATTGGCAATTTTTAATTAATAATATTTTGGGTTTTTGTTCTGATATACTCAAAACCACATAGGGTCTGCTGAAAATCTTTGAGGTGCATTAGATTTTTATTTTCTGAAATGCCGATGTATAAATTATACCTCAAATTGAAGAAGATAAAAATATGATGTGCGTCAGAGTAAGCATAAAACTGTAATTTTAACATTTATAAATGCAAACTTATAAGGATATACTATTAAAAAGTTTGCACTTACAATGGGGTATTCTGTTTTAAACAGTTCAAAAATAAGTTTTATGCGTTTATCAGCAGGCCCCACATAGCTTTTTGAGTTTTCCTCTTTTCCTTTTTTTAAACTAAAATTAATAGAAATATTAAAAAGATTCCTATATTAATTTATTTAAATTATCAATAAAGAAAGTTGGTGTTACACCTGTATGTTTTTTAAAAGCTCTGTAAAATGTTGCAACAGAATTATAACCAACCTCTATGGCAATAGAATTAATTGTATAACTTAATGCATAATTAGAAACAAGTAATTCTTTTGCTTTCTCTATTCTATATTCGTTAATTAAATCTGTGTAATTGGTATTAAAATCTTCTTTTAGAACTTGAGATAAATATGTTTTATTGGTTTTAACAGCTTCTACAAATTTATCTAAAGATATATTTGCATCTAAGTAAATATTATCTTTTAATAACACATTATTTATTTGTTTAATAATTCTTTTTCTTTCGTTAATATTTAACGATGAATTTAAATATTTAGAATTTTCTTTTAATACAATTTCGTTAGCATCTTCTTGTGTTAGTTTTGTTATTTCTTTTTTGTAATTAATTTCTTTAACACTGTTTTTTACAATTACGTTATATGCTTTGTTTATTTTAAATCTGAAAAATAAGAATCCTAGAAATAATATAGTAATAAGTATTGAAAATGATATAAAAAATATGATTTTATATTTATATGATTTTAATTTTTCATTTGCTAAATTATTTTGAAATTCTAAATTATTTATTTCTATTTCTTTCTTTTTAATTTTATATAAAGTTTTTGCTTTTAATATGCTTTTTGCTTTTTCCTTTAAGTTTAAACTGTCGATAACTGTAATATATTGATTTAGATACTCATAGCTTTTTAAAATATCATTATGCTTTTCATAAAACTTAGATAAAGATTTAATTGCATTTGCATAAGTCTTATTTAATGGTGCATTTGAACCATTTTTTATAGATAGATTAATATTTACCAGTTCAGAATCAGGTATATTTAAATGACGGTAAACATTTGCTTTAATAAAGTAAAGAACAGAAAGATGATCTTTGTAGTTTAATTGTTTTGCCATTAAAATAGCTTCATTTAATTCGGAAAGAGCTTGGTCGTATGCTCCTTCTTTAGTTTCTAAAATGGCTATATTATTATGTAATGATATTGCTAATCTAGTATAATTTAAATCATACTCTTTAATAGAAGTGAATGATTTTTCGTAATTTTCTAAAGCTAATTTGTTGTCTCCACTATTATTGTAAGCTATACCTATGCTGTTATAAATCATGGGAATTTGTTTGTATATATTTTTTTCTTTAGCTAATGCCAAAGCTCTATTTAGCAAATCTAATGCATCATTAAAATTCTCAATTTTGTTATAAACATAACTAGCATCCATATAGCAATTAACCATATTTATTGTGTCGTTAAATTGCTCAAAATAGTTTAGAGCATTTAATGTGTGTTTTATAGCTTTATCGTATATTCCTTCGTTATTGTAAAAATAACCTAAATCCATTTGCAAATAAGCTTTTATACTGTCATTATCTATTTTGTTAGCATGTCTTATTGCTTCTAATGTTGTTGTTATAGCTTTTGCCTTATCGCCCGATTTTAGATACATTAAGCTTAAATCTCGATAATCGTTATAGTTGATAGATTGATTGTTTTTTATGACTATTTTTAAACTATCAATAAGATTGTTTTGTGAAAAAACAATTATAGAATATAACATAAAAAAAATAAATTTAACTTTAATCATGATAAATAATCTAATAAACCTGTAAAGCAGGTTATACCTATTCTTATTATTAGTTATTAAAATACATAGTTCGGTCTAACTTGTAAAGTTAAATATTTTTTTTAAAACTTATCATATTTTTACTTAAAATTTGCGAATCAAGGTTTCTCTTCGTTAGCTTATAAGCTGTTAAGTATCAGTAGACTTTAACTTAATTTAAACAACAAAACCCTGATTATTAGTGCTTTAAAAGTAAATCTGCGGATTTAATGATTTATTTTAATGTTTAAAATGCCTAATTCCTGTAAACATCATAGACATTCCATGCTCATCACAAAAATCTATACTTTCTTTGTCGCGGATAGACCCACCCGGCTGAACAACGGCTTTAATGCCTGCTTCATAAGCAATTTCAACGGAATCTCCAAAAGGAAAAAATGCATCAGACGACATAACTGCTCCGTTTAAATCAAAACCAAAAGATTTTGCTTTTGCAATTGCTTGACGAAGTGCATCAATACGTGATGTTTGACCTGTGCCGCTTGCTATTAATTGTCCGTTTTTTGCCAAAACTATTGTATTCGATTTTGTATTTTTTACAAGTTTTATTGCAAATAATAAATCTTCAATTTCGTTGGCAGTTGGAGCTGTTTTAGTAACAACTTTAAGTTCTTCAGCTATTTCTGTTTTTAAATCTTTATCCTGACAAAGAACTCCGTTTAGTGCTGTACGGAAAGTGTATTTTGGCATTTCAACATCTTTAATTATAAGGATAACTCTGTTCTTTTTCGATTTTAAAATTTCCAAAGCTTCATTGGTATATGATGGTGCCATAACAACTTCCATAAATAAACTGTTCATTTCTGTGGCAACTTCTTTTGTTATTTCTTTGTTTGTGATAATAACTCCGCCAAATGCCGAAACAGGGTCGCCTGCCAAAGCATCTTTCCAACATTGCACCATATCATCGCGCGAAGCTAAACCACAAGCATTGTTGTGTTTCATTATAACAAAAGTGCTTGTGTCAAACTCTTTTATTAAATTAACCGCTGCATCAATATCAAGCAAATTGTTATACGAAATTTCTTTTCCGTGAAGCTGAGTAAAAAGCTCGTCGAATTTTCCGTAAAACAAACCTTTTTGATGAGGATTTTCGCCATAACGCAATACTTTTGCATCTAAAATACTTTCTTTAAATGCAGGTATTTTGGCAGTTTTATTAAAATATTTAAAAATTGCAGTATCGTAATGCGATGAAATATTAAATGCAGCTGCAGCAAATTGTTTACGGTCTTCAATATTTGATTCTCCATTTTTTTTGTTTAGTAAATCAAGCAAAGGGGTATATTCGGCTTTTGATGGCACAATTATTACATCTTTAAAATTTTTTGCTGCTGCACGAATTAAAGAAATACCTCCAATATCAATTTTTTCAATTATATCTTGCTCTTCGGCACCACTTGCTACAGTTTCTTCAAAAGGATATAAATCAACAATTACTAAATCTATTTCGGGGATTTTATACTCAGATAATTGAGTTTTGTCGCCCTCGTTATCGCGACGAGCTAAAATACCTCCAAAAACTTTTGGGTGCAAAGTTTTTACTCTTCCGCCCAAAATTGACGGATAAGAAGTTAAATCTTCTACTGCTTCAACTTTTACTCCAAGTCCTTCGATAAATCTTTGTGTGCCTCCGGTTGAATAAATTGTTACGCCTAATTTGCTAAGTTTTTTAACTATATTGTCTAATCCATCTTTATGAAAAACGGATATTAATGCAGATTTTATTTTTTTATTTGCCATATTCTTTTTTTTTGCAAAGATAGTTAAACGTAAAATGTAAAAACTAAATAATTTAGTATTGTATCAACAATTTATTAACCTCGATAATTATTTTTTTAAAACCTGATTAGCACCTCCCTAAAATACGCTATGGTAAGTGCAAACTTTTTAAAACATATGGCATTTACAAATGTTAAAATCATAGTTTTATGCTTGCTCTGATGCACATCATATTTTTATCTTCTTCAATTTGAGATATGTATATACATCTGCATTTCAGCAGACCCTAAGTATCCATTGGCTTTACTTTAATTTAAACAGTGAAGCCTTGATTGCTAGTATTTTAAAAGCAAATCTGTGGATTAAGTGGATATTTAATAAAATATATTATATCTTTGACATAAAAAAATGAATTTACTTTATTTAACTTCAGATGTATTAGGTACAGGAGATGTTGTTCTTGGAGAAAAATTACTCATTAATTTTTTAAACAACTTGCTTTCAAGTTCTAAAAAGATTGATGTAATTTTTTGTATAAATTCTGCCGCATACCTAACTTGTAACAACCATGATGCTGTTAAAATCTTTAAACAATTTAATGATAAAGGCACTATAATTTCTACTTGTGGAACATGTCTAGAATTTTATAACATAAAAGATGAATTACAAGTTGGAGAAATTGGATCAATGAGTTTGTTAGTTCAGCTAATGAATAGTGCAAAAAATATTATTACACCATAAAGTAACTAAATCACTATGAACTAAAAATCTATAGGTTTGAACTACGAAGAAAATTAGTTATGTTTGGGAACAAGATTTTAGATACCTTAACTTGAGTATATACTTAAACAACATAGTTTTTAACAATGAGTTCAAAATCCAAAATACATAAAAATATGAAACAATTTTTTTTAATAACAATTGCCATTCTAATGTTAGGTATATCAGGCAGCAGCCAAGAACTAACTGCAAAACAGGTGCTTGTAAAAGCTGATAATTTACAACGAGGCGAAACAAACCAAGGAGAAATGAGCATGACAATTATCCGTCTAAAATGGCAACGTACAATTACAATGAAAATATGGAGTAAGGCTCGTGATTATTCAATGACATATATAACAAGTCCGGCAAAAGACAAAGGACAAGTATTTCTTAAACGTAAAAACGAAATGTGGAATTGGGTGCCAACAATTAGTAGAATGATTAAAATTCCACCCTCGATGATGTCGCAAGCTTGGATGGGTTCTGATTATAGCAACGATGATATTTTAAAAGAAAGCAGTATTGTTGTTGATTATACTCACAAAATAATTGGCTCTGAAACTATTGATGGTATTGACTGTTTTAAAATATTACTTAGTCCAAAAGAAGATGCAACAGTTGTGTGGGGAAAAGTAGTGAAATGGATTAGTAAAAAAGAGTTTTGGCAACTAAAAACCGAGTACTACGACGAAGATGAAGAACTTGTTAGAACAGAAAAAGCATCGAAAGTAAAGCAATTTGGCGATAGGAAATTACCTTCGTATTTAGAGATTATTCCTGCCAACAAACCAGGACAGAAGACCGTAGTAACAATAATAAAAAGCGAATTTAATGTAAAACTTGATGAAGGATTTTTCTCTCAACAAAATATGAAAAGGATTAGGTAGTGCTTTTTTAATT
>Ga0256827_10000624_pt1 | contig 22271 bp, 24 predicted proteins | sample CV84metaG_FD_185977 | JGI IMG/M metagenome (GOLD analysis project Ga0256827, IMG submission 185977) | Hydrothermal vent microbial communities from East Pacific Rise, Pacific Ocean - CV84 | ecosystem: Environmental > Aquatic > Marine > Hydrothermal vents | place: Pacific Ocean: East Pacific Rise... | reverse complement strand
TTATGAATATAATTATGAAAGACCACAATGGAACAAAAAAAAGATGACTCCTGTTGCTTACAGAAATCATCTTTTAGATAACTAAATCTCTTTTTTATTTCCACTATACTTTAGTGGGGGCAGTTCAAGTATTTTGTTATTTTTTTAATTTATTTTATTATTTCTATTAATCAATTTAGAGAGTTTATTTGAATTTTTTTTGTATTATTTTTTCTTTTTATTTCTAATTGTAATATTTTCTCATCAATATTACAATCTCATTTTAAAGTTATTACAGATCATTCTATTAATAAAGTCCCAGTTTCTGTTTTAGTTAATATATTTTCATCTCAATTTAATTTTAAGCAACTTATAGAAGATAAAGTTTCAAATCTATTTCAGAATATAACTTCTTTATTAAATAAATTGTAATCTTCATATATTGTTCAACTTAAATATGTATTTTTTATTATTCAACTTCAACTAGTAGAAAAATCTATTTTATATTTTTTTGGAACAAATAAATCTTTTCAAATACCTTTTCATAAAAGGGCATTGTTTCTTATCTCTTCAAAATGTGCACTTATTCTTATTGCTTTAGTTTCAAGTTTTTGCTTATTTGAAATATTATTAAAGCTTAGAAAATTAGAACCTAATATAAGTATTGCTATAATACTTATTACCACCATAAGTTCTATTAATGTAAAGGCATTTTTTTTGTTTTTTTGCATAAAAATTATTGATTAATAAAAAAAAGTTATATAATTGTATTATATTGAAAAATAAAAGTTTACAATTAATTTTAAATAAAAAATGAAAAAATATATTATTATAGTTGCAATGTTTGTTATCTCTTTTGCTAGTCTTAGTTTTACTTATGCAGAAAATGAAGGTTCTAATTCAGATAATACTGAAGCTGAAGAAAATGTTAAACAGTTAAAGCTAAATTGAGTAAAAGTAATATGAAAAAATTGAATTATATTAGAATTTGATTCTAATATAGATGAAAAATCAGATAAAGATATTTCTGTTAAATTTGCTTGAAATAATGATGAAGAAATTTTTGTTGACACTTATATTGTTGATAAGAATAATGTAGAATTAGTTTTAGAAAATGATTTAGAATCAAATAAAGATTATGAAATAATTATTTTTTCAATTATGTGAGAAGATGGTTCTACTATAACTTCTGGATTAGATTGAGCATTAGAATTTACTACTCCTGATTTAAGTGTTTTTAATAAAGAAGTAGAAGAAGAAAAAGAAATAATAGAAGAAGAGGAAGAAATAGAAATGACTTCTGCAGGGGAAAATTCAGACACTGAAACAATCAATGCAAATGAAAATCTTGCTTGAAAAGAAATAAAAAATGAAGATTTAAAAAATAATATTGAAGTAGTTGCTTCAAATAAAGAAGAATTATCAAAAACTGGACCTGAACATATATTATTAACAATATTAGCTCTTATCCTTGCATGATTAGTATGACATATATTAAGTCAAAGAAAAAATAAACAAATATAAAATATAAAAAAATAGAATACTTAATTAAGTATTCTATTTTTTTATATTTTTGTTTTTTTAGAAATTGGAAATAAAAATCAAATTATTGTTATATTTTTATAAAAAATTAATTTATTTATTTTTTCTATGCTCATTTTATAAAGAGTGATATTTGTTCATATATCATTAGATTTTTTAATTATTAAATTTCTTAAGTAAATAAAATTTCATTCTTTTATTAATTGGGGATGTTTATTACAAATTTTAAATATAAAATTTATTTCATGATGAATCAATTTTTTTATTTTAATAATATCACTAAGTTTCATATTATTATTTGCTTGACTAAATTCTATTTTTCTAAGATTTAAAATTTCATGAAAAATTTCATTATGTTTTATTAGATATAAATTAGAAACTTCAAAAATAGCAGGTATTAAAGCTGTTCTTTCTAAAAATAGTTTTTTAATCTTATTCTCTAATAAATCAATTTTATATATATAATATTTTAAAAATATATAATCAATAAGAATTAATAAAAAAAATGATGAAATGATATAAATAATAATAGTCATGTTGTGTTTTTTAAATTATATAAGTTATTATATCATAGTTTTATTATTAATGCAAAAAACTTGCATTTTTTTTTGACTATTATGTTTTATTTAATATAATATGCTTGACAAATGTTGCTAGGAAATATAGTAACATTTTTTTATTAAATTAAACATTTATATGATAAAATATATTAAGGATTCTTTAAGAGAATTAAAACATGTAGTATGGCCAACTAGAGAAGAAACTAATAACTATTTTTTCACTGTTATATTGGTTTTGTTAGCTTTTGGAATATATTTATTTATTGCTTCAACTGCTTTTACAAAATGATTATTTGGTTTAAAAGATGTTGTTAATAGTAATAATGTGATTGAAACAAATATTAATTTACCTGATAATAAACTTTTTTCAGGTGAGGTTAAAATTACTGATGATAATGCAGTTAAAATAAGTACAGGGACAACAGAAAAATAATTTATTTATAAAATCACACAAAATGTTAAAGCCAAAACCAGAGTGGTATGTTATACAATGTATATCTTGAACTGAAGAAAATGTTAAATCATCTTTATTTCAAAGAAGAGAAAGTTTTTGAGTAGAAGAATATCTTTTAGATGTTTATGTACCTACTCATGAAGTAGTTAGTACAAGAGCAAATTGAACTAAATCTAGTAAAATGAAAAATATTTTACCAGGTTATATTTTAGTTAATATGATTGTTAATAATGAAAGTTGGTATATTGTTAGAAATACACCAAATGTAACTTGATTTTTAGGAGCATGAAATATTCCAGTTCCTGTTTCATGAACTGAATTAGAAAAGTTAAAAGGTAAAGTTCAAGAAAATGCTCAAAATTATTCAAATGAATTTTTAATTTGAGATTTAGCTAATATTACTTCATGACCTTTTGAAGGAAATGAATGAAAAATTACTGAAATTAATGAGAAAAAAGGTTTAGTAAAAATGGAAATAGATGTTATGGGTAGAAATACTCCAGTTGAATTAGATTTTGCTCAAGTTAAAGTTATTAGATAGTAATTTTAAAAAAATGAAAATTTTTCAAATTTTACTTCTTGCAATATTTATGTTTATTCTAAATATTTTATTATATTATACTAGTGAAAATTATAGAGAATTTTTACAAAATATTAAAAGAGAACAAATTGTAGAAGAAGTTAATGATAGATATAAAATAAAAGAAATAGAAATAGAAAAATCTCTTGAGGAAGAGCTTAATGAAAAAATTATACAAAATAAAGAGATAATAAATTTAGAATTTGATTCTAAAGATACTTTGATAGAAAAAATCAATTTTGTTCAGAAAAAAGTAGATAAAAATATAGAAATGTCTGATTTTTCTAATGAGTTTTTAGAAAAATTCTTCAATAAATATTGAAAAAATACTTTTGTAGAATTGAAGGAAAATTTGAATTTAATGGAAATTACTAATGAATATCCTGATAAATATTTTGAATTTTATAATGATAAGTTGACAGTTTATTTTTTTCCAACAAAAAAGTATAATGAAGTTAGGGAAATTTTTGAAATAGAATCAGATGGAAGTTTTTTTACTATTAATGAATTAGATAATTTTTGAGATGAGTCATTTTATATTAATTTATGAAATGATTATAAAGATGACTTTATAAGAATTATTTTATTAAAAAAAGGTAGTGTAATTTGAATAAAAGTTTCTAAAAGTGAGTATAACTCAATAAAAAGTATTATTAAATAATAAAATATTATGGCAGATAAAATTTTTGTTACACAGGAGTGATTTAAAAAATTAGAAGATGAATTAAAACATCTTAAAGAGGTAGAAAGAGTAAATATTGCTGAAAGATTAAAGGAAGCAATATCTTTTTGAGATCTTTCTGAAAATTCAGAATATGAAGAAGCAAGAAATGTTCAAGCACAAGTTGAAGTAAGAATAACTGAATTAGAATGACAGCTTAAAAATATTGAAATAATTGATGAATCTAAAAAAGATACTTCAAAAGTAAATATGTGAGATACTATTAAAATAAAAAATATTGATAATTGAGAAGAAGAAATATATTTAATTGTAGGTACAACAGAATCAGATATATTAGCAAATCCTCCTAAAATTTCTAATGAATCTCCTGTATGAAAAGCTCTTATGGGAAAGAAAAAGAATACTATAGTAAAAATTAAATCAAATGCAGGTACTGTAGAATATAAAATTTTAGAAATTAACTAAAAATACAAATGGATAATTTTTTCTATTCACATTTAATTTCAATACCATTAACAGCATTTGCTTTAAGTGTATTTTTAAAATGATTTTTTGTTTGGATCTATACTAAAAAAATAGATTTAACAAGAGCATTATGAAGTTGATGAATGCCTTCTGCACATAGTGCAGTTGTAGTTTCTTTAGCAACAGCTGTTGCTATTAAATTTTGAGTTAACTCTGATTTATTTGCAATTACAATGGCATTTACAGGTATTATTATTTATGATGCATTGAATGTCCGTTTTGAAGCTGGTTTGCATGCATCAACAATTAATGACTTTTTATGAGAAAAAAGATTTAAAGAATCACTTTGACATTTGCCAAGTGAAGCATTTGCCTGAAGTATGGTTTGAATAATAGTTGCAGTTTTATTAAATATTCCAAAATAAAAACTAAATAATTTTAAAATTATTTAGTTTTTATTTTATTTAAATATTTTTCTATCTCATTTTGATTTAGACTAATAGCAAAACCAATATTGTGATTTCAATTAATAATTAAAGTATTTATTCAAATTACTTTTCATTCTAAATTAATTAATGGTCAACCAGAATTTCAAGGATTTATATTTGCATCAGTTTGAATTAAATTTTCTAAATTAATATAGTTATTTTCTATTTTTCTATTTAATCAGCTAATTATTCAAAAACTCACTGAATTATTGTATTCAGATAATGTATTTCAAATAGATAATACAAATTGTCATATTTTTAATTTTTCTTTTTTTTCAATAAATTTTAGTGGAATAAATTTTTGAAAAGTATTATCTTTATTCAAAGGGTTAAAACCATCTGTTGACAAAACTTTTAAAAAAGCTATATCTTTATTTTTATCTGAATAAATAATTTTTACATTGAATTCTTTTCAATTATTTAATATAATAATATAGCTAGAATTTTTATTTTCGACAACATGATTATTAGTAATAATTATTCAATTTTTATTTACAAAAAAACCAGTTCATCATCAGACTGTATTATCAAAAAATCAATATTTATTTTTTTTATAAATTTCTAAATCTTTTTTTTCTACAATACTTACTATTGAAGAAGATGCTTTTTCTGAAACATTAATTATTTTTTCTTCTAAATAATTAATGTCTTTATTATTAAAATTATTTAAAAATAAAAAACTAGAAAATACTCAAATAACTGAGGAAGTTACAATTATTAATATTATTAATTTTTTTGTCATATTTTCTTAAATTTTATTTACTAATTCTTCAACTCAACTAATTTCAATAATTTCTATTTTAGAATTTCAAAGGGCTGAAGTCCTTTGTTGACTACTGTTTAATTTTGGAATAATAATTTTTTTAAATCACATTTTAGCAGATTCTTTTATTCTTTTTTCAATATGCATAACATTTTTAACTTTTCAAGTTAAAGAAATTTCTCATAAAAATATTACTGATTTATCTATTATTTTATTATTTTTACTTGATATTATAGAAGCAGCTAAACTTAAATCAATTCAAGGTTCTTCAATTTTCATTCATCTTGCAATATTTGCATAAACATCATGAGAATCTAGATTAATACTTGTATATTTTCAAAGTACAGCAATTATTAAATCTAGTTTTGATGAATTAACTCATCTTGCACTTCTTTTTGGTAAACCAAATTTGGTATAAGTTGTAAGACTTTCTGTTTCAATAATAATTGGTCTTGTTCACTCCATTGTGATTGAAAGGGAAGACCCAATAGTTGCATCAGCAGAATTTACAAATTCCATTCAAGGATTTTTTAAATCAACCAAACCTTCTCACTCCATTTTATAAAGAGCAACTTCAGAAGTTGGTCAAAATCTGTTTTTTAAAGTTCTTAAAATTCTTAAATTATCATATTTATCACCAGTAAAATATAAAACTGTATCAACCATATGTTCAAGAGTTTTAGGCCCAGCAAGGCTTCAATCTTTAGTAATATGACCTATTATAAAAATCGTAGTATTAGTTGATTTTCAAAATTCAACTAATTTTTCTGTAATATATCTAACTTGCCCAACACTTCCTGAAACTCAAGATTGATTATCAGAATGAATTACTGAAATTGAATCAACTATTAAAAAATCACAAGGATTATTTTTAGCTGTTTCTAAAATATTTTCTAAATTATTTTCTGAAAGCAATGATAAATTATCAGATTTTATTCAAAGTCTATTGCATCTATCAAAAAGTTGATATTCAGTTTCTTCTCCAGAAATATATATAATTTTTTCTTTCAACCATTTACCAAGTTGAATTGCTAAAGTGGATTTTCAAATACCAGGCTCTCAACTCAATAAAATTATACTTCACTGAACAATTCCTCATCCTAAAACATTATTTAATTCACTAGATTTTGACAATATTCTATTTTGTTTAATTTCAATATTTTTAATATTTTTAGGTTTTTGAATTTCTCATTTAATTTCTCATTTTTTTTCTTTTGTCTCCTTAAATTCTTTCAAAGTATTCCATTCTTTACAGAAACCACACTGTCATTCCCATTTTATAGCCTCATTTCAACAATCTGTACATATATACATAAAATAAAATTAATTTATAAGACAAAGGGTTAAAACCCTCTGTTAACAAGCTGTATAACAAAATAATAAAAATAATATTTAATTTTCTGTAAACAGAGGGTTTTTACCCATTGAATTTAGTTTAGTATATTAAATAAATATAAAAAGTAAAATTAAAATTTGATAAAAAAATAAATTAAATATAATTACAAAAAATATTAATTATTTAAAAAAATGAAAAATGCTTAATAAAGGACATTTGTATATTGTAATGGGAACTTCTGGTGCAGGAAAGGGGACTTTGAGGAAAAATCTGGAGAAGGCTGAAATTTCTGATTTGGAATTTATAAAGTCTTATGTGACTAGAAAAATGAGGGAAGGAGAAGTTGATTGAGATGTTTATAATTTTATAAGTGAGGAAGAATTTAGAAAAAAAATTGAAAATAATGAATTTTTGGAATATGAATATGTTCATAACCATGCTTATTATGGGACTATTTTAAGTGATGTTAAAGATTGAATTGAGAATGGTAAAAAAATTATGAAGGAAATGGATATGCAGGGATTAAAAAATATTTTAAAAAATAATCCACATTTAAAAGAAGATATTACAACAATATTTTTAAATTTAAGTCAAGAAAAATTTGCTGAAAGAATTGCTAGTAGATGAGCAGTTATGAGTGAAAAAGAATTTGAAAGTAGAAAAGAGAGTTTGAAAAAAGAAATAGTTGATGCTGAAAAATATTGTGATTATATTATTGATACAAGTGAAAAAACTCCTGATGAAGTTTTTGAAGATGTAATGAAAATTTTGGGGAAATAAAAATAATCAATAAAAACCCCGGGGTCTAGTTACTAAAATTAAGAACTTGACCCTGGGGTTGAATTAAATATTTATTTAAAATAAAACTTTTTAACATTAAAAAATAAATATTTTTGCAAAAAATGTATTTTTCAATATATTGTTTACAACATAGTCAGAATAAAAAAAAACTCCCTATATGAGAGGAAAATTATTTTTCTTTTTTTAGAGAGTTTTTTGTTTTAAAAAAAAAGATGTTCCAGCAGAACATCTCTACATTATAAATTTATTATTTAATCATATTTATTATGAAAATTATTTTTGTAACAGGTTGAGCAATTTCTGGTTTAGGGAAAGGGGTAACTTCTTCATCAATTTGAAGATTGATTAAATCAGCATGAAAATCTGTTGGTATGATAAAAATGGATCCATATTTACAAATTGATGCTGGTACAATGAGCCCTTATGAACATGGGGAAGTTTTTGTGACTCAAGATTGAGGAGAATGTGATTTAGATATTTGAAATTATGAAAGATTTACTGATGAAAATTTAGCAAAAATTAATAATATTACTACTTGAAAAGTTTATCAAGCTGTAATTAATAGGGAAAGAGAAGGTTGATATTTGGGAAAAACTGTCCAGATTGTACCACATATTACAAATGAAATAAAAGATCAAATTACAGAAGTTGCAAAAAAGTATGACTTTACAATAGTTGAAGTTGGGGGTACAGTTTGAGATATTGAATCAGCTCCTTTTTTGGAAGCAATTAGACAAATGAGAAAAGATTTGGGTGAAAATAATATTTTTTATATGATTGTTGCTCCTTTATTGCATCTAAATTATTCTTGAGAAGTAAAAACTAAATTAGTTCAATCTTCAGTTTCAGAATTAAGAAAATGTTGAATTGTTCCAGATGCAATTATTTGTAGAACTGAAGTTGAACTTGAAGAAGAGATAAAAGATAAACTTTCAAGAACTTGTGATGTTATGCCAGAAGCAATTATTGAAGCTAAAAATGTTGATACAATTTACCAAGTACCAAAATATTTTGATAATCAAAATTTATTACAATTAATTTGAAATAAATTAGGTATTTCAGAATTTAAATCAGATTTATGAGAATGGAATAAGTTAGTTGATAAAATTACTAATTCAAAAAAACAAGTAAATATTTGAGTTGTTGGGAAATATACTGCCTTTCAAGATACTTATAAAAGTATTTCAGAATCTTTTATTCATGCTTGAGTTGCAAATGATTGTAAAGTTAATTTAGTTTGGATTGATGCAGAGGAGATAGAAAAAGAAAATAAAAAAGTAGGGTATGCAGGCCTGCATACCCTACAGAACAAATTCAAAAATATTTCTTGAGTTTTAATTCCAGGTTGATTTTGAAATAGATGAGTTGAATGAAAAATTTTAACTGTACAATATTTAAGAGAAAATAATATTCCATTTTTAGGAATTTGTCTTTGATTACAAGTTGCTGTTATAGAATCTGCTAGAAATAAATGTGGATTATTAGATGCTAATTCTTTAGAATTTAATCCAGATTCAAGTGATTTAGTTATTGATTTAATGGAAGAACAAAAATCTATCACTACAAAATGATGAACAATGAGATTATGAAGTTATGAGACGATTTTACAAAAATGAAGTTTAGCAGATAAACTTTATAAGGAAAACTTAATAATCCCTCACCCTTCGGGAGCTCCCTTTAATACTAAAGAGAGCAATTGAAATTTAATTATTACAGAAAGGCATAGACATAGATTTGAAGTAAATCCTAAATATCATGAAATTTTAGAAAATAATTGATTAACTATTTCAGGAAAAGCTCCAGACAGAGATTTAACAGAATTTATTGAAATAAAAGACCATAAATTTTTTATAGCAACACAAGCTCACCCAGAATTCAAATCAAGACTAGAAAAACCACATCCACTTTTTGTTGGGTTAGTGAGAGCTAGTATGGAGGATTAAAAAAAACTATTTTTATAGTTTTTTTTGCTTTTAAATTAAAAAGAAATATAATTTATTAAATAATAATTTTTAAAAAATAAAATTATGTCAAAAGTTATGAAAGAAGAGAAAAATAAAACTTTATATTTTCCTGTTGATATAAATAAAGAGGAGGATTGAAGCTATTGGGGGGAGGCTAAGTTTTTTGATGGTTGTTTTTCTGATGGGAATAATTTAGAAGAATTGGGGAGTAATATGGTTTATGCTATTCAAACGTATTCTGATTCTATAAAAGAATGATTTTTTGATGCTCCAAATACTGGAATTTTAGCAATTAATTTTGATGAAAATGGTAAAGTTAAAAACAATAGCTTGAAAAGACTTAATGAAAATTCTTACAAAGTTTTGAGCTGAAGTTAAATCTTGAAAATGAAGTCATTTTAAAGTTAGAATTGATGGTAAAAATTCTGTTATTCCTATTCATTCAAATAAAATTTTATGAAAAGGTTTGTTATTATCAATTTTAAAGCAATTAGATATTATTGATAATGAAAAGTATATTAATACAGATTTATATAAAAAAATTATAGAAAATTAATATGAAAAAAATGAAAATATCACAATCAATAGTTTGTTATAATTCTCATAAATATAATATTTGATGAAAATTAAAAGATTTTATTGATAGTGAAGAATTAATTAAATTAGTTAAAAAAGTTGAATTGAATGTACAATCTGCTTGTATTTTTGTTTTGTGATGAGATTGAACTATTTTAAAAGCAATAAAACAAAATTATGAAAAAGAATTACCAGTTTTAGGAATTAATTTTGGTACAAAATGATTTTTGTTAACTAATTTAGAAGATATAAATGAAAGTACAGAATTTGAAATAGTTAAATATCCTTTAATTGAATGTACAATTTCTATAAAATCAGAAATTATTTCAAGAGTTGCATTTAATGAAGTTGATATCAGAGCAGATACAGGTAAAGTTTTAGATTTAAATATTTTATTGAAGAAAAATTGAGAAAAAACTTTAAAAGTTAATTTAAAATGAGATTGACTAATTTATTCAACTCCAGCAGGAACTACAGGCTATAATTATTCTTTAGGTTGACCAATTATTCCACATTGATTAAATGCTTTTGTTTTAACTCCCAAAGCACCATTATTTCCAAGAAATTTTAGGTCAATAGTTTTGGAACAAGATAGGGAAGTAATTATAAAAAATATTAATAGATTATCAGATATAAAAGTAATTTGTGATTGAAGTGAATTTTTTGAAACTAAAGATGAAGAAATAATTATAACTATAAAAAAATCAAAAAAGAATATTAAATTTTTATTCCCAAAAAATTCTAAAAATACTTTAAAAAATAAAATTTTTTTAGAGCAAGGTTTTGAAATAGATTAGCCCACCCCTAACCCCTCCCTTGTAAGGAGGGGATTTTTTTTCTTTTTATTTGCTTTATTTTCTTAATTATGCTAATATAAAAATATTATATTAATTTAAAAAATTATTATGCAAAAATATGTACATAAAATAGAAGAATTTGATGAATTATTTAAGAAACTTAGTTTTGGGTCAGAAAAATACTGATCAATTTATTCTGCTATAATGTTTAAATTAGAAGATTCTTCAAGATATAGAGATTTTATAGAATTTTTATTAAAATATATAAGAATTAGTGATACAATATTTTATTATTCTGAAAATAAAATATTGATAATTCTTGAAGATACTACAATTAGATGAGCAATAAATTTAACTCAAAATCTATCAGAAAAAATAAAAGAAAAATGATTTACTTATAAATATTATGTTTCAGCTATTCAATGAGATTATATTGAAACTGAAAGAAAATTATTTAAAGCTTTGAAAAAAAGATTAAAAAAAGCTAAAGAAGAGAATATTGAAGATTGTGTTATTGAATTATAAAATAAATATAAAATATGTTAGAATTTTTAGGAATAGTGCAAAGTGCATTTGCAGCTCATCCAACAGCAGAAACAGTATCTGCTTTGACAACTAATTGAATAATTTCAATAATATGATTAGTGGCTCTTTTTGCTATATTAATTACAGAAAAAATTGATAAAACAATTATTTCAGTTTTAATTGCAGGGATGTTAATATTTTTACAAGTATTTAGTGATTGAAATATTGATTGACCAAGCTCACAACATGTGGCTTTTGAATTTATTTATCATAATTTAGATATTTTTGCTTTTATTATTTGAATGATGATAATTTCAGGTATTGCAAAAGATTCATGAGTTTTTAATTATGTTGCTCTTAGAATAGCTAAAAGATTAAATTGAAGTCCAATTAAATTGTTTTTTATTTTATCTTATATGGCTTTCTTTATGACAGTTTTTATAAGTAATATTCCAACAATAATTATTTTGGCTCCAATAGTTGTATTAATTACTAAAAAACTAGATATTCCTAGTTTACCTTATATAATTTGAATTATCACTTTTGCTAATTTATGATGAGCAGTTACACCAATTTCAGATCCAACAACTTATTATCAAGCAACTACTCTTTGACTTAGTTTTTGGCAAGTTTTAAGTAATACAGGGCTTATAATGTTTTTAGTAACAATTTCTTCAAGTCTATATTTATACTTAGTTTTTAGAAAAGATTTTAAGCACAAACCAGATTTAGAATATTTAAATTCAGTAAAACCAATTGAATATTTAAAAGATAAAAAAGAATTACTAGTTTCACTTTCAATATTATTTTTAGTTATAGCTATTATTTTATGAAAAGAAATTATTAAATCAGAATTTTGAATTGTTTTAGATAACTGAAGTATTACACTTTTTTGAGCATTTTTAGCAGTTTTATTTTTAAAACATAATGTTTCAAATATTTTAAATTCAAAGGTAGATTATGCAACACTTTTCTTTTTTGCAGGATTATTTATAGTAGTTTGAGCACTAGAATACAATGGAGTAATTTTATTATTAGCAGATAAATTAGTAAGTATTACTGATTGAAATAGTAATTATTTACTTTTAATGCTAACAATGTGATCAGCACTTTTATCAGTTTTTATTGATAATGTCCCATATAATATTGCAATGGTTGGAACTCTTCAAAGTTTTGCTTCAACAGGTTTAGTAACTGGCTGAGCCTGGATGGCACTTGCCTGGGGTCTTAATTCATGTACTTCAATAGGTTGAGCAGGTTCACCAATTTGAGCAGCCTGTAATGTAATTGCCCTTTGAGAAGCAGAAAAATCTGGAGTACTTGTCAGGTTCTGAAAATATTTATTAATATGAGTTCCACTTGTGATTATCAATTCAGGTATAGCTTATGGGATTTTGTATTTTAGATATTTAGTGTAAAAAAATGAATAGTTTAAAAGATAATATAGTTGAATTTTATAAAGTAGCTCCATATTGAGAAACTTTAATTTTATTATGAATTTTATCTTCTTATATTTTTATACCTGTTTGAGTTTTAATTTGAATTATTTGATGAATTGAAACAACTAGATCTTTTAAAATAAAAAATAATTTATTAAATATATTGGAAAATGATTGATTTAATTTAACAGATTTCTCTAAATATAAGAGACATTTTTGTGATAGGCAAGCAGCATTGTCTGCTTTGAAAAAAAATTGAAATAATGAGAGTATAGAAAAATTTGAAGAAATTTTAGAAAATTATAAAAAAAATGCTGATGATATTTTAATGTGAAAATATATAAAGTAGATCTTTTTTTTTATAAAAAAGTACTCTAAAATGAAGTACTACTTCATTTTAGAGTACTTTTTCTTGAATTTATTTTAATTTTTAATATAATAAAAAATATAATAATTATAAAAAAAAAATTATGATAGAAAAAAGATTAGTATTTTCTGATGTGGAGAAAAATATTTATTCACAAAATAATAAAGTTTTAATTTTATTGTGACCAAGACAAGTTTGAAAAACTACAATAATGAAATATTTTCAGAAAAAATTAGAACAAAATTGAGAAAAAAGTATTTATCTTGATTTAGATGTTTATGAAAATTTTGAAAAAATTAATAGTTATGAAAAATTTATTAACTTTTTGACTATTAATTGATATTCAAAAGAGCAAGAAAATTATTTTTATATTTTTTTGGATGAGTTTCAAAAATACAAAGATTTTACAAAAATTCTAAAAAATATTTATGATAATAATTCAAATATTAAAATTATAGCAAGTGGTTCATCTTCTCTTACTATTAAAAATAATATTCAAGAATCTTTAGCTTGAAGAAAAAGAATTATTAATATTTTTCCTTTAAATTTTGAAGAATTTTTACTTTTTAAAAAAGAATTTGAATTACATAAAAATTATAAAAATCTTAAAAACTTGTCTTGAAAAGATTTATTTGATTCTCTAAAATCTTATTATAATTTTCTTTATGAATTTATGGTTTTTGGTGGTTATCCAGCTGTTGTTTTAGAAAATGATTTACAAGAAAAACAAAATATTTTATGAAATATTTTTGATTTATTTATAAAAAAAGATTTATGAGAATATTTAAAAATTGATAAAATAAAAATTGTAAAAGATATTTTAAAATATATAGCAATTAATAATTGATGAAAAATAAAATATCAAAATATAGCTGAAATTTCAAATACTTCAATTCATACAATCAAAAATTATATAGAAATTTTAAAAGAATTATTTATTTTTGTAGAATTAAAACCATATTTTACAAATAAAAATTTAGAATTAGTAAAAACTCCAAAAATTTATTTTATAGATAATTGAGTAAAAAATTATTTTATAAAAAATTTTGTTGAACTTGATTTAAGACAAGACTCTTGAAAATTGTTTGAGTGATTTATAATTTCAGAATTTATAAAAACAGGAGTTGATTTAGAAAGTTTAAAATATTGGAATGATAAAAATAAAAGAGAAGTTGATTTGATTATAGATAATATTTCAAATATTTCAGCTTATGAGATAAAATTTAAGAAAAATATAAAAGCTAAAGATTTATCTTGATTAAAGGCTTTTTCTGATATTTATAATATTGAATGAAATCTTATAAATTTGGATATTCAAGAGAAAACAGAAAATTTTAATTTTATTTTATGATTTAATGTTTTAAAAATATAAAGAATATATAAAACTAATTTGCAAGAATTAGTTTTTTTTGTATACTAAATTTAGTATTTAAAAATATGTTATAAAAGATATGGAAAAATTTGATAAATGGAATGAACAGAAACAGGTTTTAGATAAACTTGATTATGAAAAATATTATGTAAATGTTAGAGATATTTATTTTACAAAAATGGGTATGAATATTGGTTTTGAAGAAAATTGAAAAAAAGATTTTTTAAGGCCTGTTTTGGTTTTAAAAAAAGTTTGAAACCTATATTTCACAGTAGCTTTAACTAGTAAATGAAAAGATGAAAACTATTTTTATTATAAATTAGAAACAGCTAATTTTAATGAAGATAATAAAAAACATCAAAATTCATCATATTGTATTTTGTCTCAGGTTAGAGTTATGGATAAAAAAAGGTTTACAGAAAAAAATTGATATATAAAAAATGATGAGTTTAGAAAAATAAAAGAAAAACTCAGAGAATTTCTTCTCTAAGTTTTTTACCTCTTTTATAAAGAGTTTTTTGTCTCTCTCTAATGAAAGAGAAATCCCTAAGGACATTTGTACAAGTATTATATATTATTTATGCAAATAAGTCAAATTTATTTTTAATTTAAAACTAAATGCTTTCAAAAAAACTTACAAAATCATTACTTAGAACTACTGATAATTATATCAAAGCCTTAGAAAAAGGAGGTGTTTTAACTGTGTGAGATTTATTAAATCATTATCCTAGAGAATATGAAGATAGAACTCAAGTTTTGGATAATTTTAGTTTAATAAATATTAAAGAAAAAAATACTATTTTAGTGAAATTAGTTAGTATAAATTCAAGTAAAACTGCTAATAATAAATTATTAACTAAAGCTGTTATAGAAGATAAAAATGGTTTTATGAGTGAAGCTGTATGGTTTAATAGAAAATATTTATCAAATCAGCTATCATCTTTTTCAGGAAGAAAAATTTTAGTTTCTTGAAAAGTAAAATATGCTTTTTGAAAAATTACTTTTAATAGCCCTGATGTTGAAACTGATTTATCAAAAGTTTCTGGAGAAATTGTTCCAATTTATTCAGATATTAATTATATTCCAAGTAAATGGATTGTAGGGAAGATAGAATTATTAAAAAGTTTTATTTGAGATTTTAGCCCCCTATCCCCAGCCTTTTCCCCCCAAGGGAGAAAGGGAGATTATATTGAAAATCTTCCTCAATTTATAGTAAAAAAATATGATTTTATTTCAAAAGCAGAGGCTGTTTATAAAATACACTTTCCTAAAAATTCTCATGATATTGAGGTAGCTAAATATAGATTAGCTTATGAAGAATTATTTGCAATAAATTATAAAGCAATTTCTAGTAAATATGAAAAATTTAGGGAGTCAGCAGGGAAGTCAGTTGCTATTCCAATGAATGTAGATTTAGTAAAAGAAATTTTAGAAAAATTACCTTTTGATTTAACAAATCATCAAAAAATTGCACTCTTTCAAATTTTAAAAGATATGGAAAAAGCTCATGCAATGCAAAGATTATTAGAGTGAGATGTTGGGACAGGGAAGACTGTAGTAGCTTTGATTAGTGTTATTCATGGGATATTGGGGAGTAGGAAAAAAATGTGAACTAAGGTTAGTTCTTGACAAGAACAAGAGTGTACTAAGGTTAGCCCTCACCCCCAGCCCCTCTCCTTTGGAGGAGAGGGGAGTTTTACATTAGGTTCTGAATTATTTGATTGATGAAAATATAGTGTAAGAAAGTGAGAATTAAAATCACCTTGATATGTTTTTGAATTAGCTAAAAATTTTAGAAAAAACTTAACAGTCTCAGAAGAAAAATTATGGGATATTTTGAGAAATTTTAAAACTAATAATTTAAAATTTAGAAGACAACACCTCATTTGAAGGTATATTGCAGATTTTTATTGTGAGGAATTGAAATTAATTGTAGAATTAGATTGAAAAATTCATGATGACTTAGTTCAAAAATGATATGATGAAGAAAGAAATAATTTATTAAAAAGTTATGGTTTTAGTATTTTGAGACTAGAAAATAATTTTATTTTAAATAATTCTGAAAATGAAATTAAAAATAAACTTATAGAAATAACTTGCTATCCCCCTCTACTCCAAAGGAGAGGGGGTGAGGGATGAACTAGTGAAGACAAATGAGACAATTTCATTCAAGTCTCAATTATGGCTCCAACTGAAATTCTTGCTAGACAGCATTTTAACTCTATGCAAAATTTTTTATTTGAATATTGAATATCTAGTGAATTATTAGTTTGAAGTACAACTGCTAAACATAAAAAAGAAATAAAAGAAAAATTAAAAACTTGAAATTTAGATGTAATAATTTGAACCCATGCACTTGTTCAAGATGATGTAATTTTTAAGAATTTAGGATTTGTTATTATTGATGAACAACATAGATTTTGAGTAAAACAAAGAGAAAAGTTAGAAAAACCTATAAATAATACTCCCCTCTCCTCCAAAGGAGAGGGGTTGGGGGTGAGGGAAGTTGCTGGTGAGGGTGGTTTAATTCCACATTCTCTAAATATGACAGCAACACCAATTCCAAGAACTTTGGCTTTGACACTTTATTGAGACCAAGATTTATCAGTAATTAATGAATACCCAAAATGAAGAAAGGAAATTTTTACTAAAGTTGCTCATAGTGAAGCTCAGAGAGACCAAATAGAATTATTTATAGAATCAGAATTACAAAAATGAAGACAAGTTTTTTGGGTTTCACCATTAGTTGAAGAATCTGAAAAAATGGATTTAGCAAATGCACAAAATACTTTTGAAACTCTGCAAGCAATTTATCAGGAATTTAATGTTTGACTTGTTCATTGAAAAATGAAAGCAAAAGACAAAGAAAAAGTTATGGCTGATTTTAAAGACAATAAAATTCAAGTTTTATCAAGTACAACAGTTATTGAAGTTTGAATAGATATTCCAAATGCTAGTATTATTTGTATAGAATGAGCTGAAAGATTTGGTCTGTCTCAATTACATCAAATAAGATGAAGAGTAGGTAGGTGAGAATTTCAAAGTTATTGTTATTTATTTCCAACAAAATGACAAAAAACAGATAGATTAAAGGCAATGGAAAAAACAAATAATGGTTTTGAATTATCAGAAATTGATTTAGAATTAAGATGACCTTGAGAAGTTTATTGAGTAAAACAATCAGGTGTACCAGATTTAAAAGTTGCAGAATTGACAGATTTAGAATTAATTAGTCAAATTAGGGAAGATATTGAAGAAATGTTTGAAAAAAAATTGTAGAGATGTACTGCTAGTACATCTTTATTTTTTACAAGAAATTGTAGAGATATAGCATTGCTGCATCTTTACTTTTTAACAAAAAAGAAAAATAATACTTTATTATTTTTCTTTTTTAATTATAATTATTTTAATAAAACTAAATAAATTTATTAAATGAATTTACTACAAATATTTCTTACCTTATCAGGAATTATAATACTAATTCTTGCTATAGATATAGCTAGAAGACAAAAATTCAATGCACTACATTTTATAGTGTTTTTTATGATGTGATGAGGACTTTTAGTCTTTACATTTTTTCCAAGTTTTCTAAACTCTTTTTGACAATTTTTTTGAATTCAGAGATGAGCAGATTTATTAGTTTATGCCTCTGTAATTTTTTTAGTTTATTTTGTTTTACTTTTACTATCAAAACATGTTGATAATAAAGAAAATATAACTTGATTGATTAGAGAATTAGCTATAGAAAATAGTGAAAAGAAAATTATAAAATGAAAAGAAGTTTTAGTTATTCCTTGTTATAATGAATGAGAAGTTCTTAAAGGAAATATTGAAAATATAATAAAATATTGATTTAAAAATATTTTAGTTGTAAATGATTGAAGTAGAGATAATTCTAGAGAAATTTTAGAAAATTTTTGAGATAAAATAATTGTACTTAATCATTTAAAAAATAGAGGACAATGAGCAGCGTTGGAGACAGGTTTTGAGTATTTGAGAAGATATTGAAAAATGGATTATGTTGTTTGTTATGATGCAGATTGACAACATAATTTAGATGATTTAAAAAAGTTTTATAAAATTTTAGATAATCATAAAAAAATAGACATTGTTTTTGGTTCTAGATTTATAGAAAAAACTAATTCAAATATTCCTACTTCAAGAAGAATTATACTTAAAATGGCAATTTTATTTACATTCTTTTTATCACAAATACATTTAACAGATACACATAATTGATATAGAGTTTTTAGAAGAAAAGTTTTAGATAAAATTAGAGTTACTATTGATTGAATGGGGCATGCTTCAGAAATAATTGATATTGTAGCAAGTGAGAAAATAAAATACAGAGAAGTCCCAGTTGATATAAAATATAGTGAATATACTTTATCTAAATGACAAAGTAATTGAAATGCTATAAAGATTGCAGTGAGGTTTATTTGGAGTAAATTTTTTAGATAATGAAAAAAATAATTTTAATTACATGATGAACAGGTTATATTTGAAGTCATTGAGTTGTGGCTTTTGAACAAGCAGGTTATAAAACTGTAATAGTTGATAATTTTTCTAATTCTTCTATTTATACACTAGATTGAATAAAAAAAGTAATTTGATATAAGCCAGATTTTTTTGAAGTTGATTTGAAAAATAAAGATGATTTAGAAGAAATTTTTGAAAAATACAATTTTGATTGAGTTATTCATTTTGCAGGATTAAAAGCTGTTTGAGAAAGTTGTGAAAAATCAACTTTATATTTTGATAATAATATTAATTGAAGTAATAATTTATTCCTGCTAATGGAAAAGTTTTGAGTTAAAAATATAGTTTTTTCTAGTTCAGCAACAGTTTATTCTTCAGAAAATATTTCTCCTTTGGATGAAAATATGACTACTTGAAAAACTACAAATCCATATGGAACAACTAAATTTATTTTAGAAAATATTTTACAAGATTTAGCTAAGTTTTCTTGATTTAGAGTTATGAATTTAAGATATTTTAATCCAATTTGAGCTCATTCAAGTTGAGAATTATGAGAAAATTCTGAATGATTACCAAATAATTTATTGCCCTTTATTATGAAAGTTGCTACTTGAGAATTAGAAGAATTAAAAGTTTTTGGTTGAGATTATAAAACTATTGATTGAACTGGAGTAAGAGATTATATAGATGTAGTTGATTTGATAGATTGACATTTGAAAGCATATGAAAATATTTCTTCTTGATTTCAAGTTTATAATTTATGAGTTTGAAAATGAGTTTCTGTTTTGGAGATGATTAGTGAAATAGAAAAAATAATTTGAAAAAAAATAAATTATAAAATAGTAGAAAGAAGAGCTTGAGATTTAGCAGAAGTTTATTGTAATCCAGAAAAAGCTTTAAAAGAATTATGATGGAAAACAAGAATTAGTTTGAAAGAAAGTTTAGAAAATAGTTGGAAGTTTTATAATAAAAAATAAACACTAAATGCAAGAAAATATATTTTTAAATCATAAACTGAAAAGATATTGAAATGAAGAAGAATACTTAATTGATATACAATTAAGAGCTTTTTTATTAGAAATTTTAGAACATATAGAAAATACTTTGAAACAAGCTTTTATAAATGAAGTTTGAAAAAATTATGATAATATTGACTTTTACAGAGATACTTTTAAAGATGATGTTGATTTATTTATAAAAAATAAAACTAAATATTTAAAAATAAAAGATAATGAATGTAAAAAAATAAAATGAAAGATTAATGTAAATATTTTTATTTCTAAAATAACTTTTTGAGAAATATTACATTTATTCAGAAAATTAAATATTAAGTATAAAAAAAATATTAATAATAATTCTTTTTGATTTAAAAAAATTAAATTTTTTGAAGATTGGATAAATAATATAAGATTTTTAAGAAATTTAGTTTGTCATTGAGATAATTTATTTAATAGAAAATTTGAAAGAAAAATTGATTTTTATAATACTTTAGAAAATAATAATAACTTTAAATGATATTTTTTAATTTTAGGAGTTTTTTCTAAAATTTTATGAATTGAAGATAAATTATTTAAAATATGAAAATTTTTACAAAATGAAAAAGACGCACCCGGTATTAAGCATATCTCAGAAGAAATAGAGGCCTGGTACGTACTAGCTAATTCATTATATGAGTTTTATGTAAAAAAGTCAAATTTAAAATTAGAAAAGATAAATATTATTCAATTTATGCCATATTTTCCTCCTCATAAATGAGGAGTAGAAACAGTTTGAGAAGAAATAGGAAAAAAGTGGGTTGAAAATAATTTATGAGAATTTGTAAATATAGTTACTAATTTTGAGCAAGAAGGAAATTTAGATAAAAATGAAAAAATAATTTTTGAAAATGAAGTTATTTGATATAAAAAAGATTGAGTAGAAGTTCTGGTTTGTCCAAGTTTAGAAATTATAAATAATTTTCCAGTTTATAAAATATGGGATAAAAAATATAAATTAATTTTAAAATATATAAAAGAAAAGCCCTCACCCCAGCCCTCTCCTTTGGGAGGAGAGGGGGTAGAACAAAGTTGGAGAATAATTACTCATACAAGATTTTTTTTAACTAGTTTTATTTGATGATTATTTGCAAGAAACCCTCATTTAACCTCTCCCAAAGAGAGAGGGATAAATGGAAGTATAAAATGGATTCATATTGAACATTGAAGTGATTATGTAAAATTATCTAGTAAAATTAAAACAAATTTATCAATAATTTATGATAAAACTTTCTGAAAATGGATTTTTAAAAAAGCAGATAAAATTTTAGCAATTAGTCAGGCTTGTAAGAATTTTATAAATAGAGAATTTATAGATAGGGAAGTTGAAGTTTTTTATAGGGGAATAGAATTTTCCAAAAATATAAAAATAAAAGAAAATTTATCAGAAAAATTTAATAATAAAATTATTATTTGATATGTTTGAAGATTATATAAATGGAAAAATGTAGAAAGTTTAATTAAAGCTTTTTATAATTTAGATGAAAAAATACAAAATAAATTACAATTAGTAGTTGTTTGAGATTGAGAAGATTTTGAAAGACTAAAAAAAACAGATAAAGAAAATAAAATATATTTCACTTGATGAGAAAGTTTTGAAAATGCTTTATCTTATCAAAAACAATTTGATATACATATTCATCCAAGTTCTCCTTGATGATGACTTGCAACAACTTTATTGCAAGCAATGAATTTTTGATGTTTGATAGTTGCTACACCAAATGAATGAGCAAAAGAAGTAATTACAAATAATAAAAATTGATTTTTATTAAAAAATGATAGTATAGAAGAGTTAGAAAAATGAATAAAATTAGCTATAGAAAATTTAGAGAAAAAAGAGGAATTTAGTGTCCAAAATAAAAAAATAATTAAAGAAAAATTTAGTTGGGAGAAAAATATTTTAAAATTATATAATTTGCTAAAATAAAAAATATTGAATTAATGAACTGCCCCCACTAAAGTATAGTGGAAATAAAAAAGAGATTTAGTTATCTAAAAGATGATTTCTGTAAGCAACAGGAGTCATCTTTTTTTTGTTCCATTGTGGTCTTTCATAATTATATTCATA
>Ga0256827_10000622_pt1 | contig 22278 bp, 23 predicted proteins | sample CV84metaG_FD_185977 | JGI IMG/M metagenome (GOLD analysis project Ga0256827, IMG submission 185977) | Hydrothermal vent microbial communities from East Pacific Rise, Pacific Ocean - CV84 | ecosystem: Environmental > Aquatic > Marine > Hydrothermal vents | place: Pacific Ocean: East Pacific Rise... | reverse complement strand
ATATAATTTTATATATTTAAATTATAAAAGGTTTTTAATGAGACGAGCTATATATCCAGGGACTTTTGATCCTATAACTAATGGTCATTTAGACATTATAAAAAGAGCTTGTAAAATGTTTGATGAAATCATAGTAGCCATAGCTAATTCAGAAGCTAAAAAACCTATGTTTGACATAAAAGAACGCATAGAGATGGTCAAACTTGCTACTAAAGATTTTCCTAAAATAAGAGTAATAGGTTTTCATAATCTTTTAGTAAACCTATCAGATGAGCTTGAAGCAAATATTATTATTAGGGGTTTAAGAGCTGTTAGTGACTTTGAGTATGAGCTACAGATGGGTTATGCTAACTCATCTTTAAAAAAGGAGTTAGAGACTATCTACCTTATGCCTAGTTTAGAACATGCTTTTGTTAGCTCCTCAGTAGTTAGATCTATTTTATACTTTGATGGTAAAGTAGAGCATCTTGTTCCAAAAGCTATTTTAAAACAGATACAAAAAGGTAAATAATGTACATACTATTTGAAGGCATAGACACTTGTGGTAAAAGTACACAAATAGAACTACTTGCAAAAAACATACCAGAGATTGTAACAACAAAAGAGCCTGGTGGTACTAACTTTGGTAAAAAAGCAAGAGAGATTCTTTTAACTGACTCTCTAGCTTCAAAAAGAGCTGAACTACTACTTTTTTTAGCAGACAGAGCAGAACACTACCAAGAGGTAATAAAAGCAAATAAAAATAGAGTAGTAGTCTCCGATCGTGGCTTTATATCTGGTATTGGTTATGCACTTGCAAATGATGACTTTGAGTTTGAAGAGTTAGTAGCTTTAAATAAGTTTGCACTAGAGAACCATCTACCCGATAAAATAATCCTCTTTATAACAGATATGGAGACACTTCAAAAAAGAACTAATGAAAAGACGCTTGATGGTATTGAACTACGAGGACTAAAGTATCTTTTGAGTGTTCAAGAGTATATGAAACAGAGCATCTTAAAGCTAAATATTCCTTATCTTTTCATAGATGCTAGAGATAGTATTGAAGATATTCATAAGTCTATATTGGCATATATAAAAGCTTAAAAAACTTCTTGTATAAACTAGGAAGTGAGTTTTTAACCTCACCTAAATGTGGGACTGAAGTCCCACTTCCAGTGGATTATGCAAAAAGCTTAAAGAAAAACTATAGGTTCAAGTAGTTCTTCTTAAACCAAACATAGTACCAAGCTACAAAGAAAAAGCCAATACCTAGTGTAGCTGTTATGCTCTCTAAAGATAAACCCCATTTTGAAGCATATCCTATGAAGAGAGCTGTGACTACATTTGAAACCATAAAGAACATATCGTTGTATGATACTACTCTACCCATATATTTTGGGTCGGTCTCCTCTTGTATAAGTAGGTAAGTATATGACCATAGGGTTGTAATAAAAAAGCCTGTTATAAAAAGACCAAAAAGAGCGAAGAAGAAGTTGTACTCTAACCTAGACCATAATATAATGGCTAAACCTTGCATTATAAAAAAGTAGTGTAAGTTCTCTTTATTTACCATTTTAGATATGACAAAAGGTCCTACCATCAAGCCTAAAGCTCTAGTAGCATTCATCCAACCAATGGCTAATGGCACTGCTATAAACTCTTTGTACTCAAAATCTGCAAGTAGTGTTATGAGTGCATCAAAGCTTGTTAAACCTATGGCTGAGTGAAATAAAAATAGATGTAGTATTTTCTTTTGTGATTTTAAGTATATAAAACCACTCTTAAGCATCTCTAAACTTGACTCTGTATGAATTACTTTCTCTAAAGATATTTTCAAACCTATAAGCAAAACAACAGCTATAGAGTAGAGAAATATATCTATGCTAAAAGCCATATCAAAACCTACAAAATAGGTAAATATACCCCCTATAGACATACCCAAAGCATAACATAGTGACCAGATAACAGAGTGTATCTCATTTGTATTTTTAAGCATCTCTCCTGAGACTAGTTTTGGGAAAAGCGACATCTCTGCTGAAAAGAGTAGTGATGCAGCAGATGAACGGATAAATATAAGAAGCATTAAAACCCATACAAACTCTAAAGAGTCTACAAATATAAAACCAATAGTAGCAGATATTTCAATCAAGAGAAGTATAGTCATTAGTTTTTTAAACTCTATTCTATCTATAATAATTCCAATAATAGGTGCTAAAACTACAGCAGGCAACATCGCCATAGTAGCAGTTAGTGCAATGGTAATTTCATCTACACCAAAAGAGACTATCATAGAAAATATAGCAACTTGTGAAAACCAAGTACCAAAGTAAGATATAAATTGAATGAGTGATAGCCGTCTTATAACAGGGTGTTTTAGTGTTTCAATATATGTCAAAGTTATGCTTCATCTTCTAGTGAGTAGTAGATATTTTTTCTTTTTAGTAAATCTATGTACATATTGAATGATTTTTCTGCTAGAACTTCATCGTGTGAAGCTACAGAGATACTAACTCTCCACCCATCTGAGTAGAGTTTAGGTAAAGATGAAAACTCCACCTCTTTAGGCATTTTTTCCATAACCTCTATGAGTTCATTCTCTTTACAGAGTGCTGTGAGTGTATGACGGTAGTAGACTCTCTTATTTGGTATGAGTCTTTTTAATATCTCATCTACCATAGGGTGACTCATCTCTGGAAAACCTGGCATAAAGTAGTACCTATCATCTAAAGAGAAAGCTGGCATTTTATTTACTGGATTATCAAGTAGTTTAGCACCTTTTGGTAACTCTGCCATTCTAATAGCATGAGGATATGCTGATTTTCCTAATTTATCTTCAATAGTCTCTTTTGCCTCTTTATGAATAGGTAACTCTCCATCTTTTAGAGCAATAGAAGCACACTTTCTAGTGTAGTCATCTGGAGTTGAACCTATACCTCCAAAACTAAAAAGTATAGGGTTAGATTGAGAAGCTATAAACTTAATAGTTTGTACTATAAGTGCAGGGTCATCTTCAATGATGAATGAACCTGAAAGCTTATAACCCTTCTGCATCAATGCTTTAGTTACAAAGTCAAAATGTGCATCTACTCTTCTACGGTTTAGTATCTCTGTACCAATAATAAGTACAAAAAAGTTTATAGGTTTCATTAATATTATCTTTTTACTAATCTTGCAATTTTAGCTTGTATTTTTAACCAAAGTCTAAGCTCCATAGCAGGCATACCAGCATAAGTTTTACCACCTTTTAGAGACTTAGTAACTCCACATTTTCCACCAACAGTTGCAAAATCTCCTATTTTTAAGTGTCCAGATGCTGCACTCTGCCCACCCATAATAACATTTCTACCAAGTGTTGTTGAACCAGAAATACCAACTTGAGCTGCACATAAAGTATTTTCTCCAATATCACAATTATGTGCAATTTGAATAAGATTATCTAACTTTGTTCCTCTTCTTATGTAGGTTGTACCAAATACTGCTCTATCTATGGTACAATTTGCACCTACTTCAACATCATCTTCTAATATAACATTACCATTTTGATATATCTTAATATGTTCACCCATCTTTGTATGAGCAAAACCATACCCATCACTACCAATAACAGCTCCTGAATGGATAATACATCTATCTGCAATTTTTGTACCGTGATATAGTGTAACATTAGGGTGTAAAAGTGTATTTGAACCAATAGTTACATTATCTCCAACATAACATCCAGCTAATACAGTTACATTATCTCCTAAAGTGACATTTTTACCAAATCTTACTCTTTTATCTATATCACACCCCTCACCCATAGCAGGGTGTCCACCTTTACTCTCTAACTTATGAGCAAAAAATTTAGAGGCATAGGCTAATTTTAAGTAAGGTTCATCTGTAATAAGTGCAATAGTTGTTGATGGTAAAAGATAAGCATATTTCTCTTCTATGAGTACTGCTGCTGCTTTAGTATTTGGGAGTTCATTTTTATATTTATCAGAATTAAAAAAGCTAAGTTGAGTAGAGTTTGCTTCACTTAAAGTGTGTATACCATCTATCTCAATATCTTTTCCATTAAAATTTATATCTATTTCTTTAGTAATTTGGGAGAGTTTGTAGGTCATAGTAATCCTTAAAATATTGTAGAGTGTAGATGCGATAATATCGCATCTACAAAATTTTATCTTATTTGCACATTATTATCTCTCTATAGCTACAACACCTGAACGAACAATCTCACAAGGATTATAACGCTGTGCAGCTTCTATAAAGTGATGTATTCTTTTTGGTTCATCTGCTACTTGTGTTATGACCATTTCTGGTCCTACATTTACAATGCCTCCATTATATGCAGCCGATAGTGCTGCAATATCTGAAAGATTTTCAGCTATAGGAAACTTAACAAGTACCATCTCTTTTTCAACCATCTCTTCATGCTCTATAACTTTGTAAACAGGTATAAGCTTATGAAGCTGTTTTGTAATCTGCTCCATTACTCTTTTACTACCATTTGTCTCTATGGTTATATGCGACATATCAGAGTTTGGTATAGCTGCAACTGTTAAAGAGTCTATGTTATAACCTCTACCTGCAAAAAGTGCAGTAACACGAGCTAAAACAGAACTCTCATTCATAACTACAACGGAGATAACGCGTCTCTCTTTTGTTATATTTGGCATTACTTCTCCTCCCCACTACTTTTTATTGTTTGAGGTAGCATCATATTAAACAATGCTCCACCAGAAGGAACCATAGGAAGTACATTTTCAAAACGATTAGTCTGTACATTCATAAAACAAACTTTATCTTGTTCTATGGCATCCTTAAGAGCAGCATCAAACTCCTCTTTTGTTGTAACATCATAGCCTATGCCTCCACAAGCTTCTGCTAGAGCTTTAAAGTTTGGCTGAAAACTCAAATCGGTCTCAGAGTATCTTTTTTCATAGAAAAATGTTTGCCACTGTCTTACCATACCTAGAAAATGGTTATTTAGTATAACATTTATAACAGGTATTTTATATTCAGCTGCTGTAACTAACTCTTGCATATTCATCAAAATAGAACCATCACCAGTTATGTTTATAACTACTTTTTCTGGATGTGCTTTTTTAGCTCCTAGTGCTGCTGGAAAACCAAAGCCCATTGTTCCTAATCCACCAGAGTTTATCCATTGGCGTGGTCTATCAAATGGGTAGTGCTGTGCTGCCCACATTTGGTGCTGACCAACATCAGATGTAATAATAGCATCTTCACCTACTAGCTTACCAATACGCTCAATAGCCCATTGTGGCTTAATAACATCATCAGAGTCTATGTAACTAAGAGGATGAAGCTCTTCATAACGCTTAAGAATCTCTCTCCAAGCATTATATCTATCAGGATTAACATCATCTAATAATGGTAACATTTTCTCTAAAACTTTTGTAATATCTCCTACTATAGGAAAATCAACATCTACAAGTTTAGAGATGTTAGCAGGATCTATATCTACATGTATAATATCTGCATATTTAGCAAATTCAGATAACTTACCTGTTACTCTATCATCAAATCTAGCACCCAATGAGATGACTAAATCTGTCTCAGACATTGCCATATTTGATGAGTAGTTACCATGCATACCTAACATACCCAAAAGTAGTGGATTACTAGCACCCATTACACCTCTAGCCATAAGTGTCTCAACAGCAGGTATTTGAGCTTTTTGTGCAAACTCTCGTACAAGATCACTAGCATTAGATAAAACAACACCACCACCAATATAAAGTAGAGGTTTCTTAGCAGATTTTATGGCTTCAACTGCCTTGTCTATCTGTCTATTGTTACCTTTATATGTTGGCTTATACGATGGAATATTTACAGAGTCTGGGTAAACAAAGTTACCTATTTCTACTGTAATATCTTTTGGTACATCTACAAGTACTGGTCCTGGTCTTCCCGATCTAGCTATGTAGAATGCCTCTTTAAGAATACGAGGTAACTCTTCTAGGGTACGCACTAAAAAGTTATGTTTAGTACAAGGTCTAGAGATACCTACAGCATCTATTTCTTGAAAACCATCTGTCCCTATAAGAGATAGAGGTACTTGACCAGATATAACTACCATAGGGATAGAATCCATATACGCAGTTGCCAAACCAGTTACTGCATTTGTAAATCCTGGTCCAGATGTTACCATAGCAACACCAACTTCACCTGTAGCTCTAGCATATCCATCTGCAGCATGAACAGAAGCCTGCTCATGTCTATTTAAGATATGCTCAAAGCCATCTTGCTTATAAATCTCATCGTAAACATGCATGATAGCACCACCTGGGTAACCAAATACAGTCTTTACACCTTCGGCGATAATCGCCTCACACACCATCTGTGCACCACTCATTTTCATGGCTTACACTCCATTCTTTAAATTATTGCTTGGATTATAGCTAAATAAAATAAATAGTCTCTTTTATTGATTTAAATCAATCTTTTTATTAAATTTTAAGTAATATAGAAATTTATCATATAATATTTCATATCTTTAATATATATATAGTGATATAATCATAAATACTCTTCAATAATGTAAGTTTGGAAAATTATGAATAAACATAGCATAGAACAAATTAGTATCTTTATAAGTGTTACTAAATGGCTTATATTATCATCTATTGTAGGCATAGTAATTGGAGCTGGTGTAACTCTATTTTTAGAGATACTACAGACATCTGAACAAAATCAAAATTTACTTCCTTTTAAATACTACTACATACTACCATTTGCTCTACTTTTTACTATATGGATTGTTAAAAAATTTGCTCCAGATGCAGAAGGTCATGGTACTGAAAAAGTAATAGAAGCTGTCCATAAGAAGAGTGGTAAAATAGAAATAGCCGTTATCCCTGTAAAATTATTTGCAACAGTTTTAACTATATTTTCAGGTGGTTCAGTAGGTAAAGAGGGTCCAGCAGCACAAATTGGTGGTGGAATGGCTTCTCTAATATCTGATATATTTAAATTTAGAAAAGAAGATCGTAAAAAACTAGTTATTTGTGGTATTGGTGCAGGATTTGCTACAGTTTTTGGTACACCTATAGCAGGTGCTATATTTGGCTTAGAGGTATTAGTCATTGGTCTTATTAGATATGATGTTTTACTACCATCATTTATAGCAGGTTTTTCAGCATTCTCTACAGCTCAATATTTAGGCATAGAATATACTTATTTCGATATTGGTTTTCATCAAAAAATATCTATAGATTTAGTTTTAATACTTCAAGTCATTTTAGCAGGTCTATTTTTTGGTATCATATCTGATCTTACTATTACTACTCTTAAACAAGTATCAAAAAGTATTAAAAACATCCCTCTAAATATTTATTTAAAAGCCTTTGGAGGAGGAGTGTTACTCATACTTCTATCTTTTATAGTTGGGGATCAATACTTTGGATTGGGTCTTAGTACTATAGATAATATGTTTCAAGCCGATTCAAATATGACTCAAGACTTACCATGGTATAGTTTTTTAATTAAAATGATATTTACCTCTGTAACACTCGGAGTTGGTGGTAGTGGAGGCATAGTAACACCCATATTTTACATTGGTGCTACTAGTGGAAACTGGTTTGGCATGATGATGGGAGACCACTTAGCACTATTTGCAGCATTAGGGTTTATAAGTGTACTAGCAGGTACGACAAATGCTCCCATAGCTGCTACTATTATGGCTATGGAACTATTTGGCTTAGAGGTAGCACACTATGCAGCTATATCTGTAGTCATTAGCTTTTTAATGACTGGTCATCGTAGTGTATTTACCTCTCAAATACTAGCTATGAAAAAATCTGATATACTTAAAATAGACTTTGGAGAAGATATATCACATACAAAAATAGATGTATCAGATAAAGAGATAAAAAGAATAAATAAAATACGAACTAGAATAGAAGAGAAGAGAGAAAAACATTTAGAGAGATATAAAAATAGAGTTAAAAAGTAAGTGACTAATGTAAAGTAAGGGAGTTTCCCTTACTTTGAAAAAGAAGATATATTAGTATAATCTATCTAATACTTTTTGCATTTGCTCTTGTGTTCTTTTTAGAAGTATAATACTTCTTGTAGATAATTCACCTTCGCTAGACATAGGTTCAGCCATAAACTCTTCTACAGAGCCAATAAGTGCTTGTGTATCATTCATCTCTATAATAGATTTTTCATGAAACTCTAAAGATTCAACTTTATCACTCTCAATATATAAAATTCTTTCAAGTTTTGCTTTTTGCTCTTTTAAAATAACTTCATAAGTATTTAAAGTTGTAATAGAGTCTTTAATATGTTTATCTATTATTTCCATTTTACCTTTACAAGTCTCTTTATTTGATGAATACTCTTGAGCATCATTTAATAACATCTCTGCTTTTTCTAAATTTTTATTTGCTTTTTTAGCTGCAAGTACTTTATATACAACTACCATTACAATTAGTGAAACTAAAACCATAGCAGCAAGTCCAGCTAATGGATTGGCTTTAAGACCCATAAGATTAGAGTACCAATTAAATATTACATTAAAACTATCTAAAGTAGGTACTTTTGAAAAGTCTGGTTTAAAGTCTACTTTTGTAGAAGCTACATAAACTAAACCCAAAAGTGTTACTAAACCAGCAAAAAGTGCAAAAATACTATGTACAAAACTACCTGTTGATATATCTCTTATCACCATAGGTGTTGGCTGTTCTTTAGGTTCATATACTATTAAGTCTTCTTCAGACTCCTCTTTCTCTTTTTTGTATCCTAGTTTATCTAATAACTCTTCACTATGACTTAGAGCATTATCTATAAGAGTATTTTTAGCTTCACTGTAGTCTTTTAAATCACTAGAGAGTAGAAGACTACACTCATCTAACTGATTTTCTGCATCTGTTGCTAACTCTCTTGCTTTTCTAACCATTTCTGCAGCTTCAAAATTTTTAGCTGCTGTTTTACTTTTTTTCTTTACATTTACAGTTTCTGTATCTTGAACTTCCTCTGATGTAGTCTCATCTTCAAGACTTAAATCTTCTGAGCTTTCAAGATTTTCATCTTCCGTTTTATCATTTTTCTCTAAATCAGTGATAGACTCCAACTCTTCAGTAGATATTTTTTCTTCTTCTAGTTTTTCTGTAACTTCAGCATTTTCTTTCATTAACTTCTCCTCATAAAATTATATTAAGACATATTTTAGCAGATTTTTCTAATTATTCCTAAATTACAACATTTTTTTAAGACAGTTAGATATAATTCACTAATTATGCAACATAATTGCATATATTTACAATAAGGTATTTAATGGGTATTTTAATTTCACTACTAGTTTTATCGGTACTTATATTTCTTCATGAGTTAGGTCACTTTACAGCTGCTAGATTTTTTGGTGTACAAGTAGATGTTTTTAGTATTGGATTTGGTAAAAAATTATTCTCTAAAACTATAGGAAAAACACAATGGAGTCTTTCAGCTATTCCTCTTGGTGGGTATGTAAAGATGAAAGGTCAGGACGATAGTGACCCTACGGCAATATCAACCGATTATGATAGTTACACTTCAAAGAAGCCATGGCAGAGGATAATCATACTACTAGCTGGTCCTTTTGCAAACTTTTTAACTGCATTTTTTCTATATTTAGCTATTTCATATATTGGCGTACCTAAGCTTTTATCTTTTGTTGGTAAAGTTACGCCCAATAGCCCTGCACAAATAGCAGGTATTCAAATAGATGATAAAATAGTTCAAATAAATGGAGTAAACATAAAGTATTGGGAAGAGATTGGTAAGGCTATAAATAGTAGTAATGAAGAGATTACTTTAGTTGTAGATAGAAAAAATAGCTTAGTAACTCTTCAAATAAAACCTAAACTCATAGAAGATAAAAATATTTTTGATGAAATAGTAAAAAGAAAAATTATAGGAATATCACCTCTTCCTAAACAGAGTATCTTACAATACAGTTTAACTGATGGTTTCTATTATGCATGGGATGAAACATTAAAGGCAAGTTCTCTAATATTTAAAAGTGTACAAAAACTCTTAACAGGAGCTGTTAGTAGTGACAAATTAGGTGGAGTTATAACCATTGTAGATGTAACTGCAAAAGCCAGCTCTTCAGGTCTTATTGCATTACTATTTTTTACAGCTCTACTATCTGTAAACTTAGGTGTGTTAAACTTACTACCAATACCTGCTCTTGATGGTGGGCATATAATGTTTAACCTTTATGAAATAATTAGAGGTAAAGCACCTAGCCAAAATGCTATGTACTACTTAACATTAATGGGGTGGGCTATGCTACTTAGTCTTATGCTTTTAGGACTATATAACGATATAAATAGATTATGGGGTTAAAATGATACTAAATAAAGAACAATTAAGAAAAAACTTAGATGAACTAATATGGAACATTGAAGAGGCTAGAGTATCTGTGAGTGAACATCACATAGTAAAACTAGTTACAGTTGCCAAATATACGCAAATTGAAAACATAGAGACTCTCTACAGTTTAGGGCAAAGAGCTTTTGGAGAAAACCAAGTGCAACAGTTAAAAGAGAGAATTGGTACATTAGAAGAGTTACCACTAGAGTGGCACATGATAGGAACACTTCAAAAAAATAAGATAAATAACTTAATAGACCTTAACCCTTCTCTAGTACAATCAATAGATAGCTTAGAGTTAGCTCTTGAACTTAACAAGAAACTTGAAACTAAAAATAGAAGACTAAACTGTCTACTTCAAATAAACTCAGCATGTGAAGAGAGTAAATCTGGTGTAACAAATGAAGAAGCTATTGATATTTACCAACAAATTAAAGAGAGTTGCAGAAGTATTAACCTAAGAGGTGTCATGACCATAGGTGCTTTTACTGAAGATAAAAAACTCATACAAAATAGCTTTGAGACTACACATAGCATTTATGAAAAATTACAAAAAGATGGTGCAAATATCTGCTCAATGGGTATGAGTAGTGACTATACTCTTGCTATAAAGTGTGGTTCTAACCTAGTTAGAGTTGGATCTGCTCTATTTAATTAAATATTTTACAAGGACTAATTATGATTAACCCATTAAGAGGGATGAAAGACTTAACATTTGATGAGAGTCAACGATTTGCACACATTGTTACAACTTGCATAAATATTGCAAAAAGATACGGTTATGGTTACATTGAGACACCTATACTAGAAGAGACTACACTATTTAAACGCTCAGTTGGTAACTCTTCAGACATTGTGAGTAAAGAGATGTACCAATTTGAAGATAAAGGTGGTAATGATGTATGTATGCGTCCTGAGGGAACAGCAGGTGTGGTTCGTGCATTTATATCTGCAAAACTTGATCGTCAACCAGTAAAACAAAAATTTTACTACTATGGTCCTATGTTTAGGTATGAGAGACCTCAAAAAGGTAGACTAAGAGAGTTTCATCAGTTTGGATGTGAAAGTTTTGGTGAAGCTACAGTATATGAAGATTTTACCATTATAACTATGATTTCACAAATATTTAAAGAGTTAGGCATAGGTTATGAGTTACAGATAAATTCACTAGGTTGTAATAACTGTATGCCAACATATAAAGAAAATCTTGTAAGCTTTTTAGAAGAGAAAAAAGAGAATCTTTGTAAAGATTGTAATAGACGAATAGAAACAAACCCTATAAGAGTACTTGATTGTAAAAATAAAAATTGCCAACTACTTTTAAAAGAGTCACCAAAACTCATAAATAATCTTTGTCAAAATTGTGATGATGACTTTAAAAAATTAACTCAACTTTTAGATAATGCAAAAATATCTTATGAAATAGATACAAATCTTGTAAGAGGTTTAGACTACTACAATAAAACTGCATTTGAATTTGTAAGTAATAATATAGGTTCACAATCAGCCATAGCTGGTGGTGGAAGATATGACAAACTAGTAGAGTTTTTAGATGGTAAACCTACACCAGCTGTTGGTTTTGCCTTAGGAATAGAGCGAATTATGGAGCTTGTAGTTATGCCAGAACTTGAAAAAGATGGCATCTATATGGGAGCAATGATCCAAGAGGCTGTAGAGACTCTTTTTGCTTTGGCTTCTTTAAAAAGAGAAACAACTAAAGTTACAGTAGAGTATAACTCTAAAGGTTTTAAAAGTCACCTAAAAGGTGCCAATAAGGCAAATGCAAAATTTGTAGTGCTTATAGGTGAAGATGAACTTAAAAATGGTCTAGTTTGGGTTAAGAACTTAGAGACAAAAGAGGAAAAAAGCATAGCAATTGATGAGTTTTAACCGAGTATTTAGTACCATTTTTGTATAATGTCATCAAATTATAACTAGAGGATGTTTTATGGAAGGTGTATTTACTTACCTTGGTGCTATTTTCGGTCACGGACAGTTGATGTTTGTTGCACATTTATTACTTGTTGCTGCAATTATCTTAGGTATCGCAAAAATGGCTACTAAGAGTTTTAGAGCTGTACCAAATGGTACTCAGAATGTTATGGAAGCTTACCTTGGTGGTGTAGTCTCTATGGGTAAAGATGTTATTGGTGAAGAACTTGCAAGAAAGTATCTTCCACTTGTAGCTGCTGTTGGTATATTTATTTTTGTATCGAATGTTATTGGTATCATCCCAGGGTTTGAATCTCCAACTTCAAATATAAATGTAACTCTACCTTTAGCTCTTTTAGTATTTTTCTACTATAACTACGAAGGTATTAAAAAGAATGGTGTAGTAAAATACTTTGCACACTTTGCTGGTCCAGTTAAAGCTCTTGCTCCATTAATGTTCCCAATAGAAATTGTTTCTCATATTTCAAGAATCATTTCACTATCGTTCAGACTTTTTGGTAACATTAAAGGTGATGATCTTTTCTTATGGGTTCTTCTTATGCTAGTTCCTTTTATTGCTCCACTACCTGCATATTTACTATTATCGTTCTCTGCTCTATTGCAGACATTTGTATTTATGATTCTTATCTATGTGTACCTTGCAGGTGCTGTAGCTGTAGAAGACGATCACTAATTTAAACCAATATAACAATGAGACTATACGGAAAACCTCTTGGTTTCATTGTTAACTTTCTTTTAGGTTCTGCATGGGCTTTTATGCTCATTGGGGCTACTACTTCATTTTTAACTTTTTATCCAGATAACTTAATTTTAGCTATTGGTTCTGCTTTTATAGGTTCTCTACCAGGTATGATAGCTGTACTACTTCTTGAACATATTATTACAAATAAAGAGAAGTTAGAAGAGTTAAAAAAACATACCCAACTACTTGAAGAGATTAACAATAAATAAGTACATATTAAAAAGGTACTATTATAAAAAATTTCTCTCTATTTATTATCTCTATTTTCTTTATAGGTTTTCTATATATCACAGTAAAAGCCATAGAAATTTCAAATAAAACTAAAATATCTACTTCTGATGGAATCTATACCTCTTATGTATCTAACTCTAAAGATATAAAACAAAAAGCTTATGAGCTAACAAAAGAGTGTAAAAGTAACCTCTGTAAAATACAAGCACTTTTAGACTTTACAAGTAACATACCATATAGTACAACTCTATTTCAAAAAAATTCACCACAAAAAACCATTCAAAAAAATTTTGGTGATTGCGATGATAAAAGTAATCTACTTATATCTATGCTCCACGCACTAAATATAGAAGCTTACTTCGTATTAGTCCCTCAACATATATTTGTTATAGTAAAATTAAAAGATAGTAGATTGGCAAAGAGGAGAGGTTTATGGGTAAATGAAGAGAAGTACTACATACTAGAAAGCACAGCCAAAAACTCCAAAGTAGGCTATCCTCTTCGTTATAGATTAAATCAAATAGATGCTATAGTTAATCCATTTAAAAATAAAAAAATAGATATAGATAAGTTGGAGTTTAAGATTTAAGTATACTCTTTAACTCACCTACACTTCTAACTGCACTACTATGGTCACTAAAGCCCCAGTCTACCATTATGTACTCTATATTGGCTCTTTTGCTTGCCATTTCATCTCTTGAACCATCTCCTATGAAAATGGCATCTTCACTCTTATGGTTTAACTCTTTAAGGATTTTATGTAGCATATCTGGATATGGTTTACCTTTATCTACATCATCATAGCATGCTATGGCATCAAAATAGTCATATATTTCAAGATGGGTTAAAGACTCAATTGTTGAGCCTCTGTATGCATTTGTAGCTACAGCTAGAGAATAATTTTGCTCTTTTAAATTTTTCAATAACTCTTTTATGCCACTATAGAGAACTAACTCTTTACCATGATTTTTACTATAGTACTCTGAAAACCATCTCTCATGGTCTTTATCAAAAGATTTTGCATGATAAAAAGTTTGTGCAGGGTTTAAAGTATGATCATTTACCATTTTAAGTATTTTCTCTTGATTCATAGGCTCAAAACCTAAATTTTGTCTTACAAAATTTATGGCATTGGCTATAGTTATGGAGGAGTTTACTAATGTTCCATCCATATCAAAAATAATTAATTTTTTACTCATTTATCTACCTTTTTTGTTGACTTGATATATATTGAAAGCCCAACAATTAGAGCTGTAACACCACCTATTAGATATACTGCATATACAAGTTTACTAGGATCAGTCAATGCAAATTTAAAGACGAGCATCAATGACTCTATAGATAGAGCAATAATAATAGAACCTAAGAAACGCACCATAGTATGATGTACATCATCAGAACTATGGCTCTTCTCCTTACCTAAAACTTCCTCTTCAAAAATAGCTTTAACCAAGTCTACTATGGCTAGAGAGAGTGTTAAAAGTATGGTAGATTTAAAAATTTCATTTATATCTATGTTACTTAAGTTTAAACCAAAACTCATAAAACTAGTAACACCTTTTATAAAAAGAAGCATAGCAACTGCAAAAAGAGCAATAGAAAACCCACCATAAATTACCCTTGAAAATGTACCAAAATATGAGTCTATAGATGTTGGGTGTACCATTTTTAAAATATTTTTAAGTGTTATATCTATACATATAATTAAAAGTAAATTATCATCACTATCATAAAGTGGAAAGGTTGCTGTAACTACAAGTTCATTACTTACTAATGATGGATAAGGATCTGTAAGCATACACCTATGTTCATTTATAGTCTTATAGTAGTAGGCTCTATCACTTCTATTATCTCCTTTACCAAAACCATTTAACTTTGAATTTTTAGAGATATTATCTACAATTTGTACACCATTACCATCTATAGCAAAAACAACTTCACTTTGTGGTAAAGCCTCTTTTAGATTTTCTATATTATCTATAATATTTTCAAGAGAACCTCCACTCATACTTTGAGATATATTTCTACTTATTATGTAACATAAATAGGCTCTAGCTTTTGTTCGTATTTGTGTATACTCTTGTATCTCTTTTACCATTAGCATGATTCTACTCCTTTTACTTTACATCTCCTATAACATCTCCAAAAGAGACCTTTTGGTTAGTAGTAACATTAGGAACTATACTACCTTTTTGAGAAAAAGTTAATATGGTAGAACCCATCTCAAACCAACCAAATAGTTCAGCTCTTTTTAGTTTTAAATTGTTATAAGTATAATGCTGTGGCTCTCTTATGTCTGAATTTGTATTTATGCTCTCTTCAAAAGTCACTACCATTTTTCCAACATTTAAAGCACCAACTAAAACCAATACTTGTGTGCGTCCTTTCAGATCTTTACACTCTATGACTACTCTTTCATTTTCTATGAAAAGGTCTTTTTTATTATTGAGTAGAGGCATATTTACAGGGTACAATTTTCCAGGTATATGTGTTAGAGATATAACCTCTAACTCCATAGGCGTATGGTAACGGTGGTAGTCTTTAGGAGATAGATAAAAGTTAATAAACTCACCACCCTCTACAGCTTCTACTGCCTTAGTATGGTTTTCTCCAAAAAGCTCTTCTATGGAGTATGACATACCTTTTATTTGATATGCTTTTGCATCTGTTATAGTTCCTGCATCTGTTACAAGAGAGTCAACACCACATAGAAGCTTACTCTCATCTTGGCTTATATCTCTTGGCTTTTCTAATGCTCTAGTGAAGAGTTTATTTAGTGTTTTATAGCTACTAGGCTCTCTAAATTCAGACATATCTAAACCCATAAGTTTAACATACGATGAATTTATAATTTTTTGCATACTAGGTGAAAACTCTTTAGATGCAAACTTTCCAAATGCTGATGAGATTAATGAACTATAGTGTTTTTTCATTCAGATACCTTTTTAAAATGAGCTAAAGCATCTTTCATTAGTGATATATGATAATTCTCTTGATGATTTATAAAATCAAAAAACTTTTCAAACTCTGTACTATCTTTAGCAACAGCTTCTGCCAATCTTTTACACTCCTCTTTTGCTGCTAACTCCTCATCTATGCCATCACTTAAAAACTTTACAACATCATCTACTTGATAAAGCTCTTTCATAATAACTCTTGGAACAGCCAAAAGTCCCATTTTTGCACCCATATCTCCAAAACTTTTTAAGTGAAAGAAACTCTCATCTATAAGTATTTGAAAAATTCTATTTAAATACGCATCTTTACTATGAGCTTTAAGATAGTTATATATCATAATAAGCTCATACTCTTTATATGTCTCTTCAAACAAAAATAGTGTTAAAGCATCTGTAGCTTCTTGATTTAACTCTCTACCTGGGTATTTTCTACTCATATTAAATGCTGATATATTCTCATCAGTCATATGTTGGAGTGTAAATTTTATATATTTAATATCTTCACTTATTCTAGCATTCAAATCTCTATCGGGTGAGCTTATTAATTGTAAATCTATCTCCTCTAAACGGTGGATAATATTTTTTAAAAGTTCAGATAGTTTTTCAACTTTTATTGGTACTCCATCTCTATCATAACTATATGGTTCACCTATCTCTATTAACTCATTCTCTAGCCAAGTAAAGTGTCTAAAAAGTATGTCTGAAAAATTAAAAAGTATCTGCTTATTATCTGTTTTGCTCATAAATCCTGCCATTAGTGTTGCTAACCATGCTTCGTGAGTCTTTATCATTACTGTTTTCATTACTGTTTTCCTTCTATATTTATTTTATTTTAACATATTAACCTGATTTATAGGAGTTATTTTTTTACGCTTTTGTCTAAAGAAAAAGTATGCTAAAGTAAAGTAGCTTATTGCTTGCATCCATAGTATAGCATAAGAGTCAATAACCATGTAAAATTCTGCTCCAAATTGATTTAAGGCTAAAAAACCATCTATTGCTGGTATAACTGGTACAAACATACTCACAAAGTGTATAATCTCTGGCACCTCTTCTATAGGCCAAATAAAACCTGCTGAGAATGCTAAAGGCAAAGAAGAAAATAGTATAGCAGGAGTTGCAACTTCACGAGAGTTAAAGAGTGTTCCTAGAAGTATGCCTAAACCTAAAGTTGCCATAAGAAATGGCATAGCAAATGTTAAAAGTTCATACATATTTGCTAAATGTGTTACTTCAAAAAGCTCAAAACTATAACCAAAATAAAATAGTAAATGAATAAAAAATATACTACCAAATACTATAACTCTTGAACTAAACATATATAATATGGGTGCTGTATTAAAGTAGCCCTCTTCTTTATTTTTTATACTCTCGTTTATACCACCACCAAATATGCCCAAACCTATAAGCAGAGTCTGTTGTAGTATGAGTACAAATATGGCAGGAATAACATACTGAGTATATGAGTTATTTTTATTGAAAAGGTTTATTATGTTTAATGAGTATGCAGAGTAAGACTCTTTTGCCATACCTAAAGGTACTTGCTTCTTAAGTAAATTTGCTACTTTTATGCTAGCACTTTGTGTTAATATAGACTTCATAGCTCCCTCTAGTACTCCACCATATATGAGAAAGTAGCTACTATCAGCCCCAATAGCTATGGTTGGGCTTTTATTGAATGCTAAGTCTCTTTTAAAATTTTTAGGTATAACTATAATAGCTTTTACCTCATCAGATAGTAGAGATTTTTTAGCATCTTCTTCACTCAAATCTTCTCTTGCTACTAATATTTGTGCTGTTGCATTTAGAGAAAAAATAATATCTCTACTCACATCACTTTTATCATAATCTACTACAGATATGGCTAACTTACTAACACTCTGTTTTAGGTATGGTTGTGGGTATAGAAATGAGTAAAATATTACTCCACCAATAATTGTCAAAACAATAGTCACATCTGTAAATATACGCTTTGCTTCTTGCTTAAGTGTACTTAAAAAAGTCATACTAAAACCTTAGTGATTTTTCTTTTAAAAAGCCAAATAACAGGTATAAAAAGTAAGCAAAAAAGAGCTATATTTTCAAATTTATCTAACTCCATTAAAACTCCATTACCATAATTAGCTTGTGATATTTGTACTTGTAAATAGTGAGATATAGGTAACATATCTCTCCAAAATAGAGCAAAACCATTCATGCTATAGATGGGAAATGTTACACCCAAAAAGGCAAACGCTGGAGCTGTATAGACAGACCCCATACTCAAACTCTCAGCATAATCAAATTTTAGTACTGAAAATATAAATAAAGCTATGATCTGATAGGCTATAGTTGTAAAAAACATAGCTAAAAAAAGTACAGTAAAACTACCATTAAATGCCCATTGGGAGTATATGTAAAAGGTAAATAGCATACCCAAAATCATAAAAGCTATGGTATATGGCATCATAAAGCCTAAAAGTTTTATAGCTATATAGTTACTATTTTCAAAAAATTCTCTTTGTCTCTTAAATTTAAAAATTTCTCCAATACCAACAAGTGTAGTAATGACTATAAATACTTGCCAAATAGCAGGTAGTAGAGCCGATACTAAGAAGTAGTAGTAGTTTTTATAGGTATTAAAAAAAGATGTTATCTGCATACCTATAGGAGCTACAGACTTTAGAGCTATCTCTGGATTTTGAGTATCTACTAAAGCATTAACATACTCCACTTGTGCAGAGGTAGTCATGCTTACACTCATAAGTTCAGAAGTTAAAATTTTCCCTATGAGTATATATTGGGTATTTAACATAACTGTTATATTTGGATTTTTCTTTAAAAGTGTATCTTTTAAAAAGTCTTTAGGAATTATAATAACTGCATAGGCTTTACTAGTCTCTATAAGCTCTAAAGCATCTTTAGTACTATTTTTCACATATTTTATATCCATAGTAGAGGTAGCATTAATGTTGTAAAGTATAGACCTAGAGAGTTTAGACTTATCTAAATCAACTACAACAATGGGTAAGTCTCTAGCTACACCACCTTTAAAAATGGCTACAATAAGTAGAAAAACTAACAAAGGAAAAATGGTAATAAGTAGAGTCTTATACCAAGAGTTTTTTATGCTTTTTGTCTCATACCAAAAAGCTTTTTTAAATGCCTTTAACACTTTAAAGCTCTATAAGTACGCTCATACCAACGCGAAGATTTTCAATGTGTTTAAGTGGTTTAAGCTCAACTTCAAAACTTTTCATATCAAACCCTTTTCCACTCTCAGTAGCTCTCCAAGTAGCATACTCACCCATAACAGAGATATTTGTAACTTTAAACTCATATTGTTTATCTCCTAAAGCTGGTATATTAACTTTAAAAATTTTACCTTTTGTTACATATTTTAAATAATCCTCTCTTACAGCAAATCTAGCCCAAGACTCTTCTATATCTATGATGGAGACAACAGGAAAACCAGTAGGCGATAGTTCACCCTCTTGTATGAGTATTTGTGTAACTTCTCCTTTATGCCTACTATAAAGAGATCTCTCCTTCATATAAGCGTTTACCTCTTCTACTTTAGCTTCATATATTCTCTCTTGTGCAGATGCTACCTTTTTTACCTCATCTCTTGCACCCTCAATAGCCATCGTTGCCATCTGCTTTGCTGCATTTGAGTCATATTTTGCTGCTTTATATTTTGTAAATACTTCATCTCTTTTTTGCTCAGAGACTACACCTTGTTTATATAGTCTATTTACTCTCTCATAAGTAGTCTTCATAAGCTCTTGAGCCACTTGTGCTTTTTTCCACTGATCTTGTGCAGCTTGTATCTCTTGTTTTCTAGCACCTGTATCTGCTTGCTCTTTTTGTGCTTGTGCTACATCTTGTGCTGCTTGAGCTTGTGAAAGTTTAGCCTCAACTTCAGGTGATGATATATTAAATACCCTATCTCCCTTTTTTACAAAGTCACCCTTTTTTACAAATATTTCAGATATTCGTCCCGGTAATTTTGAAGATATATTATATGTTTGTGCATCTATCTCTCCTTGTAACACTACAGCTTTTGGTTGATAAGCTTTATAAAAGGTTAACCCTACCCATGATACTACTAGTAGTAGTAATAGACCTAAAATGTATTGTGCTTTACTATTCATTATTTTATACCTTTACTTAATTTTTCAAATTTAAAAAAGAGTTCTCTATCCCCACTCAATACACATAACATAGCTAATCTATTTACATAATTATACGCAGCATTCAATCTTTGTGTTTTTGCACCAGTTAAAAGCACTTGTGCATCAACTACCTCTGTTGTAGTTGAGAGACCCTCTTTAAATGCTAAAGATCTTAACTTATAATTCTCTTTTGCCAATGCTAGAGATGAGCTAAGAGACTCAAATTCATCTCTATATAGTGTCATTTCATCATAAGTTTTCTGTACAGCTAAACTCAAATCTTCTCTTGTTTGAGCTTTAAGTAGAGCAACTTTTGCATGTAAAATCTTTGCAGCTTCTATCTCTTTACTTCTATCTTTTCTACTTAATATATTGAATTTTACACCAACACCTACCATCCAACTAGGAGAGATCTCTTCTAGTAGACTATCACCTCTATGTAAATTCATATTTGCATATCCTAAAACTTCTGGATACCAAGCAGATTTTTCTACATCAATAAGTGCTTGAGCCTCTTTTGATTTGGCATTTAAAATATCTATTGCAGAGTGATTACTAATGCTTTTATCACTAAACTTATATTCATCTTCTATTTTATGCAAAACAAAGAGTGATGAGTTTGGTCTATTTTTACTCTTTATCATTTTATAAAAAGCTGAAGCTACTATATCAACTTTATGTTTAGCTTTAGTAGTTTCTATTTTTGCAATATCAAATTTAACTTTAGAGTTAAGTAGTTCTACCCGTGAGATCTGTCCTTGTTCTCTTAATTTCTGAGCATGTTGATAGTGAAGGTGAAAAGATTTTTGAGACTCCAATCTAGTTTTATATAGAGCATTTGTCATCACAACCCCATAGTAGAGTTTTATAAGTTCTAAAAACGATTTATCTTTAGCCATTCTGTATTTAGCTTTCATCTCAGAGACCTTTGCCATATAGGCATCTTGTGCAGCATCTATTTTACCACCTACATATAGTGGATAGAGTAAATTCAAATCAACCAAAGCTATATCTTGATCTAAAAAATCAATCTCAGATGATATTTTTTTACCACCTAAAGCAGATATGATAGGATTTAATCTATTACTAATATCACTTATATCTATTCCTATGGAATCATTTAAATGAGTATATGAACCATTTATAGATAGAGATGGTAAGTACATACCTTCAGCAGACTCTTTTTTTAGTTTAGCATGTTTTATATCACCTTGAGATGCCTTAAGTCCATCATTATTATTTAAAACATTTTGCCATGCACTATAGATATTTATATTAGCAAAAAGTGCTGTAGAGAGTAGTATTGATATAATTAATTTATTCAATTTAGTTCCTAGTTATTAATTTTAATAAAATTTTACTTAAGTAGATTAACAGTATATCATACAAATTTTAAATCTTAATTATCTATTTCACTATTATATTTTATGTAATTAAGACAAAAAGTATCCTATTTAATATTTTTTATGTTATAATGCTCTATAATTAAATTTAAAGGAGGCATAACATGCCAAAAATTAACAAATATGTAGACATCTCAGAAGTAGATAGAGAAGCAAAAAAAGACCTTATAGATAGACACTCTCCATTTATAACATGTGCCGATACAGCAACAGCTGGTGAGCCATTTGAAGTAACAGTAAAAATGGGTAACGAGTATACTCATCCAGATGATTTTGACCACTACATTGAGTCAATCACTCTTTTTAATGGTGAAACTAAACTAGCACAAGCTACATATATCCCAGGAACACTTGGAAATATTAAAGCTCATAACACAACAACATTTACTATTATCCCAACAGGTAAAAAGCTTAAACTAGTAGCTCACGGTTACTGTACAAAACACGGTATTTGGGAAGGTACAACTGTAGAAGTTACAGTTAACTAA